>JGI20153J14295_10000224_pt1 | contig 49655 bp, 38 predicted proteins | sample COG_03_FD_14295 | JGI IMG/M metagenome (IMG submission 14295) | reverse complement strand
ACTGCAACAAAATGGAATGAATTACTTTCAAAAATTTCTGTAGAGGGAGGCACTAAAGATGATAAAACTATCTTTTATACGGCCCTTTATCACACCTTAATTCATCCGAATATATTAAATGATGTGAATGGCGAATATCCTAAAATGGCAACTAGAGAAACCTTAAAAACAGCGGGAACTCGGTTCACGGTATTTTCTTTTTGGGATACCTACAGGAATTTACATTCTCTGATGTCCTTAGTATACCCCAAGCAACAATCGGATATGGTAAAGAGCATGTTGTCTGTTTATGATGAAAGTGGCTGGCTTCCGAAATGGGAATTGAATGCTACTGAAACCACCACGATGGTTGGCGATCCCGCAGGTATTATTATTGCCGATACCTACTTGAGGGGCATTCAAGATTTTGATATAGAAAAGGCCTATGAAGCAATGACTAAAAGTGCAACACAATTAGAAAACAATGCGCTGAGACCTGGAATCAAAGAATATACTAAAAGAGGGTATTTAACAACCGCTTCAACTAAAAGTGGTTCCGTTTCTACAACACAAGAATATAATATTACCGACTTTGCTATTGCGCAATTAGCAAATGCATTGGGTAAAAAAGAGGATGAAAAATTTTATAGAAAACGGTCTATTTCATATCGAAACCTCTTTGATAAACAGTTTAATTTATTAAGACCTAGAAACAAGGATACTTCATGGGTGCGCCCATTCAATCCTGAAACGGGGGCTAATTTTCAAAAGAATTTAGGGTTTATAGAAGGGAATTCATGGCAATATACATTTATGGTAGCACATGATGTCAAAGGATTAATAGCGCTAATGGGAGGTGAAGACGTCTATTCCAAGCAGCTACAGAAGGTTTTTGATTCGGGTCAGTTTGATATGGCTAACGAGCCTGATATTGGGTATCCCTATTTATTCAATTATGTAACAGACCAAGAGTGGCGCACTCAAAAAACGATTTCAAAATTGATTAAAAAATATTTTAAAAATACGCCTGATGGGTTGCCAGGAAATGATGATACGGGTACCATGTCTGCTTGGTTAATTTATAGCATGATGGGGATCTATCCTATAAGTCCAGCAGATCCTCTTTATACGATTACAACTCCTGTTTTTGATAAGATTACCATTCAATTGGATGGTAGGTATTATAAAAATAAGCAATTGGTCATAAAGAAAGAAGGACATGGAAAAATAAAATGTGTAGAGATTAATGGTAAAATAAAGAAATCTTATTTTATTACACACCAAGAACTTATAAGTGGTAACGTTTTAAAGATTGAACATGAAAATTAATTCTTACAAGATTTTTATTTTTTTTACATCAATTTTAATTGGGTCTTGTAGCAAAAATAATGATTTATTAGTAGTAAACAATGGGGCTACAGATTACGAAATTGTTTTTATTGGTAATGCTACGGAAAGTCAATATAAATCGGCTGAAATTTTACAAACATATATCCAGAAAGTAAGTAATACTGTTATACCTATTGTAGATGAGAGTTCACAAAACGGGAACAAACATAAAATATATATTGGAAATATAACAGGTGAAAATTTAGAACTCCAACAAATCAGTATTAAAGTAAAAAATGAGAATTTATTTATTTATGGAGGTACAGATGATGCAATTAAAAATGCCGTTTACGAGTTTTTAGAACGGTTTTTAAATTGCAAATGGTATGCCCCAAATGTTGAAGATATCCCAAGTCTTAAAACCATAACTATTGATAGGAATTTAAACTATAATTATTCGCCTCAAATAACGACAAGGACTGTGCATTCCCGTTTATTTTATAAGGACGAAATTTTCGCAGGAAAACATAAAGTAACTACAAAAGCGTTTCCTTATTATGTGTCTTCTGCAAAGGTGCATACGTTTCATAAATTTATTCCAGAAGAGAAATTTTATAAAACACATCCTGAATATTTCGCTTTACGGGGAAATCAACGCTTGCCAACACAATTATGTTTAACAAACAATGAGGTTGCCAAAATCGTAAAAGACTCTGTACAAGCTTTATTTAATAGACATCCCGAAGCATTGGTTATTTCAGTAAGCAGTAACGATAATACTCAATACTGCGAATGTAATGCTTGTAAAGAAATAGATAAAGAAGAAGATAGCCATGCTGGTACTATGATTCGATTTGTGAATAAAATAGCGGAAGCTTTTCCAGACAAAACAATTTCTACCTTGGCATATCAATATACACGAAAACCATGCAAAACAAAACCTAAAGAAAATGTTTTAATTACATTATGCTCAATAGAATGCGACCGTAGTGCTTCAATAGAAGAAAAATGTTTAGAGTTTGCGGAAGATTTAAAAGGCTGGAAAAAATTAACTAAAAATATTCGTATTTGGGATTATACAACTCAATTCACAAACTTTTTAACACCCTTTCCTAATCTACATACTTTGCAGCCAAATATTCAGTTTTTTAGAGACAATAACGCCAAATGGGTTTTTGAGCAGCACAGTAACAACCCTAGTGAATTATTTGAATTACGCTCTTATGTAATGGCAAAATTACTTTGGAATCCTGATAGTACTATTGATGCCCTAATTACCGAGTTTACGAATGGATATTATAAACAAGGTGGTATTTATATAAAACAATATGTAGATCTAATACATTCTAAAATAAAAGAGGACGATGATTTTTTCTTATTTCTTTATGGCGATCCATCTCAGGCATTTACGTCTTATTTAAGCCCCAAATTATTAACTAAGTATAGTACTTTTTTTAATGAAGCAGAAAAAGCAGTTGCTGGAAATATTGACATTTTAAATAGAATTAAAGTAGCTCGATTAGGTATAGATTATGCTGTTTTAGAAGCTTGCAGAAAAAACATATCGGAGACTTACAATTTGAAAAGTGAGATTGTAAAACCGTTACTCGAGAACTTTAAAAATGTTTCTGATGCCACAAATATTACTTTAATGAACGAAATGGGTTTCACCGTCGTTGAATATTATAATGCTTTTTTAAAGGCCATTAATGTTGCGCTACAACCAAACAAAGCCTTTGGTAAAAAAGTAACTTTGCTAACACAACCTAAGAAATATGCAGATGAAAATCCAAAAACGTTGACCGATGGCGCTCTAGGAGGAAGTAGTTTTTATTCGAATTGGTTGGGATTTGAAGGGAATAATATGGAAGTCATTATCGATCTTGAAAGCCCTCAAAAAATAAGTACAATTTCTACGGCGTTCTTGCAAGTGACAAATCATGTTGTTTTTTTTCCAACTTTAGTGACTTATTTTGGCTCATCTGATGGCGAGGTGTTTCAGGAATTAGGTCGTATTGAAAATAGGGATCCGCTAAATAAAAAAAGTAAAATAAACGATATTCAATATTTTGATATTAAAATTAACGAATTAGAAGTGCGTTATGTTAAAGTTAAAGCAACAAACCTAAACAAAGCACCTTTTTGGCATCATGCTGCTGGATTGCCAGCTTGGGTGTTTGCCGATGAGGTAATTATAAATTAATGATATAAAATGAAAAAATTTTTACTAGTGTCTCTTTGTGTTTTATGCAGTGTTTCATTCGCACAAACCTATAATGTTATGACCTACAATATTCGATATGATAACCCATATGACGGAGTAAATACATGGTCAAAAAGAAAAGAATATGTATGCGATCAAATTCGGTACAATCAACTTGATATTTTAGGGATTCAAGAAGGATTACATCACCAAGTTGTATACATAGATAGTGTTTTAACTGAATTCGACTATGTTGGAGTCGGCAGAGATGATGCTAAAGAAAAAGGAGAATACAGTGCTATTTTCTATAATAAAAAAAGATTAGGAGTTTTAAAAAAAGGCACATTTTGGCTTTCTGAAACCCCAAATGAGATTTCTGTGGGCTGGGACGCATCCATGGAGCGGATTTGTACCTATTCACTTTTCGAAAATACTAGTAACAAAGAACAATTTTGGGTATTTAACACTCATTTTGATCATATTGGCACTAAAGCTCGATTTGAAAGTGCTAAATTGATTTATGCTAAAATTAAAGAACTCAACAAAAATAATTCACCTGTAATTTTAATGGGCGATTTAAATTTAAAGCCTGAAAGTGAAGCTATTAAATACCTTTCAAGTGTGATGAATGATTCAAAGACAATTAGTGTATTAAAGCCCTTTGGCCCAGAAGGCACTTTTAATGGATTTAAATTTAACGAACCCGTAATAGATAGAATTGATTATATTTTTACAAGTAAAGACAGAATACAAATAAACAAATTCGCAATTCTTAGCGATTCTAAAGATTGTAAATATCCGTCCGATCACTTACCTGTATTTATTGAAATGAAATTTAAATAGTCCCTTATTATGAAGAGAAGAAAATTTTTAAAGCAAAGCTCATTATTTACAATTGGCGCATTTACCATGTCTCAAAACCTATTTGCAGTTCCCCCAGATAAATTTATATCTAAAAGACCAAAACTTGAAGATAGAAATTTTACTAGTGAGGCTGTTGAGGCTACTATTAGAGAAGTAAAATCGGCCATAAAAGATGAGGAAATTGCGTGGCTTTTTGAAAACTGTTACCCAAACACCTTAGACACTACCATCGATTTTGAAATTATTGATGGAAAGCCAGATACTTTTGTAATTACAGGAGATATTGATGCCATGTGGCTGCGAGACTCTACAGCTCAAGTATGGCCCTATATGCCTTTAATATCTAAAGATGAAAAGTTAAGAGAACTTGTGAAAGGACTAATTAACAGACAAGTAAAATGTGTTTTATTAGATTCGTATGCCAATGCTTTTTATAAAGACAAAACTAGAATTTCGCATTGGGATAGCGATCAAACACAAATGCTCCCTGGGGTTCATGAACGCAAATGGGAAATTGATTCTTTATGTTATGTAATTCGTTTGGCAAATGAATATTACCAAATTACAAAAGATGCGTCTATTTTTGATAAGGACTGGGACAAAGCCATGCGTTTAATCGTTCAAACATTCAAAATAGAGCAAAGAAAAAATAGTGAATCCAAATATGTATTTAGTAGAGAAACTACATCAGTTATCGATTCTCCTCCGTTTGGAGGAACAGGCAGACCAGCAAAACCAAATGGGTTAATTTGCTCTATGTTTAGACCTTCAGACGATTCAACTCTGTATCCTTATTTAATTCCATCAAATATTTTTGCCGTATTATCTTTACAACAACTAACAGCAATTTATAGAAATGTATTGAACGAAGATATATTTGCAACCCAATGCGAAACTATGTCAACCGAGGTATATGATGCCATTCAAAAATATGCTGTATCTGAGCATTTAGATTTTGGTGAGATGTATGCGTATGAAGTAGATGGTTTTGGCAATAAGTTATTTATGGATGATGCAAATGTACCTTCCTTAATGTCTTTGGCATATTTGGGCGCGCATAAAACTACTGATTCAATTTATAAAAATACAAGAAAGTTTTTATTAAGTGAATCCAATCCTTATTTTTTAAAAGGGGCTTTGGCAGAAGGTCAAGCAAGCCCACATACTGGTAAAAACAAAATTTGGCCAATGGGAATTATACTAAGAGCGATGACAAGTTCAAATGTGGATGAAATTAAAAAATGTCTAACCATGCTTAAAGCAACACATGCTGGTACTGGGTTTATGCATGAAGGATTTGATAAAGATGATCCAAAAAAATATTCTAGAGATTGGTTTGCGTGGGCCAATACATTATTTGGAGAATTAATAATTAAGATTAACAATGAAAACCCAAGTATATTGGCATTAAAATTCGATTAATATACACAAGAAATTAAGACCTTTTGTTCCTGCCGATTTAAAATTCAACTAAAGGTGTGTGCAGTATTTATTGGAGTGGATTTTTTCAAGAAACTACATTTAAAATGTTAATTTATTTAACAAACAGCTTCATAAATACGTCATTAGTCGAAATTATTTTGTGATTTATTTATTTTTCATTTTATTTATTGCTTACTAAACTCAAATATCCTACTTATGAACAAACAATTAAAAAAACTTTTGTTGTTAATTTGCATTTTTAGCACGCATGCTATTGTTGCACAAACGACAACAATTACGGGAACAATTACAGATGCCTCAGATGGCATGCCACTTCCTGGTGTTAATGTGATAGAAAAAAATACTTCAAATGGTGTAATAACTGATTTTGATGGTAATTATTCTCTTGAAGTATCTAATGGAAATGCTATTTTACAATTCTCTTTCCTTGGGTATGAAGACAAAGAAGTAGCTATAAATGGTCAAACAGTAATCAATGCTACCCTTGAAGAGGGATCGGAAGCATTGGATGAGGTGGTAATTACAGCTTTAGGAATTAGTAGAGATAAAAAATCGTTAGGTTATGCAGTCACACAGCTTGACGGCTCTTCTGTTTCCTTAGCAAAAGAAACCAATATTGCTAGTTCTCTTGCGGGTAAAGTAGCAGGAGTTGTAGTTTCCAAATCAACTTCTGGACCAGGGGGAGGAACACGTATTGTTATTAGAGGTAATGGGTCTATTTCTGGAAATAATCAACCACTTTATGTAGTTGACGGTGTACCTGTTGACAATTCATCTCGAGTTGAGCAAGGACCTGAACAATATAATGTCCAAGATTTAGGTACAGGTATCTCAGATATCAATCCAGACGATATAGAATCGATGTCTATATTAAAAGGACCAAATGCAGCTGCATTATACGGTTCACGTGCTTCAAATGGCGTTATTATTATTACAACTAAAAAAGGAAGTCTAAATCAAGGTCTTGGCATCACATTTAATACCAGCTCAACTTTTGATTCACCTCTTGTTTTACCACAATATCAAAACCAATATGGTCGTGGAGTTAATGGGAATTTCACTGATTTACCCGGACCGGATTTATTTAATGATGTTCAAGCTGTTAAAGGAAATAATTCTTGGGGACCAGCATTTGACGGGTCTTCTCAATTAGAATTTAATGGAGAAAATCGCACGTATTCTGCGCAGCCTAACAATGTAAAAGACTTTTTTGAAACGGGAACTAGTTTTGTTAATACGCTTGCCATAAGTAATAGTACAGAAAACGCTTCAGTGCGTTTTTCTTATACCAATTCTGATATTCAATCGATTCTTCCAAATTCCGGATTAGATAGACACAATTTTAATTTAAGAGCGTTTACAAAATTATCCGATAAATTAAGTTTTGATGGAAAGGTAACATACTTTTTACAGGATGCTAAAAACAGACCAACACAAGGGAATGAAGGTATTATTGCTGATCTATATAATTTACCAAGAAATGTGAGTATATCGGATGTAAAAGTATTTCAAGATATAAATAGTCCTATTCATAATCATGATGCTGCTGACGAAACTTCGCCTTATGATGTGATAGCGCCTCTTGTAGGAAATCCTTTTTGGCATGTGTTACAAAATTCAAATGAGGATAACAGATCAAGAATAAGCGGCTTTGCTAAATTAGACTATCAGTTAAACGATTGGTTATCTGCTTTTATAAGAGTGGGACATGATGCCATTAGCCATGATACTAAAAGTATAATTCCACAAGGCTATCATTTTTTTAGAGATGGTCGTATAAACTTCAACCAAAGAAATGTTACAGAAACTAACTATGATTTTTTAGTTACGTTTAATAAAGATTTAAACGAGAAATTTAATTTATCAGCAAGTATTGGGGGGAATGCAAGACATACAACATTAATCAATTCTGGTTCTACCGGTGCCGGCTTTAAAATTCCTGGAAAATACTTCTTGGATAATACAGATGGTACTAGAATTACTGCGAGTCAATCTGATTTAATTGAAAAGAAAGTAAATTCATTGTATGGTCAAGCATCAATCTCTTATAACGATATGATTTATCTGGATATTACTGGTAGAAATGATTGGTCTTCCGCTTTAGCTGCTGAAAATAGATCGTATTTTTATAGCTCTCAAAGTTTATCCTTTTTAGTGCATAAAATTTTCGAGTTTGGAAATTCGCCAATAGGTTTCTTAAAATTAAGAGCAAGTAGTGCCAATGTAGGAAACGATACGGATTCACAACAAATAGTCAATTTATTTAGTGTTGCTGGTGATGGTTATTTGGGTGTAACTCAAGTTACTAGAGAGGTCAATGGTAGGAAAATTAAATTTAGCGAAAGTCTAAAACCTGAAGATATTAGATCAACGGAATTTGGCTTAGAATTCAAATTATTAAAGAACAGAATATATGGTGATTTTTCTATTTACGATATTACCACTAAAGATTTAATATTTGATGTCCCTGTAGATCCTGCAACTGGTTTTGATAATTTTAGAGAGAATGTAGGGGAGCTATCCAATAAAGGGTTTGAATTATTACTTGGAGGGACTCCAATAGTAACGGATAATTTTAGCTGGGATATTTCTGCTAATATTTCGAAAAACGAAAACAAATTAGTAAGTTTAATAGAGGGACAAGACTTTTTTGAATTCACTAGTTCAGATGCAAATTCTGGCATTGTAGATGTGAGGGGCCAAGTTGGTGATGGTTATGGCGATATCTATGCAACAACATGGAAACGAAACGATGCGGGGCAATTATTATTAACAGACGATGGACGACCACAAGCAACTGAATCACGAGAGAAATTTGGTAATTACCAACCAGATTATACAGGAGGTATTACGAACACATTTAACTATAAAAGTTGGACTTTAAACTTTTTAATTGATTTTAGAATTGGAGGTGAAATTTTCTCATACACAGATGCACAATTAGATGCTGCTGGTGTTACTGAAAGGTCTTTACAATATAGAGAAGGCGGCGTTGTGGTTGAAGGCGTTTATGACGAAGGAGTTACTGTTAATACTCCAGGAGCTCCAAATACAGAAAACATATCTGCCCAGGAATACTGGGGAGCTGTAAGTGGGATAGGTTCTGAATATATATACGACCAAACTAATGCTAGGTTAAGAGAATTGAGTTTAACGTATCGTTTTCCTAAAAGTATACTAGAAAAATCATTTATACAAAATGCTTCGTTAAGTTTGACAGGAAGGAATTTATTTTTCTTAAGTAAGAAAATTGATAATTTTGATCCTGAATCAAGCTATTCAACCAGTAATTTTAGTCAAGGGGTACTATCTTATGCCTTACCAACAACTAAAAGTTTTGGATTAAGTTTAAATGTTAACTTTTAAAAAAAAAATATATAACTATGAAATATTTTAAAATTTTGATGATTGCTTTGTTTAGTATAGCAACAACATCATGTACACAAGATTTTGACGAGATAAATACGAGTCAAACAGGTTTTACCGCTGACGAGGTTAGTGCAAAGTTTTTCTTAACTAGCGCGCAAGTGGGGCTTTATGCACCAGGACGTTTTGAATATTGGAGAGCACACATAATTCATAATGACAGATATGCTGGTCATTTTAGCATGGGACACAGCGCGAGCTGGTGGGATGATGGTTTAAGTTATAATTATCGTGCTGATTATACGGATGCCTCCTATGGGTGGTTAGCAGGACATTTTGGACAAATAAAAGGTTTTGCTGATTTCACAGAAGAAGGCGGAGAGTTTGAAAATCAATACATGTATGCCATGTCTTTAATAATGAAAGGTCTATATTTTCAAATATATACAGATACCTTTGGAATGGTGCCATTTAGTGAAGCCGGTGTCGATGGTATTTTAACTCCTAAATATGATTCTCAAAAGGATATTTATAAAGGGATTATCGCGGATTTAGACAACGCTATGAGTATTATTGGAAGTTCAGAAAGAACAGGAATCGGCGTTGAAGATGCCGGGCCTAATGACATCTATTGTGGAGGTGATTTACAACAATGGAAACGTTTAGCAAATACTTTAAAATTAAGAATTGGGATGCGAGCTTTAGGAGCTGATGGTGATGATTTTGCTGCAGGTACCATAAGCAGTGCTTTAGGTGCACCATTACTAGATGAAGCAAGCGGTAGTGTTGTTATGAGTAAAGACTTTGAAATTAGCGAATGGACATCGGCATCCTATGGCGATGTTTGGCATGACTTCGGAACAGGTGGTGCTGCCAATTTCACTGTTGGTAAAATTTTAATAAATGCACTCAAGCATAATAATGACCCTAGATTGTCTGCTTATGCCGTTCCTGCCAAAGGGGGCTCGTTTGCATTCACAGATCCAGGAGATGATCCAGATTTTCAAACAAGACTGGATTTTACTATAGCGAATCTAGATGCAGCTAGTGCTACATATACAATTTCTAGCGCAATCGTTGATGGTAAAACGGTAACAACTATAAATATTTCACAAGATGATCAATATATTGGCCAACCACCAAGAACCAACTCTGATACACAACCATTCATGAGGTATAATATGTTTAGCTTACCGAGTGATGCGATTACACACAAAAGAGGGACTGTAAATGAAAATGGCTATCCGGAAATTATTTTATCAAGTGCAGATTCATATTTTTTACAAGCTGAAGCTGCTGTTAAAGGAATTGGCTCTGGAGATGCGCAAGCGCTTTTTCAATCTGGAATAAGAGAAGCCATGAAGTTATGGGGTGTTTCTGGAGATACTTATATTGCTAATGAGGATTTAGCTGATATTAGTACAGGTACTATGGAGGAAAAGCTTGAGAAAATTGCCATGCAAAGATGGATCGCAAGCTATACTGATGGTTTTGAAGCTTGGGCAGTAGTTCGTGATACTGGTTATCCTAGAGAATTAGCGGTTGGAGTTTCTGATGCTACTATTTTTTCACTAGGAACTTTAAACGGAGCATACCCACAAAGACTTAGATATGGTAGTAGTGCTCAAGCAAATCCAAACTTTGCCGCTGCAATTTCTGCACAAGGACCAGATGAACAAGCTACTAAACTTTGGTTTGCTAAGTAATAAATAATTTTATTTGAATTACAAAAAAAGAGGTTGCTAATTTTAAAGTAACCTCTTTTTTATATTAGTAAATGTTAGAATAACTTCATTACTCAAATTATTAATTTTAATAGTTAAAATTCAATACCCCAATGCGTTTTAATAAACAAAAAACTTTAATCATAGGAAGTATAATTTTAGCTTCTTCATGTAAGAGTGAAACAAATCATAGTCTATCTTTATTTGAAATTGTCAACAGTAAACAAACTAATATTAATTTTAAAAACAGGATACCTGTTAATAAATTAACGAACTCTTTTATCTACGAATATGTATATAATGGTGGTGGTGTAGCAGTAGGAGATATAAATAATGATGGTCTAGACGATATCTATTTTACATCTAATTTAGAAAACAATCAGCTCTATTTAAATTTAGGCAACTTTGAGTTTAAAAATATAACAGAAATATCGAATACTAAAGGAAACAAAGGTTGGTCTACAGGAACAAACATGGTAGATATAAATAATGATGGTCTTTTAGATATATATGTTTGTAAATCTGGGCCCTATGGAAAAGCCTCTCTTTTAGCAAATGAGCTTTACATTAACAAAGGAGTCAATACTGATGGAATCCCTTTATTTGAAGAATCTGCAAAAAATTACGGATTAAACGATACAAGTAACTCAATCCAATCTGTATTTTTTGATTTTGACTTAGATGGTGACTTGGATATGTATTTATTGAATCATAATCCTCAAAAATTTTCTGCAAGTGGAAAGAGGGACTTGTTTTCTCCTCTTGGAGATAAGTTTTATGTCAATGAAAATGGAACATTTATAAATAGAACCAAAGATGTTGGTATCTATTCTAATTCTATATCGTATGGGTTAGGAATAGGTGTAAGCGATTTGAATTTAGATGGTTGGCCTGATATTTATGTTTCAAATGACTATGACGAACCAGATTATATGTACTTAAATCAAAAAGATGGCACTTTTAAAGAAGCTGTTAAAAAAGCAACAAATCATATATCCAATTTTTCTATGGGGAATGATATAGCAGATTTTGATAATGACGGGTTTGTTGATATCATAACTTTAGACATGGTTTCCGAGGATAATTATGGCATGAAAACAAGTATGGCAAGTATGAACCCTGGAAAGTTTAACAGAAATGTGAAAGCTGGTAAGCATTATCAATACATGTATAATTCTTTTCAAAAGCATAGTACACATATTGATAGTAGTGGAATTCCATTTTTTTCAGATGTGGCTCAAATTACAGGCGTTTCAAATACAGATTGGAGTTGGGCTCCTTTATTAGCAGATTTTGATAATGATGGGCTTAAAGATATTTTTATAACCAATGGAATAAAGAAAGACTTTAGAAATAAAGATTTTTATAATATGATGAATGAATATAAAAGTAAAAACTCTGATGCACTTACTAATGAGAAGAAAATTATGTTCTTGTTGGATGAAATGCCCAATAGGCCTAAGAAAAATTATTTCTATAAAAACAATGGGGGATTAAGTTTTACTAATATATCATCTGAATGGAATCCTAATGCCAGCGAAATGTATTCAAATGGAGCAGCTTACGCTGATTTTGATAATGATGGTGATTTAGATATTGTGGTAAATAATGTTGATGAAAAAGCATTAATTCTTAAAAACAACTCAGATAAACTAAACACCAATTATATTAATTTAGAATTTAGAGGATTGCAGAAAAACACCAAAGGTATTGGCGTTAGAGTTTTAATATATCATGATGATAAAAAGCAGTATTATGAAAATTATAGTGTTAGAGGGTATCAATCTTCAGTCCCACCAAAAATTCATGCTGGTCTTGGCGAAAGTAATAAAATTGACTCTTTACTTATTTATTGGCCAAATAATAGAGTTCAAAAAATTATTTCTCCTGAGATTAACAAGTTAATTACAATCAATTATAATGCTGAAAAATCAGAACAAAATGATTTAAATAAAACTACAGAAACATTATTTTTATTAACTGATATTTTGCCAGAATTAAAACATAAAGAAAATGAATATGATGACTACCAAAAACAAGTTCTTTTACCTCATAAAATGTCTCAATTTGGTCCGGCAATAGCAATTGGTGATATTAATAATGATGGCAGGGATGATATTTATTTTGGTCAAAGTACAGGGAGTATTTCTGAAACGTATATTCAAAACGTTCAAGGGGAATTCATAAAGCATCAAGCTTTTCCGGCTGACGTAATTTTTGAAGATGTTGATGCCCAATTTTTTGATTTTGATAACGATGGAGATTTAGATTTATACGTAGCTAGTGGAGGTAATGAATTTCCAGAAAACTCAAAAAACTATGCTGATAGATTGTATGAAAATAAATCAGGTAAGTTTGTTAAACGAAAAGATCTACTTCCTGAAAATTTACACATAAGTGATGCTAAAGTAAAAATAGAAGATTTTAATCATGATGGTTTTAAAGATATATTCATAGCGGGACGCCACATTCCGCACAACTATCCACAGCCACCTAGTAGCCATATTTTGGTAAATAATAATGGTCGTTTTAAAGATATAACAATTACAAATGCGCCTGGCTTAAAAGATATAGGTTTGGTCACGGATGCAACTTGGACGGATTATGATCTTGACGGCGATATAGATTTGTGTTTAGTTGGTGAGTGGATGGCACCCGTATTTTTTGAAAATAATAACAATACGTTTAATAAAGTAACTTCAAAATCTCTTGACAGCCTTTCGGGATGGTATTTTTCGATTAAATCGTTTGATTTTGATAATGATGGCGATGATGATTATGTTTTAGGAAACTTAGGGACGAATTACAAATACAAAGCGAGTATGGAAGAACCTTTTGAAGCGTATTATCACGATTTTGATAGTAATGGTAAAAAAGATCTAGTTTTAGGGTATTATAATTTTGGAGAATTATTTCCAGTTAGAGGAAGAGAATGCTCATCTCAGCAAATTCCAAACATCAAAAAAGTTACCCCAACGTTTAACGACTTTGGACTATCCACTCTAAGTGATGTTTATGGAAAAAGTAACCTATCCGATGCATTACGTCTTTCAAGTTATAATTTTAGAAGTGGACTACTTAAAAATAATGGTAAAGGAAATTTTGAATTTATTTCATTTCCTGAAATTGCTCAAATATCGTCCATAAATGATATTCTTCTTCGCGATTTAGATGACGATGGTGATACTGATATTATTATAGCTGGAAATATATTTGTATCAGAGATTGAAACTCCTAGAAATGATGCTAGTTACGGAATGGTGCTTCTTAATACTAATTTTGAGTTCGAGCCTTTAAATGCAAATAAAAGTGGTTTGTTTTTGCCTAATGACACAAAAAACTTGAACTTTATAACCATTAAAGATCAAATACATATTTTGACAGGTATCAATAATGATTTTCTGCAAGTATATAAGCTACATCAAAATTAAACGAAAGTGTAATTTTAACTTAAACACTTCATTAGTGAGTTGAAAAGGGTTATTTGTCGAACAAATTTTTTGTTATGCTTTTTAAGAAAGATATTTATATTTCATTTAATTGTTTTGGTATAAATTAGTTAAAATTTAAAAGAAGAACTTGTATTTCAGGCTCTTCTTTTTTTAGTTTATTTTTTATAAATCCCTATAGTTTTTAATTCAAAAAAAAGAATATTTAATATGAAGAAAATATGTTATAAACCTGCTGGACAATTCGAAGAAACGCGTTTCGAAAAAATCCATAATGTCATTTTTGAATCTTCTTATGTAGCCTCTATAACAGTAGCTCAAGAAATTGCTAGCTTAATTAGAGCTAAAAAGAAGCAAAACGCTGCTTGTGTTTTAGGCCTAGCTACAGGTTCGTCGCCAATAAAAGTTTATGAAGAACTTGTCCGAATGCACAATGAAGAAAACTTGAGTTTTTCGAATGTAATTTCTTTCAATCTGGATGAGTATTATCCAATGGAAAAAAGCAATGTTCAAAGCTATGATTATTTTATGCGTGAGCATCTTTTTAATCATGTTGATATACTACCCGAAAACATCAATATCCCTGACGGAATGGTTGGTGATGATGAATTATATCAGTCATGTGTAGATTATGAAATGAAAATCAAAGCCGTTGGTGGCATTGATTTTCAGCTTCTAGGCATCGGAAGAACTGGACATATTGGATTTAATGAGCCTGGGTCTCATCTTAATTCTGGAACCAGAAATATAAAACTTGATCACATCACTCGTGTCGATGCTGCACCTGCTTTTTTAGGGATCGATAACGTCCCAAGAAAAGCAATTACGATGGGGATTGGTACCGTCCGAAGCGCAAAAAGAATTGTTTTGCTTGCTTGGGGACTGAGTAAAGCTGAAATACTAAAAAAAACAATTGAAGGTGAAGTTACCGCTCACGTTCCAGCGACCTATTTACAGAATCATCACAATACGACTTTTATTTTAGATGAAGGGGCGTCAGAGGCGCTAACCCGAGTGAAGACGCCGTGGCTTGTCACTACTTGTGTATGGAATGAAGCTTTAAAATTAAAAGCAGTCGTTTGGCTCAGTGAATTAACTAACCAATCCATTTTAAAACTAACAGATAAAGATTATAATAATAATGGGATGTCTGGCCTCTTAACAGCCGTTGGGACTGCTTATGATTTAAATATCAAAATGTTTAATAAATTACAGCACACGATTACGGGTTGGCCTGCCGGAAAACCCAATGCGGATGATACGAACCGTCCAGAACGCGCAGCAATTCCTAAAAAGCGAATTATTATATTTAGCCCGCATCCCGATGATGATGTGATCTCAATGGGAGGCACCTTTGATCGATTAGTAGAGCAGGGACACGAGGTACATATAGCTTATCAAACGTCTGGAAATATTGCAGTATCAGATGAAGAAGCGTTAAAGTTTGCAGAAATTTCCTTAGCGCTAAATCCAGAGTCTATGGAGCCTAAAAAGCTAATAGATTTTTTAAAACGGAAAACCGACCATGATATAGATTCTTTAGAAATGCTTAAACTTAAAGGATTGATTAGACGAAGTGAATCCTTAGCGGCCACCCGATATTTAGGCTTAGAAGATTCAAATGTTCATTTTTTAAATCTTCCTTTTTATGAAACTGGTACCGTCAAAAAAAATAATTTATCACAGATTGATTTGGATATTATGTACAACTTAATTGAAGATATCAAACCCCATCAAATATATGCCGCAGGCGATTTGGCAGATCCGCATGGCACACACAAAGTCTGTTTAGATGTGCTGTTTCTTGCTTTAGAGGCCATAAAAACAAAATCCTATATGGATGACTGTTGGGTTTGGTTATATCGTGGAGCTTGGCATGAGTGGGAGACTTATCAAATTGAAATGGCGGTCCCAATGAGTCCAGATCAAGTGCTTAAAAAGCGGCATGCCATTTTTTATCACCAATCTCAAAAAGATGGTGTGATGTTTCAGGGGGATGACTCTAGAGAATTTTGGGTGCGCGTAGAAGATAGAAACCGGTTAACCGCAAAAAAATACAATGATTTAGGTCTGGCAGATTATGCCGCAATTGAAGCTTTTAAACGCTATTATTTTTAACATACGAAACATTCATATTAAATCTTGATACTTAAGTTAAGGTATAAGATTATAACAAGTGACAGATAAAAAAAAATAATATAAACACATGAAAAATATAACCACCTTCATTTTTTGTTTAATTTTTGTTTGTGGAGTCTCACAAAATCAACTGTTGGAGACTTACAACTTAATGCCATGGCCACAAAAAATTGAAGAAAATAATTTAAAATTAGAAATCAACAAGAACTTTACGATCTCTATAAATGGAAGCGATTCCCATGGTCGAGTACATAATGCCTCTGTCAATTTTTTAAGACGTTTTTCTGGAAGAACTGGTGTCTTTATCAATGAAGGATTCCCAGTAGAAAGCAGTTCAGCCACCCTTCAAATTTATTTTGACAAAGTTTCCAATCTAAGTGTAGAAAGCGATGAATCCTATACACTTGAAGTGAATTCTACCAATGTATTAATAAAAGCAACTACGGATGTTGGTGCATTAAGAGGATTGGAAACCCTACTTCAATTAACCAGTCATAATGCCTCAGACTATTATTTCCCAGGAGTTACTATTGTTGACGCTCCTAGATTTGTTTGGCGTGGTCTTATGATAGATACTTCTAGACATTTTCAACCACTGGCTGTGATCAAAAGAAATTTAGATGCGATGGCGTCTGTTAAAATGAATGTGTTTCACTGGCATTTGTCTGATGACCAAGGGTTTCGTATTGAGTCTAAGCTATTTCCTAAACTCCACGAATTAGCTTCCGATGGTTTGTACTACACACAATATCAAATCAAAGACATTGTAAACTATGCTTCAAATTTAGGAATTAGAGTCATTCCAGAAATTGATGTGCCTGGACATGCTTCAGCACTCCTCACAGCCTACCCTGAACTAGGGAGTAAAGATGGGTATCCGTATGCAGTCGAACGTTTTTCTGGTGTATTCAATCCAACTCTTAATCCAACTATTGAAAGAACTTATGACTTTTTGAATGTTCTGTTTACTGAGGTGTCTTCTCTATTTCCAGACCAATATTTTCATATCGGTGGAGACGAAAATGAAGGGAAACACTGGGACGAAAGTGAAAGTATTCAAGCGTTTAAAAATACACATAATTTAAAAACAAATCATGAGCTTCAAACCTACTTCAATATTAGATTAGAAAAAATTCTTAATAAATTAGGTAAAAAATTAATGGGATGGGACGAGATTATGACTTCTACGATGCCAAACACAGCAGTGATACACGCTTGGAGAGGAGAAAATGAAGGAATGGAAAAAGGTGGTGCCGCAATCACAGCTGCTAAAAATGGATTTCAAACAGTCCTTTCAAATGGGTATTATATAGACAGAATGTTATCTGTAGAGCATCACTATAGTATAGATCCGATAGGTGATGTAGAATTAACTAAAACTGAACGCGTCCGTATTCTTGGAGGAGAAGCCACGATGTGGAGTGAATTAGTAACGCCTCTTACCATTGATTCTCGAATTTGGCCTCGAACTGCTGCGATTGCCGAACGTTTTTGGTCTTCAAAAGAAGTCAACAACGTTGAAAATATGAAACGTCGTTTAAAGGTCGTTAGTAATCTGCTTGAGGAATTAGGAATTACCCACCAAAGTAATAGAGCCGTTATTTTGCGAAACATAAGTAACCACCACAACACTGATGCATTGGATGTACTGGCTCGTATCTGTGAACCTATAAAAATGTATTCAAGAAATAAAGGAGGTACGGAATATAAAACATTTTCGCCTTTTACACTTTTTGCAGATGCCTGTGTAGTGGATGCTGAAGTAGCTGTTGAATTTAAAAGAGAAGTTATTCTTTTTATAGAGGGTGTTAATAATGCTAATTCTAAAGTAATCCGATCGTATTTAGAAAGATGGTCTGCAAATCATAACAATTTCATCAAAATACCAAGTAATCCAAAGCTTAAACCTTTGGAAACTTTATCACGAAACCTGTCGGAATTATCAAAATTGTTACATAAAGTATTAGTCAATCAAAAAATAACACAGAGTGAATACGTTGTATTGAAAAACTATGTAGTGGTTTTAAGTGCGCCATATGAAGATGTTGAATTAGCAATTATAGGCCCTGTAAATTCATTGATTTTATACATTAAAGATCACTATCTTACACCTTAATAATTAAATCAATATGACAAAAAATAATTCAAAAGCCTATTGGAAGGAAAATATTAGATATTTATTTATTCTATTAGTCGTGTGGTTTCTCGTCTCATTTGTGGCGGGTATTATATTAAAAGATGTGTTGAACGACTTTAAAATTGGCGGATTTAAACTTGGTTTTTGGTTTGCGCAACAAGGGTCTATGTATGTATTTGTCATCTTGATATTTATATATGTGAGACTAATGAATAAACTTGATAAAAAATATGGTTATGATAAATAGTGTTTTATTAGTTGAAGCGCTGCCTGTTCAGACGTGGACCTATATTTTAGTAGGCATAACCTTCACACTTTATATAGGAATTGCTATATGGGCGCGAGCTGGGTCTACAAAAGAATTTTATGTTGCAGGTGGCGGTGTATCGCCTCTCGCCAATGGGATGGCTACAGCTGCAGATTGGATGAGTGCAGCCTCTTTTATTTCCATGGCAGGAATCATTTCCTTTGCCGGCTATGATGGCGCCGTATATTTAATGGGCTGGACCGGCGGTTATGTTTTACTCGCGTTATTACTGGCACCATACTTAAGAAAATTTGGAAAATTTACGGTACCAGACTTTATTGGAGATCGCTATTATTCTAATACGGCGCGTCTTGTTGGCGTTATATGTGCGCTTTTAGTCTCCTTTACGTATGTAGCGGGTCAGATGAGAGGCGTAGGATTGGTGTTCTCTCGGTTTTTAGAAGTTGATATCAATACAGGTGTGATTATTGGCATGCTGATCGTGTTGTTTTATGCCGTTCTTGGAGGTATGAAAGGCATCACCTATACACAAGTCGCTCAATATTGTGTTTTGATTTTTGCGTTTATGGTTCCTGCGATTTTTATATCCATTCAAATGACAGGCAACCCGATTCCACAACTAGGTTTTGGTAGTGAATTAGCAGACGGGTCAGGCACTTTTTTATTGGATAAATTAGACGGTTTAAGTACTGATTTGGGATTTTCTGAATACACAGAAGGGTCCAAATCTTTAGTCGATATATTTGCTATTACTTTAGCCTTGATGGTGGGTACAGCAGGATTGCCCCATGTTATTGTGCGGTTTTTTACAGTGAAGCGAGTCAAGGATGCTCGTAAATCCGCAGGGATAGCCTTATTTCTCATTGTGATCTTGTATTCTACAGCACCAGCAGTGGCGGCATTTGCCAGAACAAATATGATTGAAACACTCTCTAATCAACCGTATGCGACGGTTCCAGAATGGTTCAAAAAATGGGAAACGACAGGATTGATAACGTTTGTAGATAAAAATAACGATGGCTTAATTCAGTATGTAGCGGATAAAAATCAAAATGAATTGGTCGTCGATAATGATATTATGGTATTGGCAAATCCAGAGATAGCAGAATTACCTAATTGGGTAATTGCTTTGGTAGCTGCAGGCGCATTAGCAGCGGCGTTGTCAACAGCAGCAGGCTTATTATTAGTCATTTCTGCTTCTGTTTCTCATGACTTAATTAAAAAAATAATCAACCCAAAAATTTCTGAAAAAAACGAATTAGTAGCCGCACGATTATCTGCTGTTGTAGCGGTTTGTGTCGCAGGATATTTTGGAATTAACCCTCCAGGATTTGTTGCAGCTACGGTTGCATTGGCTTTTGGTTTAGCAGCGGCTTCCTTTTTTCCAGCCATTATTTTAGGAATCTTTTATAAACGAATGAACAAAGAAGGCGCTATTGCAGGAATGATTGTGGGAATTATAACCATGTTATACTATATGTTGAAATATAAACTAGGCTGGTTTGATGCCGTTGTTCCAGATAAAAGTGAGTGGTGGTTTGGCATTTCACCTGAAGGCTTTGGAAGTGTTGCTATGCTATTAAATTTTATAGTGTCTATCACAATTATGAAGTTCACACCACCACCGCCTCAAGACGTTCAAGACATTGTAGAACGGATTAGAATACCAAGCGATGCAGGGGAAGCGACCCATTAAGTAACTAAGTTTATAGTCCTTTTTTTATGACAACAGTTCGCATATTATTTCTTTTCTTCTCAGTCTTATTAATTGGTTGTTCAGCTAAAAACGAACTCATCATTAGTGCTTCAAATTCGGACATTTCGTATTCAGGCAGAATAGATATGTCTGGTGGGGAGTATGCTGGTTTAAATTGGCCTGGATCTTCCATAAAGATAAACTTTGAAGGCGCCTCTATCAAAGCCTTAATTCAAGATGCGTCAGGCGATAATTACTATAATGTAATTTTAGATAATGACAGCCTTTTCATTTTAAGACCAGAAACCACTAAACAATACCATGTACTCGCTTCTAACTTGTCGAAAGGAAAACATACAATTGAAATTTTTAGACGAACAGAGTGGGATCGAGGTCAAACTGATTTTTATGGATTTAAAATTAATACGAACGCCAAATTATTAGCAAAATCAGCACCTAAAAAAAGAAAAATTGAATTTTATGGAGACTCTATAACTGCAGGCTATGCGGTTGAAGACACCTCTGGGAGCGACCGATCTGATAGTATTTATACCAACAACTATGCAACGTATGCCGCCATTACAGCCAGAAATTTTGCTGCCGATTATCAGTGCATTTGTAAAAGTGGTATTGGTATTACTGTTAGTTGGGACCCGTTCATCATGCCTGAAATTTATGACCGATTAATTCCTACAGAAAGCACTAGTCTATGGGATTTCTCTATATACCGTCCAGATGTTGTTGTGGTCAATCTGTTTCAAAATGACACTTGGTTAGTGAACCTTCCAGACCATCCAGAATTTATAAAAAGGTTTGGAGATAAGAGACCAGATGAAGCTTTTCTCATAAATGCCTATCAACAGTTTATAGCGAATTTAAGAACTCATTATCCAACCGCCAGTATCATTTGTTCTTTAGGAAGTATGGATGCCACTAAACCGGATTCGTTATGGCCCGGCTATGTAGAAGCTGCTGTGGCAAACTTGGGCGATGCAGATATTTACACGCATTTTATGTCCTATGAAGAAAGCACAGCGCATCCCTCTATTCAGCAGCAACAAAACATGGCTGATAGTTTAATTCAATTTATTGAGACGACGCTTGACTGGTAATCCGCTGCACTAAGTGTCGGTTTTTAGGTTTAGTTAAGGAATTTTGCGAATGCGATAATAAATGCTAAAAGAATAACAACCCACCAATGTTTTTTAAACATAGAATCAGTCCATTTGTTGGCACCCCACATATTTTTTAATTTATAAGTTTTACTCTAATGTATGATTTTTTAAAACAAACATAGACACTATTTCACTACAGACTTAATTCCATGAAATTAAATTATAAATTTTACCTCTTGTTTTGCTCAATGTAATGCACACTACTGTTGTTTATGCGGACTTAATTTATAATCTTAAAATTGTATTCTTTTAAAAAAATTGCTCAAAGTTTTTTTGATTCACGATTTTTTTGAAAATTTTTGAAGATGTCAAGTAGAAAAAAAACAGTATTTTCGCGGGATGTTAACCACATAACTTTTAATATGAAATTAATATTATTTTTATTTGCAATTCTAAATTTAAATTTAGGATTCGCACAAGTAGACAAAATATTTTGGTTTGTAGCACCAGAAGCGAATCAATCTCACGGAGACCGTCCAATATTTTTTCGATTTGCGAGTCTAAGCGAGTCAACCACTATTACGGTATCACAACCTGCAAATTCAGATTTTGTGAATATTCAATTTACGCTTGAGCCAAATAGTGCTTATGAGCTTGATGTTACAACTTGGATAGATACCATCGAAAACAAACCTGCAGATGAGGTTTTAAATTTTGGAATTAAAATTGAAGGCACCAATGACTTCATGGCGTATTATGAAATTAACCCAATTTGTCGTTGTAATCCGGACATCTTTGCTCTTAAAGGAAAAAATGCGTTAGGAACGTCTTTTATAACGCCGTTTCAAACGTTTTTCGAAAATTCAGGTAATTATGCTTCGGGTATAAATATTGTGGCTACTGAAAATAATACAGATATAACTATTTTACCGAGTCAAGAGGTCGTGGGGCATGCAGCTGGCGTTCCATTTGATATTACTTTAGATAAAGGAGAAACCTATTTAGTAGAAGCGTCTCGCACATCCGATAATCAGCACCTAACGGGGTCAACAGTGTCTTCAGATAAACCTATCGCTATCACAATTCACGATGATTCATTGTCTGGGCAACCTTATGGTGGATGTATGGATATTGCGGGAGATCAACTCATACCTATTAATTTAATTGGACAAGAATATATTGCTATTAAAGGGTATCTGAATGGAGAAGATAAAATTTATGTTGTTGCCCAAAATGATGCTACTGAAATTTCTGTAGATGGTCTAGTGGTGAGCACTATTAATGCATTGGAAACGTATGAAATTACGCTTTCCAATCCATCAGCTTATATATACACGTCAAACCCTAGCTATGTTTTGCATGTCACGGGATTTGGATGTGAACTAGGAGAAGCTGTTTTGCCTCCAATAGAATGTACAGGCTCTACCGATGTATCATTTGTAAGGTCAACCAACGAATTTTTTGCACTAAACATCTTGATTCCTACAGGAGCTGAAGGCGGTTTTACAATAGATGGCGATAGTAGTATTATTCAAGCGAGTGATTTTTCAGCAGTGCCCGGATCCAATAACAATTGGCAATTCGCACAGATTAACCTCACTAATTCGATAACACAAGGGGCTGCAAAACGGGTCTATAATTCTATGGATCGCTTTCATTTAGGACTCATACACGGCGGTGGTGGATCAGGCTGTCGTTATGGATATTTTAGTGATTTCGCGAAGTTCGACGCTAGTTTCACGGCCTCGAATGATGTATGTGAAGGCGATTCTATTTTATTTACGGCACCGTTTTATGACAATGCCTCCTACACTTGGACTGGGCCTAATGGGTTCAGCTCAACAGAACAAAATCCTGTGATAGAAGTGGGTACAATTGAATACCAAGGAGCCTATAATCTCGATATAACGATAGATGAAGATTGTGTAAGTTCTAGCACGAGTAGTGTTGAAATCCTAGAACGTCCGGCTGAATTTGAATTATCTAGTATTTCTATATGTGATTACACAACTCTAAACGACCTAGTCATCGAATTCCCTTCTTCTGTTTGGTTTGACAGTGAGGATTCGGTAACTCCATTGAGTATAACAACATTACTAGTTGCAGGTCAAGTGTATTATGCCGTTTATACGAATGCCAATCAATGCTATAGTTCGACTAAAGTCTCCGTAACACTCGGATGTTTTCCTATAATTCCAAACGCCTTTTCTCCTAACGGAGATGGTTACAATGACTTTTTTAATATCACATCTCTTTATGATGTTTATTTAAATCATGAACTTAAAATTTACAACAGATATGGTAAATTAGTTTTCAATGGCGATAATACAACCAAATGGGATGGATCGTCTAATGTACAACCACAGTCATCAAATACTGTTCCAGTAGGGACTTACTTTTATTACCTAGCCTTAAACAATGACGCAAAAGATATTATTTCAGGCTATGTGTATGTGAATTATTAGAATTCTTAAAAAGAGATTATAACTTAAAGCTTTACTAGAAATAGTAAAGCTTTTTTGTTTCTGAATACGCGTATTATAGTGTTGTAAGTTTAATTTCCATTAGATTTGTATCATAAATAGAACCTTCATGGCATTTAACATCGTACTTGTAGAACCAGAAATCCCAAACAACACAGGGAATATAGGCCGGTTGAGTTTGGCCTCTGGATCTGTTTTACATCTCGTCAAACCTTTTGGATTCGAATTAAGTGACGCCCGACTCAAAAGAGCTGGATTGGATTATTGGAAACATATTACCGTCAAGATCTATGAAAGTTTAGATGAATTTTTAGTCACTAATAAAGACAAGACTATGGTTTTTCTGTCAAGTGCAGCAGAGAAGAGCTATGTTTCTATTGACTATAAAGACGAGCTGTTTTTTGTGTTTGGAAAAGAATCTGTTGGATTGCCAAAAGCGTTAGTCACTGATCACGCGGATAAACTCTACAAAATCCCCATTCACAGTCCGCATGTGCGAAGCTTAAACTTAGCTAATGCCGTAAGCATCGTGGTGTTTGAAGGACTGCGATCGATAAGTGTTTCTAGCAATAGCTAAATAATGTTAGAATACAAGTTGTTGTTTGTTGCAGTTAAGTTCTTCAACTTAAATCTTGGGCTGTTTACTGCTTTAGATTTGACTTTAAATTTATTATATTTACAATAGCAATCAATTTTAATTTTATGCAAACTAAAACCTTATTTTTCATTCTTTTTAATCTGTGTTTTTTAAGTATGTCTTACAGTCAACAAACGAAATGTACTGAAACTCGTTCATTTGAAAATGCAACATATATTGGGTGTTTGGATTATGAAGGAAACTTAAATGGTTTTGGAACCATGACTTATAGCAGTGGGAATGTGTATGCCGGGAACTGGATACGCAACACTAAAGACGGTTTTGGAACCATGACCTTTAGTGATGGGGATGTATATGTTGGTAGCTGGAAAAACAATAGGTATGAGGGTCAAGGAAATCTTAAACAGGTTTTCGGTATTCAGGTTCAGCAATCTGAAGGGCTATTTGAAAACGGAGTATTATTTAACGGTGTAAAAGAAGTAGATTTTGGAGATGGAAATTCTTCTGTTTCAGTCATTGAAAACCAAGAGGTAATTGAAAGAAAACTTATGACAGCTGAGTATGTTCAAATAAGTTTTGGGGCGCATTCTCCAACAGGTCAATTAAATAATGGAACAAATATACGGACTTACCAAAATAATAGAGTTTCTGAAAATGAGGTTTCTAATGGAGTCGAAACAGAAACTAAAAATAATACTAAAAATTATTACAATAAAGAAGATATCTCTGGCGGTGAAGCTTCTGTTGCCATTGATTTAGAAAAAGAGGGCAATACAATGTATGTAAATCTAGAGTTCTCGACTCAAACGCCTATAGAGCCTGTACGTTTTATTTTTGATACTGGTGCAGAAGTTTTTTCTATCGGGTATCGATTATTTGAATATCTAAAAAAGAGTGGATTGCAGTATGATGATTTGGATATCATTATACCAACTTTTGGTGTCAGTGGAGTGCCCTCAAACAATAAACTCATAAAAATACATGAGATTACAATTGGAGCCTACTCCGTAAAAAATGTAGTAGCCTATGTAGAAACCTTAGAAACCGCCAACATGTCTTTACTTGGGATCCAATTCATGAAAAAATTTAGCGAGGTACAGTGGTCTCTAAATAGTGATGAACTTATTTTCTATAAATAAGAATTCAAACCCCACAATCAATACACCAACTCACATTCAATAACCATTTTATTTGCATTTGAAGTTGTGAAAAATAAATACAAATCTCCGCCATCGGAGAGTTTGAAAAGCGTTTTAAGAACCTCTATTTTTTCAGAAAAGTTGCGGGTTTTCACATTAGCTTTTAGACCGCCAATAGCCTTTTTTAAGGGTTTCTTTTGATAGGGATGGGCATTAGAAATCGCATATATTTTTCCTGGGAAATTTTCTAATCGTTCATCGCTAGTATACAAATGCGTGTGGGTATCGAGTTTGTCTAGCTTAAATTGTTCAGAAATTAGTTTAAACGCGCCAGATTTCATCACCGCAGCATTCGGTTCATATAAGTACCGTTTTGGAAGGCTATAAATGGCTTCCGCCGTTTCTTCCTCAACAAGTTCAAAGGAAAACTGTTCATCGCCTTTAGGATGGCTGTTAAGCGTATGAATGTTCGCCTGTCCGTCAAAGCCTTTTTCTTGATGAAACAACAGCTCCTTCACCTCGTTTTTCACCGCCACAACATAAATGTTTTTCACATATTTCAAGGCTTCTATTCCAACACTGATATCGAGCATTGGCGACATTTTAATGAGCACATTATTGGCATATTTAAAAAATAAACCTTGATAGGTGACAACATTAGGGCTACAGTCTTCAATCAGGAATTTTTTATTTTTCTGTGCATCGCGTCGTGAGGGGTCTACATATATCCAATCAAACGTTTGTTGACATGATTTTAAAAATTCAATTCCATCAATCGTGTGAGACTTGATGTTTTCAATCCCCAAAACCTTGAAATTATGTCCAGCAATTTCTGCTAATTCAGGGTTCATTTCACAGTGAACAACGCTCTTAAATTGTTTTGAAAAATAGTAACTATCCACGCCAAATCCGCCTGTTAAATCAACCATAGTTTGACCTTGCATAAATTCACTTTTAATCAGTGCAGCAGTTTCGGAGGAAGTTTGTTCAATATTTAATTTGTTGGGAAAATAGATGCCAGGCGTATCAAACCAAGTTTTCAGTTTTAATTCACACTTTTTTTTTGCTTCAATTTGCCCGATAATTTCTTTAATATCAATGCCTTCAAAAGGACTGCCTTTCAAAATTAACTCATGAATGTTGAAGTTTATATGTGTCGTTATAAAATCTTGTATGTCTGTATTTAAGAGGATTTTATTCACGATATTTCTTAAAGTGTAAGGGTTAGTTTTTTGGTAAATTCGTACAACGCAATACTGGTGGCTTGTACCACATTCATACTACTATTTTGACCATACATTTCGATATGAACCACATAATCACATTTCTCTAAAAGCGAGGCAGAAACCCCATGATTTTCATCACCAATAATAAATGCAATCTTAGTGTTTTTTTGTAGTTTTAGTTCCGAAACAGGAACGCTATTTTCTGTAATCTCAAGTGCGATAAGTGTGTAGTTTTGAGATTTCAAGTCTTCAATTTTCTCATGAAGTGTTTCAAGCTGTACAAATGGAACCGACTGTTCTGCTGCTCGTGATGTTTTCGTAAATTTCCGTCCAAGTTCTACTGTTGAACCACCCAAAATTAGTTGTGCAACACCAAAGGCATCTGCGGTTCGAAATAAACTGCCTAAATTGGCTGCATGCGAAACGTTATCACTTATTAATATAATAGGAAAACCTTGCTTTGTAAACTTAGAAGTATAATGATTTAATTGCATAGACAATCTAGTTTTCGAAAGCGTATTTAATAATGTTCGCTCCCATTTTCAAAGCTTTCAAGCGGACTGCTTCAGGGTCGTTATGGACGCTAGCATCCTCCCAACCATCACCTAAATCACTTTCATAAGTAAACAATAATACCAGCTTTCCTTTATGAAAATACCCCAACGCTCTAGGCGCTAACCCATCGTGTTCGTGAATTTTTGGCACGCCTTTAGGAAAAGAAAACGCCGTTGAATAAATAGGATGTGTTAAAGGAATTTCAGTCATTTTTTTATCTGGAAATACTGTTTTTAGAGCCTCTAAAACATAGGGTTTCATGCCGTAGTTGTCATCAATATGTAGAAAACCGCCAGATAACAAGTAGTCTCTTAAGTTTTTGGAATCGGATTCAGTAAACACCACGTTTCCATGGCCTGTCATATGCACAAAAGGATATTCAAAAATAGCAGGGCTTCCAACGTCCACCGTATGGGGCTTGGCGTCCATAGTCGTTTGAATATTGGAGTTGCAAAACTGAATTAAATTTTTTAAAGCTGTTGGATTACTATACCAATCGCCGCCGCCATCATATTTTAAAACGGCTAAATTTTGACTTCCACAAAAATGAATTCCAAAAACTAAAATGAGATATAAATACAGTTTATTCATTACAGAGTTGAATTGTATGAGCCGCCACGATTCCAGCCGTTTCGGTGCGAAGTCTTGACGCCCCTAAAGATACAGGAATATAGTTATGTTTCAAAGCTGCCTCAATTTCATCGTTGCTAAAATCGCCCTCGGGGCCAATTAAAATCGTAATAGATGTGTTCGGTCTGATGTGATCGTTTAATTTTATTTTTTCACGGTCTTCACAATGCGCGATAAAACACAACCCTTCTTGTGGTATTTTTATAAATTCAGAAAAAGGAATAGCGGGCGCCAATATAGGTAAATAGGCGTGAAGTGATTGTTTCATCGCAGCGTGTAAGATCTTTTCGAACCGCTCAGTTTTGATCACCTTCCGTTCGCTATTCTGACAAATGATAGGTATGATTTGATCCACGCCAATTTCAGTTGCCTTTTCTATAAACCATTCATAGCGTTCGTTCATTTTTGTAGGCGCGACGGCTAGGTTAACTTTATAGGGTCTCGGTGCTTCAAAGCTTGAGCTTAAAATGTTGACCACACATTTATTATGATTTGGAATGACCACTTCGGCTTCAAACATCCCACCTTTTCCATTAGTGATTTTCAGTAAATCTCCTGTCGATTTGCGTAATACTTTTACAATATGTCTACTCTCATCTTTAGAGAAGTTAAACGTTTTGGTAGACGCCTCGAGTTCGGAATTATAAAATAATTGCATATAGTTTAAAGTTTAAGTCGGGCGGTAGCCATAATGGTTTGATCTGCGTAATCTTTTTCTAGATATTTTAAATAGCCTACAATCGCAATCATAGCGGCATTGTCTGTCGTAAATTCAAACGCTGGTACATAAGTTTTCCAGCCGTGTTGACTTTCAGCCAGTTTCAAAGCATCTCTAATTCCAGAGTTAGCAGAAACACCACCACCAATTGCAATCCGATTGATGCCCGTTTCTTTGACGGCTAGTTTGAGCTTGTCCATCAATATTCCAACAATAGTATATTGAATAGATGCACATACATCATTAAGGTTTTCTTCGATAAATTGAGGGTTTTCTTTAAGTTGTTTTTGGATGAAATATAAGATTCCTGTTTTTAAACCTGAAAAACTAAAATTTAGCCCAGCCACTTTTGGCTTTGTAAATTTATAGGCTTTCGGATTGCCTAGTTTTGCACGTTTATCAATCTCGGGGCCAGCTGGGTAGCCAAGGCCAAGAATTTTACCACTTTTATCAAATGCTTCTCCAACTGCATCATCAATCGTTTCGCCAATGACCGTCATTTTAAAATGAGATTCAACCCGAACAATTTGTGTATGCCCTCCAGAAATGGTCATTGCTAAAAATGGAAATTCAGGATTTTCAGAACCCTCTTTTTCAATAAAGTGTGCTAAAATATGGGCTTGCATATGGTTCACATCAATTAAGGGAATGTTTAAGCCATACGCCAATGATTTTGCAAAGGAGGTTCCTACCAACAAAGAGCCCATTAGTCCAGGCCCTTGCGTAAAAGCGACGGCGTCAAGATCTGAGGTGGAAATTCCCGCTTGTTTGATGGCTTGGTCGACCACAGGAACAATGTTTTGTTGATGCGCTCTAGACGCTAATTCAGGAACTACCCCTCCGTACTGTTGGTGGATTGCTTGGTTGGCAACAATATTACTTAGTATTTTTCCATTACATAGAATGGAAGCCGCTGTGTCATCACAAGACGATTCAATTCCTAGGATGTATATATTTTTTGTGCTCATTAAGACGATTTAGTAATAATAATCGTTTTTTTAAATAACAAATTAAACGACTATCTTTATCCTTTAATTGGACTACTGCAAAGAAATAAAAAAAATAGCACTAAATTAAATGCTTTGAGTAGTTTAAATGTTAGGATAATTAGTAAAATTATAAATAAAATAACTGATTTAACGTATCAAAAACTATTTTAAAATATTTATAAAAGTTATTGCAGCAGTATTGTTGCTTTTCTTGCTATTGCTTTTAGTATTTTCCATACCTAGTGTTCAAACGCGTTTAGGTACATATGCGACTACTAAAATCAACAGATCTTATGGAACAGACATAAGAATAGAAAAAGCGGGCCTTCGATTTAATGGCGATGTAGCACTTAAAAATATTCACATTAAAGACCATCACCAAGCAAATTTGATATCTGTTGTAGAACTTAATACTTCCATAATCAGTTTTTCAAATATCATCCACAATAGACTCACATTTGGAGCCATTGATTTGTTTGGTCTTAATTTTAATATTAAAAAGTATAAAGGAGAAATTGATTCTAACTTAGATATTTTTGTAAATAAATTTGAAAAAGAACAACCACCCACTAATCAAAATGATTTTCCTTTAGCATCTGTTAAAGACAGTGGTAATAATTTTCAGCTTTCATCAAGCAATGTCCGTGTACACACAAGTGATTTTTTATATATTGATGAAAACTTAAACAATCCACTTGTTTTGGATTTACATCAACTAAATTTAGAAGCATCCGATTTTTTAATTTTAGGAAAAAACATCACTACTTCAATTACTAGTTTAAGTTTTGAAGATTCACGCGGTGCGAGACTACAAAATTTAGAAACGAATTTCTCGTATTCTTTAACCCAAATGATGTTTACGCAACTTAAAATTAAAAGTGAAAATTCTTTAATTTCTGGGCAACTTCAGTTCGATTATGATCGAGAAGATTTCGAAGATTTTTCAGATAAGGTTAATGTGTCCGGTTTTTTTAAGAATAGCAAGATAGATTTAGAAGATTTAAATATGTTTTATAACGAATTCGGCTCCAATCAAAAAGCGACGCTAAATACTGTTTTTTCAGGCACTTTGAATCGTTTAACATTAAAGGAATTTGATCTAAAAACAGTTCATAACACATCCGTAAACGGAAAATTTTTATTCACGAACTTGTTTAACTCTACACCAAATACTTTTGAGATGGACGGCGATTTTAAGAAAATTGAGTCTACCAACAATGATTTAACAGCATTATTGCCAAGGGTTTTTGGGTCAAGAGTTCCTTCTAATTTTGAATCTCTAGGGCGTTTTGATATGCAGGGGTCTGCAAAAATTTCTAAAAATTCGGTCAAAACGATCATGAATATTCAGACGGACATAGGGATGCTTTTTGTGGATTTAAACTTAGACGAAATCGATGATAAAAACGACACATCTTACACAGCTCAAGTACAATTTACAGATTTTGATTTAGGCCAATTGTTGGGCGAGCCAAAGATTGGGTTGGTAAGCTCTAATTTAAGCCTTGAAGGACGTGGATTTAATAATGAAACTATTCAATCTATCGTCAAAGGTAAATTTGAATCGTTTACATTTCAAGAATATAGTTATGCAGATCTTGTGGTTTCGGGAGTGGTTAAGAACAAAATTTTTAAAGGTCAACTTACTATTTCAGATCCCAACCTAAATTTCAGCTTTGATGGTCTAGTTGATTTTTCTGAAAAGGAGAATAGTTATGATTTTTCTGCAACGATTGCTCACGCAAATTTATATGCATTGAATTTCATTAAAAGTGACAGTCTTTCTGTAGTAAATGGGCAGGTAACTATGGAGATGCGAGGCACGAGCATTGATAATGCGTATGGCGCCATTAAATTTAAAAATGTGTTATATCAAAATAAAAATGACAGTTATACTTTCAAAGATTTTGAAGTTACTTCTGTGTTTGATATTAATAATGAAAGAACTATAAGAGTCAACTCTCCAGAAATTGTTGAAGGAAATTTAAAAGGAAAATTTGCGATTAAAGAAGTGCCAAATTTATTACGAAATTCATTTGGGGATATTTATACTAAGTACAAGCCATACAGCGTAAAAGAGGCGCAATATTTTAATTTTAATTTCAAAATTTACAATAAAATTGTTGAAATTTTTTCATCCCAATTAAATCTTGGATCTAATACGTTTATTAGAGGTAGAGTTGAAAGTGATCCTAAAAACTTTAAACTAACTTTTAGATCTCCATCCATTAAATTAGAAGATTTTTTTGCTAGTAAAATTGAAGTCCAACTCATAAATGACAACCCTTTATTTAATTCCTACGTTGAAGTAGACAGCCTAGCAACTCCATATTACAATGCTTCAAAATTCAGCTTGATTAATGTCACTTTAAATGACACGCTTTATGTTAAGTCAGAATTTAAAGGGGGTGAAAACACAGCAGATGCATTTGATTTAAATTTATATTACACCATTGATGATACAAATAAATCGGTGGTCGGAATAAAAAAATCATATGCAAATTTTAAAAATACGACATGGCTACTAAATGAGTCTCAAAATCAGCAAAACAAAATTATATTTGACAGGTCATTTAAAGAAATGGTTTTTGATAATATAAATATGTCTTATGAAAATGAAGAAGTTTTATTAAATGCGGCTATTCAAGGCAGTCAGAATAAAAATATAACTATTGATTTTAAAAATGTTGATTTAGCGAAAGTGACCCCTGATATAAAAAACCTAAAACTAGGTGGAAGCTTAAACGGGCAATTAAATCTAAATCAGTTGGAAAGCGTATATCTTCCAAAATCTAATCTCACAATTGATGATTTAGCGCTTAATGATTTTAATTTAGGGTCTTTTAAAGCTGCTATTAAAGGGAATCAATCACTTACTAATTACGATGTAAATGTATCCTTAAAAGAGGGTGATATTGAGTCGTTGTCTGTTGTTGGGTCTTTGGATGTGTCGGGAGAAAACTCTGAGCTTAATTTGGATATAAGTTTTAAAAATTTAATATTAAATCCTTTAAATCCATTTGGGACAGACGTGATAACGAACATTCGTGGGGATATTTCAGGTTTTGCAACTGTGAGTGGTCGACTCGAAAAACCACAGATTGAAGGAGCGTTATCTCTTAATAATGGTGGTCTAGCGATTCCATATCTAAATGTAGATTACGAGTTCGAAAAAAACTCGACTATCAAGCTACGCGAACAAAGTTTTATTTTTGAGCAAGCGCTTATGGAAGATACAGAGCATCAATCTCAAGCAATATTAGAGGGGAGTATCAGTCACACTAATTTTTCAAACTGGTCTCTTGATCTCAATTTTGATTCGGATCATTTATTAGTTCTTGACACAGACGAAAAAGACGAATCTATATATTATGGAACTGCTTTTGTAGATGGATCTATTGATATTACAGGTCCAACGGATCAATTGTTTATCGAATCGAATGTGTCGACATCCGAAGGAACAATTTTTAAAATCCCCCTTAACGACAATGAAATTTTAGCTGAAAACTCTTATATTCATTTTTTGAGCCCTAAAGAAAAGTCAAACAAAAACAGTACAGGTCAAACGTTTGTAGAAGATGATGTGAAAGGCGTTGAGATGGAATTTAATTTGGATGTTAATAATAATGCTGAAATTGAAATTATCCTCGACAAAAATACAGGCAGCTCTATTATAGGTCGTGGCAATGGTAGTATGCTAGCACAAATTAATACCAAAGGTAAATTTCAAATGTTTGGAGATTTTATTGTGCTTTCTGGGATTTATAATTTTTCTTTCGGAAGAATTATACAAAAACAATTCAAAGTTGCTAAGGATGGAACTCTTGGTTGGGATGGCAATCCTCTAAGTGCTAACATTAATATTAAAGCGCTTTATGACGGAATCAATGTAAATCCCTCCACACTCTTAGATAATCCAATCAATCAAAGTATTCCTGCTGAAGTTGAAATTCATTTAACAGGGCAATTAGAACAACCAAATTTAGATTTTAATGTACGTTTTCCAAGTATAAACTCGACACTTAATAGCGAGTTGTCGGACCGGTTGAGAGATAAAGATAGACGAGAATTTCAAGCCTTATCTCTTTTAGCAACAGGAGCTTTTAGAAGCGAACTCACCTTAGGTTCGCAAGATGCTTTTGGAATAGTATCAGATGGTGTTACCAATATTTTGAATGAACTTTTTGCAGATGAGGATAATAAAGTGAAGTTGGGGATTGATGTTGATTTAGGAGAAACCACACCAGAATATGAATCAGATAGTAGGGTGGGCGTTACGGTTTCTACTAAATTGAGTGAAAACGTATTAATAAATGGAAAAGTAGGAGTACCAGTGGGTGGAGTTAGCGAAACTACCGTGGCAGGAGATTTTGAAGTAGAGGTCCTACTAAACGAAGACCGCACTTTGTCCCTTAAGTTTTTTAATCGTGAAAATAGTATTCAAAATTTTGGAGAACAAATTGGATACACCCAAGGCGTCGGTCTATCATATAATATCGAATTTGATAGCCTAAAAGAATTATTTGAGGAATTGTTTAAGAATAAAAATAGTCAAACCAATTCCGAAAACCCAGCAACGGAGGACGATTCAGGACTGCCAAACTATATAGATTTTAAATAATATGTGCCTACAAAACCAGTAAATACTTATTTTTTTAGCTTAAAAATCAAATAGTTATTAACGAAAACGTTTGAGATTAACTAAGATGCAAAAAATGAGACCTACTTACGTTTTTTTAACTTATAAGTTTATTAATTTTACAACATAAACCATTACAACTATGGAAAATCAGATAAAAAAAATTGGGGTATTAACTTCTGGGGGCGATGCACCTGGAATGAATGCAGCCATACGATCTGTGGCGCGTGCCTGTGCTTATCACAACATTGAATGCGTTGGGATATACAGAGGCTATGAAGGAATGATTGAAGGAGACTTCAAATCTTTAAATGCAAGAAGTGTAAATAACATCATTAATAAAGGAGGAACTTTTTTAAAGTCCGCCAGATCCGAAGAGTTTAGAACAAAAGAAGGACGAAAAAAAGCATACGAACAACTTCAAAAAGAAGAGATTGATGCTCTGGTATTAATTGGAGGCGATGGAACGTTTACGGGTGGAATGATTTTTAATGAAGAATTCGATTTCCCTATTATAGGAATTCCAGGCACTATAGACAACGATATTGTAGGTACAAATTACACTCTTGGATACGACACAGCACTAAACACGGCAGTAGAAGCCATTGATAAAATTAGAGATACAGCAAGTTCACATAGACGCTTATTTTTTGTTGAAGTCATGGGGCGTGATGTGGGGCATATTGCCCTAAATGCTGGCGTTGGTTCTGGAGCTGAAGAAATATTGGTGCCTGAAGAAGATTTAGGACTCGATCGTCTTCTAGAATCTTTAGAGAAAAGCAGACTTACAGGGAAATCATCCAGTATAGTGGTGGTTGCTGAAGGCGATAAAACAGGTAAAAATGTTTTTGAATTAAGAGACTATGTTGAAGAAAACTTAAAAGGCTACGACGTACGAGTCTCTGTTTTAGGACATATGCAACGCGGCGGGTCTCCATCTTGTTTTGATAGAGTATTAGCCTCTCGAATGGGAGTTAAAGCTGTGGAGTCATTATTAGATGGTAAATTTAATTATATGGTGGGGACTGTCAATAATAAATTAGAATTATATCCTATAGACAAAGCTGTCAAAGGACATTCAACAATAGACGCTGAGCTTTTAAGAGTTTCAGATATCATGAGTATATAGTAACGAATTAATTAAAATAAAAACAAAATGTCAAAAGTAAAAATTGGAATTAATGGATTTGGTAGAATAGGAAGAATTGCCTTTCGTATAGCTGCTGGTAGATCCGATGTGCAAGTCGTTGGAATTAATGATTTGTTAGATGTAGAACATTTAGCATATCTTCTTAAATATGACTCTGTACACGGTCAATTTCAGGGAACTATCGAAGTAAGTAACGGAAACTTAGTTGTTAACGGCAATGAAATTCGTGTATCTGCTGAACGCAATCCAGAAGATTTAAAATGGGATGCAGTAAGTGCAGATGTTGTTTTAGATTGTACTGGAATCTTCACGAACTTAGAAGGCGCTCAAAAGCATATCACTGCAGGCGCTAAAAAAGTAGCTATTTCTGCACCATCGGCTGATGCACCAATGTTTGTAATGGGTGTTAACCACAAGGAAATTACTGCAGATCATACTATTGTTTCTAACGCATCTTGTACAACAAACTGTTTAGCACCACTTGCTAAAGTTATTAATGATAACTTCGGAATCGTAGAAGGTCTTATGACAACAGTTCACGCAGCAACGGCGACTCAATTTACAGTTGACGGACCTTCAAGAAAAGATTACAGATTAGGACGTGCTTCTTTGAACAATATTGTTCCTGCTTCTACAGGAGCGGCGAAAGCAGTTGGAAAAGTAATTCCAGAATTAAACGGAAAACTAACAGGAATGGCTTTTAGAGTACCAACTGTAGATGTATCTGTTGTTGATTTAACATGTCGTTTAGAAAAAGGTGCTTCTTTTGAAGATGTTAAAGCAGCGATTAAGCATGCATCAGAAAATGAATTAAAAGGCATTTTAGGATATACCGAAGAAGGGGTTGTTTCTCAAGATTTTGTATCGGAAACTAAAACAAGTACATTTGACGCAAACGCAAGTATGGGATTAAATGATAACTTTGTCAAACTAATTTCTTGGTATGATAATGAATATGGCTACTCTGCAAAATTAGTAGATTTAGCACATTATATTAGTGTGATATAATTTAAGGTAATCTAAAAAAAGTACTGTTATTAATTAGCAGTACTTTTTTTCAATATAAAAAATATGATCTTTATAATAGACAGCGGTTCGACAAAATGTGATTGGATTGCAATTGATACAGAAACTGGTGAGCCAATTTTCGAAAAGCAACGTACAAAAGGGTTAAACCCAGCTATTATATCTGATTCAGATGCGTTTAATATCATCAAAGAAAATGATGTTATTTATGGCAATAAATTAAAAGTGACGCATGTCTATTTTTATGGTGCTGGCTGTGGTACTGAAAAACCAAGCAAGATGCTTAAAGAGGTTTTAGAATCTATTTTTTTAAATGCAGAAGTTGTTGTAGAAGAAGATACGTATGCTGCAATTTATGCGACTGTAGGTGTTTCTCACCGCCCAGCTGTTGTTTGTATTTTAGGAACAGGATCAAACTGTTCGTATTATGATGGAGTACAAGTTGATCAAAGAGTAAGCTCACTTGGATATTCTATTATGGACGACGCATCCGGTAATTATTATGGAAGAAAACTATTAAGAGATTATTATTTTAATAAAATGCCTCACGATTTGAAGCTGGTCTTCGAAACTCGTTATAATGTTCATGAAGATGCCATTAAAAAAGCACTTTACAAAGAACCAAACCCTAATGCGTATTTAGCGACTTTTGCAGAATTTTTGATTCTTAATAAAGAATCAAACTATATTCAAAACGTTATAAAGGAAGGGCTTCGATCTTTTGTAGAAACCATGGTGCTTCAATACAAAGAAGAAATCAAAACCGTTCCGGTACATTTTGCAGGTTCTATTGCTTACTTTACTCAAGAAGAAATTAAATCTGTTGCTCAAGAATACGGATTTACAGTCGGAAATTTTGAAAGACGTCCGATCGAAGGCTTGGTAAATTACCATGCCGAAATTGCCCGGAGTTCTTAGTTAATTATTTTATAGCAATCACACTAATTTCTACATTTACAAATTTGGGTAAATTAGCGACTTCTACAGTTTCTCTTGCAGGTGCTGTCGCCTCCTTAAAATACTGACCATAAACGGCATTAATTGCGCCAAAAGAATTCATGTCAGAAATAAAAATAGACGCTTTAATGACATTTTCAAAAGTCATATCCGCTGCCTCTAAAACAGCTTTTAGGTTTTTCATAACCTGAGTCGTTTCTTCTTCTATAGTTTCCATTACCAATTCACCACTTTCTGGATGCAATGCAATTTGACCAGATGTATATAAAGTATTGCCTACTAAAACAGCTTGACTGTAGGGACCAATAGGTTGCGGTGCTTTAGCAGTTGTTATAATCGTTTTCATAAGCTATAATCGTTTATCTGGTTGTTTTCGTTTTTCATATTTAATATCCTTCAATATACTAGATCGTATTCCGATAAAGAAATTCCAAGAGCTCCGATTGCTGAATGGAATCCAAGAAAAATTCATTCGCCAACTCTCTAAATCACGTTCAAAACGAAGTTGGGTATACGTAAATCCTTTATTTTTAAGGTCATACCCCGATGATGCTCCAATACTCCATCGTGGTGAAATATCTATATCTCCAGAAAACATCAAAGAATGAGATGCAATCTCACTTTGACGCCTCGAATTACTNTAATTAACAGAGTAGGCAAGTCGTAAACTCCAAGGGATTTTATAATTATAAAGATCTGTTGCAGTAGCTTTTTTGTCGTCTCGTTTATCATTCAATTGTTGAGAAGCAAAATCTTGCGACTTTCCAAATAAATCATCGGCACGACCACCACTTTTAAGGGATTCATCCCTAGCAGCGTCTTCATTTGAATCGTTGCTTTCAAAAGCCTCACTAGATAAGCTATAGCTCATGGTCATATTTGCACTTGTCAATCGGAATAAGCTACCACCGTTATCAATATTAAAATCGCTGATTTTTTTATTGTTATTGTCTAAGGCATATGGGTCTAAAGTAGCACCAAAGTTGATGCTCATTTTATTGTCAAATATCTGCGTACCGCCTGAAACCCTTACTGGACTCCAGTTTAAAGAATCGCCTGCCACATTGTAATTCGTAGAAAAATTTAATGAATTCAATAAAAATATCTTTTTTGCCTCAGTGGCGGTGCTGTCCTTATCACGAACCTTTGCTTCGAGATTGTTATTTAATGATAACCCAACCGAACTTGAATACACTTTTCCTGGACTTCCAAACAAGGATCCTTCAAAACGGCTGTACTCGACTTCATCTGATGTTACACCATCGGCACTTATGACTTCATAGGTTTCATAATATTGGTCAAATGCAGGATTAATATTATAACTTACAGATGGCCGCATTACGTGTCTTATGGCTTGAATTTTTTTATCATCTCCAAAATCAAACACCCCATAAACGGTGGTTCCTACGCTTGAACTAAAATTATAAGTTCTGAAAGAATCAAATCCTTTTAAAGGAGTCGTCACTTCCGATTGGGAGTCTGTATCATAGGATTTATTAATCGTATTAAACGTCCAGTTTTCTCTATAATTAGCACTCGTACTCATACTAAAATGCTTGAAGACTTTGAAGTTGGTACTTAAAGGAATACTATGTTGAAACCCTGCTTTTGCATCCTCAAACATTTCTGCTTTAAAAAACAGAGAATCTGTAGTTTGAATGCGATTTTCGCCACGTACGCTATATTGTAAATTAATATTTTGAAGCGCTCCTTTTTTACTTCCCGTTTTTGGTTCAAAAGGAAAAATACGATCGATACTTCCCTGAAATGTAGGCAAGGTCATATTGATGACTTGTGTGTTGGTATTTTGTGAGTGTGTAGCTGTTAAGCTAATATTTACTTGTGGCTCTACTTGAAATGTTTTTGAATACGAAACAGATGAAGATAGAGTGTTATTTAAGAAATTTGCGGCATTAAGCTGGTTTACCGATTCTTGAAAATAGGTACTCGATCCCAAATTCACAGATGCAGAAAATCGAGAGTTTGGATTTGATTTAGAGTCTTGACTTTGATTCCATCGTAAATTATAGACTGTGCTTTTAGAATAATCAGGAAAACCACGTTCGCTATTTATAAGGTTTTCATACCGAAAACTAAAAGATCCTCTAAATTTATAACGGACGGCATAATTACTTTCAATTCGGGCACCATAACTTCCATTAGTATAATAGTCTCCTAAAGTTGCCAAATCAAAATAATCACTTAATGCAAAATAATAACCGCCGTTTTGGAGAAAGTAGCCTCTCCTACTTTCTTCTCCAAAGGTTGGGAATATCACGCCTGAAGTCCGTGTTTGCGAAAGCGGGAAAAAAGCGAATGGTAAACCAATAGGGGTAGGGACATCGGCAATAAACATATTTGTAAGTCCTGTCACTACTTTTTTACCAGGTACAATTTTGGCTTTTCGTAACAAAAAATAATATTCTGGATTTTCTTCATTTTCTGAAGTGGTGAATTTGGCACGTTTTACAAAATAAACAGAGTCATTTTCTTTTTTAGTCAAATCAGATATGATACGACCGCCTTGCTGTTCTGTTTTTGAATTCCAGATAAGGGCTTTCTTTGTTTTGATATTAAAAGCAATAGAATCGGGTTCGACCAAATCGCTGCCTTGTTTAAAAACGGGGTGTTGTGTATANACCCCTAAAGAATCTTTTAAACGGCCTGCATATACAATGTCTTTTCCATAATCAATTATAATCACTCCCGCTTTTATATCCATGTCTTTGTATTGGATTTCAGCTTCGTTGTACAGATATATTTGTTGTGTTTTTTGATTGATAGAGGTGTAATCTTTCGCTTTGTAGGTCACGATACCTTCAAGAAATTTCGCAGAACTTGTAAGACTATCATTTACAATCGAATCTGTTTCGATAGGATTTAGTTCTGGAGCTGGAATAGAGTCATTTATAACTTCTAGAACTTCGGCAACTTTTGTAATTGGAACTTCTTTTGAAGTTGTTTTTGGGTTGGGAATGTCCTGCGCCATGCCAACAGTGTTAGTAAACACTGTAAAACTAAAAATAAAAACTAGTTGAAAGACTCTTGTTTTCAATGCTTTTCTCAGTATTTTTGTATTAAATGGCTCGATTTTTGAAAAATCAAAGTTACGGATATTTTTAATTGATTTTTATATTTTAAGCATCCGATTCGACGTCAAATTAATCAAGATACAAATGCCAATAAAATTAGTTTTAATAATCATTTTATTTCTAGGGGTTATGACTTCTAGTTCACAAACCAATTCTGAACCATTTGTGGTTGTTTTAGATGCAGGTCACGGGGGTAAAGACTCTGGTAAATCTACTAAATCTGGATATAAAGAAAAGGATATTGCTTTAAAGATTGTGTTAAAAATTGGTGAAAATTTAAAAAAACATAAAAACATTAAAGTCATTTATACGCGAAAGACAGATGTTTTTATAGAACTGAGAAAACGTGCTTCTATCGCCAATAAAGCAGATGCAGACTTGTTTGTGTCGGTGCATTGTAATGCTCATAATTCTCAAGCTTATGGCACTGAAACTTTTGTATTGGGGCTCCACCGAAACGAGTCTAATTTTAGAATTGCGCAAGAAGAAAATGAAGTTATCTTTTTTGAAGACAACTATGAAACAAATTATGAAGGTTTTGATCCTAATTCTCCAGAATCGATGATTGGGTTGACACTCATGCAAGAAGATTATCTAGATCAAAGTATTCTATTGGCGAGGTATATTCAAGATAATTTCACGTATAAATTAAAACGAAAAAACAGAGGGGTTAAACAAGCGGGTTTTTGGGTGCTTCACAACACCTATATGCCAAGCATCCTGATCGAAACGGGGTTTATAACCAACAAAAAAGAAGGGTATTATCTGAACTCTGTAGCAGGAAAAAATAAGATATCCAAAAGTATATCGGATGCGATATTAGACTATAAGTCTAAATTAAATTCAGAAATTTCGTTAGAAAATTCTAGTAGCCCCATAACACAATCCTCCTCTAATGAGATTGAGCGTTTAGATAAAAATTCTTCGGATTCTATCCCTATTGATCCATCTATAGTTTTTAAAGTTCAAATTGCTGCTAGCTCCAAAAAATTAGAAACTAAGCCATATAATTTTAAAGGTTTAGGTGAAATTTCAAGAAAAAAATCTAATAAAATTTACAGATATTTCTATGGCAATACGTCAAGTTATGATGAAATTATTAAACTAAAAAAGACAGCTATTGCTAAAGGATTTGAAACGGCTTACATAGTGGCGTATAAAAACGGACAAAAAATATCGATTCAAGCAGCTTTGAAATCTACTAAACAATAAACCTCTTTATTTCAATATTATTGTTAAATTTGTAAGAAGAAAAAATAAATATTTTGAATCTATCTAAAGAAATTAAAACGGCTATTTTAGTCATATCGGGAGTTTTGCTTTTCATTTTTATTTTCTATTACTTAAAAGGTGAAAATTTATTGGATAGCTCAAAAAAAATTACAGCTATTTACGATAACGTAGAAGGGTTAGCGCCTTCATCAGCGGTCACTATTAATGGACATAAAATAGGAAAAGTTCAATCTATAAAATTCACAAATGATCGCTCAGGTAAACTGAGCGTTACGATGCTTATTGATAATGATTTTGAATTCTCAATTAATAGTAAAGCGCAATTATATGAAGCAGGTCTTATAGGTGGTAAAGCCATCGCTATTATTCCAGCATTTGATGGTGCAGTATCTGTTCAGTCTGGGGACTCTTTATCTTCGGATGTGAAACCAGGGCTTACAGATTTAGTCAACCAACGCCTAACGCCCCTACAAGAAAAAATTGAAATTATGATGGTCAGCGCAGATTCATTATTAATGAATCTGAATGATGTATTTGATACCAAAACCAAAAAGAGTATCAAACTAAGCATTTCTGAACTAAGTGGAACGATCGCATCGTTTAAATCTACTTCAGAATCTCTAAATGGAATGTTTATAGATAACAAGTCTGCTATTGGAGAAACGCTTACGAATTTTAATAAAATATCTTCTGATCTTACAACACTCACCAGCTCGTTAGCAGCTTCTGATCTAGAAGCTATCATGGCTAATTTGAAATCTACAATCTCTAATTTCGATCAATTATTAAGCAGTATAGAAAAAGGAGAAGGGTCCGTAGGGAAGCTGATGACAGATGACGCTATTTATAATAATTTAGAAGGCGCCACTAAACAATTAGAACTGCTGTTAGAAGATATGAAATTAAACCCGAAACGTTATGTGCATTTTTCCTTGTTTGGAAAAAAAGCAAAACAATATGATGCGGAGGGAAATGAAATAAAAATCAAAGATTAACTAAATGAATTTTTTGCCAAATGTAATTTTTGCATTTATACTTATTTTAGGTGTTGGTTTTTTTGCTAGAAATATTAGTAAACTTAAACGTAACATATACCTAGGTAAAAACGTAGATGTTAGTGGTGACACAAAAGTTCGTTGGAAAAACATGGCACGAATTGCCTTAGGTCAAAGTAAAATGGTGCGCCGTCCAATAGCTGGAATTCTCCACGTAATTGTCTATATAGGATTTGTAATTATTAATATTGAAGTCCTCGAAATTGTTATTGATGGTTTGTTTGGTACACATAGAATATTATCAGGAATTGGTAATCTCTATGGAATATTGATTGGCACTTTTGAAGTTCTTGCAGCGCTGGTTTTTGTAGCCGTAATTATTTTTTGGTTTCGAAGAAATGTAGTCAAAATTAGACGTTTCATGAGCTCTGAAATGAAAGGATGGCCAAAGTTGGACGGAAATTTAATTCTCTATTTCGAAATTGTATTAATGGGTTTGTTTATACTAATGAATGCTACAGACGTAGAGTTTCAATCTATGAATTCTGGAAATGTTATTAGTCAATTTTTCGCTCCATTATTTGAAGGATATAATGTGCAATTAATAGAACGTATTGCATGGTGGACGCATATAGTAGGAATCTTAATTTTCTTAAATTATTTATATTATTCAAAACACTTACACATATTATTAGCATTTCCAAATACTTATTTTGGTAGCGTGAAGCCGAAAGGACAACTTAATAATTTGGAAGCAGTTACCAACGAAGTAAAGCTAATGATGGATCCAAACATTGATCCTTTTGCAGCCACTGATGATGATGCGGCTGTTCCTGAAAAATTTGGAGCTAGTGATGTGCAAGATTTAAATTGGGTTCAGCTCTTAAATGCCTACACATGTACCGAATGTGGACGTTGTACAAGCGAATGCCCAGCCAGCCAAACAGGTAAAAAACTGTCTCCGAGAAAAATCATGATGGACACACGGGATCGTTTGGTTGAAGTAGGCGCGAATATGGACGCCAATAATGGTGAATTTATATTTGATGGAAAACAGCTATTAGGAGACTATATTACTACCGAAGAGCTTTGGGCATGTACAAGTTGCAATGCCTGTGTTGAAGCCTGTCCAATCAGTATTGATCCCTTATCAATTATTCTTGAAATGCGTCGCTATTTAGTAATGGAACAAAGTGCAGCTCCATTGGAGTTAAATAATATGATGTCTAATATTGAAAATAATGGTGCCCCATGGCCCTATAATCAAATGGACCGATTAAACTGGAAAAACGAATAAATTATACATTAAACAATTATTATGAAAAGAGAAGAAGCCGATAAATTATTACATGAAAAAGTGGAAGCAGGTGAACTGATAAGTCCCGTACTTCCAGGCGGTGTAAAAAATTATTTAATTGATATTGATGGAACTATCACTGAAGATGTTCCCAATGAAGAACCAGAACGAATGGCAACTTGTTTACCGTTTTTGGATGCTTTAAAAACCTGTAATAGTTGGTATGAAGAGGGACACATGATTTGTTTTTTTACATCTCGAACAGAGTCTCACAGAGACGTAACTCAGAACTGGTTAAAACAACACGGGTTTAATTACCATAGCCTTTTAATGGGCAAACCAAGAGGAGGAAACTACCACTGGATTGATAACCACTTAGTAAAAGCAACCCGTTATAATGGTAAATTTACGGACCTTGTTGAAAAAGAAGTAACAATTGAAGTTTTTGATGATGGTCAACATGATTAATATTTAGACGATGAGTGATGTATTAAAAGTTCCCACAATGGCCGAGTTTACGGCCTTAGGCAAACAACCTGAAGTGTTATTTTGGGTTGGTTGCGCCGGTAGTTTTGATGACCGTGCCAAAAAAATCACCAAAGCTTTTGTGAAATTACTACATAAAGCTAAGGTTGAATTTGCGGTTTTAGGTGCCGAAGAAAGCTGTACTGGAGACCCTGCCAAACGTGCTGGAAATGAATTTTTATTTCAGATGCAAGCAGTAACCAATATTGAAGTTTTGAATGCTTATGAGGTCAAAAAAATTGTAACCGCTTGCCCCCATTGTTTTAATACGCTCAAAAATGAATACCCATCACTTGGCGGTGATTACCAAGTAATGCACCACACACAGTTTCTTAAAAGCCTATTGGATGATGGCCGCCTAACAATTGAAGGTGGTAAATTTAAAGGCAAACGCATTACCTTCCATGATCCTTGTTATTTGGGACGTGCAAATGATGTGTATGAAGCGCCACGTGACTTGATTAAAAAGTTAGATGCCGAATTAGTAGAGATGAAAAATTGCCGCAAAAAAGGACTGTGTTGTGGTGCAGGCGGCGCTCAAATGTTTAAAGATGCCGAACCCGGCGACAAAGAAATCAATATAGAACGGACAGAACAGGCTATGGAAATTAAACCTGATATCATAGCAGCAGGTTGCCCTTTTTGCAATACCATGATGACCGATGGTGTAAAAAATAAAGCAGAAGGCCAGATAGAAGTCATGGATGTGGCAGAACTGATAGCTAATGCAAACGATTTATAATATAAAATACCTCAAAAACAAATGCTCGTAAATTTTGATACCCTTCCCGAAACTGCTCGAATTTGGATATACCAGTGTAACCGCTCGTTTTCAGATTTAGAACTAGAGGAAATATCTAATAATTTAAATATATTTTTAAAAAGTTGGACGGCACATGGAGCTGATTTACAAGCCGGGTTTGAAATAAAATATAAACGCTTTATTATCATTGCATTGGATCAACAAATGAATGCTGCAACGGGCTGCTCAATAGATGCCTCTGTGAAGTTTATTCAAGATTTAGAAGCAACTTATAAAGTTGATCTCCTTGATAAAATGAATGTTTCTTATAAACAAGGCGACTATGTAGCTTATAAAACACTGACCGATTTTAAAAAAATGGCGAAAGATAAAGCTGTTTCTAAAAATACAATTGTATTCAATAATCTTGTAAACTCTAAAGCTGAATATCTAGAGTTTTGGGAAGTCCCTGCTTCTGAAAGCTGGCACAGTAGGTTTGTTTAAAACTTATTTTATTTCAGAATCCCAAAATGGTAATTCATTTGTGTTTTCAGAATGTGCTAATTCTAGTTTTAATAGTTTCTTTTTAGAGGGGAGTCCACCGGCATATCCAACTAATTTATTTGTTGATCCAATAACGCGATGACAGGGTACAATAAGGGCAATTGCATTTGCACCGTTTGCACTAGCGACTGCACGAGCAGCATTTTTATTTCCTATTTTTTGCGCTAATTCTAAATATGAGATTGTCGTTCCGTAAGGGATGGCTCGTAATTCATTCCAAACCTTAAGCTGAAACGGGCTTCCTACCATTTCAATCTCTACAGGAAATTCGCTTCTTACTCCTTTCAAATAATCTTTTATCTGTAAAAAAGTCTTTCTTAAAAAAGGTGTTTCTTTTTCATGATAGAACGCGTTTAACCCAGTTTGAATTCGTTGGTCTATGGCATCACGCATCTTACGATATCGAAAATCTAATAAACAAAGCTTATTTTCAAAACTCCCGATGATTAATTCTCCAATAGGAGTTTTATAATATTGAATAAAAATTATATTTTTTTGAGACATAACTTAGTTTATTTAAAAAATTGATACAACATTCTTTTACTAATTAAATTTCTTTTGAAACTAGCTTTTAGAAGAGTGAATCAATAATCTTAACTTGTTGCGCATTTATAAATGATCGGGTTATGATACATAACGCTAGTAAAAGGGGCTTTTTCATAGTAAAGTTTAGTCTTAAGTTTAAAAAACACAAAGTTGTTGTATTAGGTTATTATACAGCATTGTTGGGTACTATTAGAATGTTCTTTTCAAATTTAATAATTGTGTAGATTCTGATTTGGGGTCTAAATTCCGCATAAAAGTACTAAAAAAAAGTAAAATAAATAACAATTTTATTAATTCAATTCTTCAAATTGATTTAAAAATTACTAGTTTCAAGTTTAAAATAGTTGTTTCAACAAAATTTCGATAAGTTATCAACTTAAAACGCAATCAGTTGCTGATAGAAAGTGAGGAAAATGGAGCGAGATAACTAGCTTAAATTTCTTTGATTTTTTTTGTACTTTACTGTTTTATTTTAGTTGTACATATGATGTCTAACTAGTGAACAAAGATTACCCATCCATTTCCTAAAAAGATAAAATGACGGTCTCAAAATTAGAGACTTTTGTTTATAATGATGCATTTATGAATTTTGATTGGGCTATCAAAATCAATCTTAATCAATTCCAGAAAACTTGAAAACTATAAAATTTAACAGCAGTTACTTTCAGCTGAACAACAAGCTTGGTCATTTAAATCGCTTAGTTTAACCTTTTGTTTTTCTTTTGGGATACCACATTGGTCTTGTGCTAAACAATTGGTCTGCTTTGTTGTAAGTAAAAAATTTTTTCCATCAAAATCAAGTCCAAATTTACCAATCGTTTGAGAGTTTTCAATTAGTGATTGATACTCGACTTCAATTTCTAAATCGTCTATTTTTAAAATTTTTTCTGAAAGCTCAATGATATTTAGTAGTTTTTCTGGATGTAGCCTGTGGTCATAATCATCTGCATTCCAGAGTTGAAAGTTAACAACTTCCTCATGTCGAACTGTACCACCACAGTCTATAAAAGCTTTTGATATTTTCCCAACCTCAGTGACATGAAAATGTTTTGGGACTAATTCACCGTTAGCGAATTGAAACCCTATGGTTTCCAGTTTTTTTAATACCAATTTTACTTCAGATAACTTCATATGTATGGGTTTTATACAGGCTGTTTAAATCTAAAATAAATATACAGTAAAATTAGGATATTTCTACTTACAAAATGATAGATATTGTCAATACTATAATAAGAAACAGCTGTTTAACTGTAATTATCTTTTGATATAAACTGTTTTAAAGTGTTCACAAACAAGCAACATGTTTTTTGTGGGTGTTTCTCCTTTTTCACTCATTTCTCGGGTGTAATACCCCCAATGGACTTTGTTCCAGTAGGCTAATGATTTATCGCCTTCGCCTTCAATTTTAGCATATTCAGCGGTGATTTTATTAAAGGGAATGTGTTCAATTTTTGTCGTTTGAATAACGGCTTTCGCTGCTCCGTTCCAATCGGTTACAATGGCGAGGTTACCAATTTCGGGTAGGGGATGGATGTAGGTTTCAAACCACCATAGCGACGTGGAAGTCGCACGTTTGATGCCGTCCACAACCAGTTGTGCACAGTCATTGGCGTCTTTTTCGTTGTCACAGAAATAGTAAAATTCAGGAACTGGGGTGTTTTTATATTTTGGGTTCTCTAGAACAAAATTGCTCCATAACTCTGAGATAGAGGGGTTGTGGTTGCTTTGCATTTTTTTGTATAATCAATATTACTGTTATAAAACTATTCTTTTTTTTTATTAATGGTATTATTTTACTGAAATACTTTATTGTTTTTGCCCAGAAAATCGTTAGTAGTATTTGCAACGCTAAAGGATTAGGCAGTGGGGTGGTAACAAGTTTTACACGGCTTCTCAGTTATGCAGTTATGTAGAAATTACATCCACAATACGCCAATCTGGAAGCAGTATAAAAGGCCGCCCAAGAATAAGTAAAATGGGAAATCCAAAATTGAGAAATTTATTATTTATGTGCAGTTTTACAGCGTGTAAACACAATAAAAATTGCAAGGCACTTTATGATCGAATTGTAGCTAAAGAAAAGAGTAAAAAATTAGCACTAATAGCAGTCTGTAATAAATTATTAAAACAGGCTTTTGCTGTCGCAAAATCAGGATTACCATATGATGAAAATTATAGAAGTACGCTGGCTAAAAATTAATCGATTTCAATTTGGTTTTTAGCACAGTTCTTTGTTAGCTACAGTTATTTTTCGTTTTTGACATTCAAACTCTTCAATTCCTGATATTCAATTTTGTCTACCTTGTCTGCTTTTTTATTTCTATCGCAGAGACTGGTAACAAAATCAAATTCATTATTCGTCATTTTAGAAAAGTGAGTTGATTTTCGAGCATATACTAAATAAGACTTCCCCAACTCAAAATTATAACCACAACTCATTTCCATCGTTTCAGATGCTATGTCCACAATTTTTTTCTTTATTATCCCTTTAATAACTTTTGTAATTTCAAATTTATAAATAATTGGGTCAGCAGAAGATTTCATTTTTGCTTTATTCACAACTAGTATTTCAACAACTTTTCCATTTATAATCAAATCAGATTGATTAAATGCTTTTTTAACTTTTTTGGATAGAGATTCATTTGTTCCAATACAACTACAAGCGAAAGTTTCTGTAATTGAAAAAATGAAAAATGAAATTAATAACAATGTTTTTTTCATATTCATGAGTTTAATTATTGCCAACGGTTTTGTGTATGGTTAGTTGCGTGTTTCAGCAACTAATTTAGTAAACAAAAACGAACGCGAGAAAATTCCGAAGGAATTTTCCAAATAAGCA
>JGI20153J14295_10000217_pt1 | contig 50388 bp, 42 predicted proteins | sample COG_03_FD_14295 | JGI IMG/M metagenome (IMG submission 14295) | reverse complement strand
CGCTGCATGTTAGCACCCATCAAGGCTCGATTCGCATCATCATGCTCTAGAAATGGAATTAAACCCGCAGCAACAGATACTACTTGCTTGGGTGAAACATCCATGAATTCTACCTGATTGGCATCGTATTCACTAACTTGATCTCGAGCACGACAGGTAACACGACCAATGATCTTGTTGGAGGATTTGTCTAACTCAGTGTTAGCTTGGGCGATTAAATACTGTTCCTCCGCGAAAGCATTGAGATCAATGACACCATTTATTAATGACTTTGAATGAATGAAATTTGCCTGTTTTAAAACAACTCCCTCTAATTCTTTTACAAATTTGATTTTAGGAACATTTAGTATCTCAGCGAGTGCAGGGATTGATTCAGCTCCCCCCTTTTGCGTAAACACGATAATGTCATTTTTCGCGATTGTCTCATTGGAAAGAATTTCAAGTGCCCAATTAAGTTCTGCATGTTTACTTATTTCATCGAAATAAATTAAATGTGTAGCCCCCTGCTTAAAACGACATTTATCGAAAGCCCGTTCATTTTCTAAATTTCTGAGATTATTGAGGGGATGAGATTCCTCGACATGATCCTTTGCGGAAATAATTCCAATATATCCATTCAAGCAAGGATGATAAGTGGATTGAAGAAATCCGAACTCATCAATTTTAGCATAAGTAGAAAGCGTGTTTATTAATCCGATATTGGGTCCCTCGGGAGTTTCGATCGGGCAAATCCTGCCATAATGAGTTGGGTGTACATCCCGAACTTCAAAACCAGCTCTCTCTCGATTAAGTCCACCCGGTCCTAATGCAGATAATCGGCGCTTGTGAGTCAATTCGGCAAGTGGATTAATTTGGTCTTTAAATTGGCTAAGTTGACTCCTTGCAAAAAAATCTCTCACAACCGTGGTGAGAGCCTTTGGGTTGATTAACTTACCAGGTGAAAGTGATTCAACTCCTTGGTCATACAGAGTCATCCTTTCTCGAACAACACGCTCCGTTCTTGATAAGCCACTTCGGCAAACGTTTGCTAGTAATTCTCCTACGGTTCTAACTCGACGATTACCTAAATGGTCAATGTCATCGATCCCCATATCGAAAAACTTACCCGCATCTTCCCGGGCTTTTTCTTCGTTGGATTTACCTCGTTTGAAATCGGTAAGCTTCCGAGTGGCCGCAACTAAATCTTCAACAGTCGTTACCCGAACTTCCAATGGGGTGTCTAAATTTAATTTCAGATTAAGCATGTGCCTACCCACTTTAGCCAAATCGTAACGCTTGGAATCAAGAAATAGCCTCTTAATAAGCGCTTCGGCATTAGCACGGTCAGGTGGCTCACCAGGTCGGAGTTTTTTATAAATTTCTTTTAGTGCTTCATCCTTGTTTTTAGTGGTGTCTTTTTTGAGACAACGTATGATTGCACCTTCATCAACAGAAGTGTCAATTGCACGGAGTTGTGTCTCTCCTGCTTTCTGGAAAGATCTAAGATATGTTTTAGTAAGAGGTTCAAATGCTTTTGCTAGAACAGCACCTTTTGTACGGTCAAACATTGGTTCGACTAGCACATAATTTGAAACATTCTCCTTTTTTAACAATTCTTCAATAGATAATATTTCAATATCATAGAAAAGTTCGATTATTTTTTGATCGGAATCTTTGTCTTTATCAGAATCTGAATCAAGTAAGGCCCGTAAAAAAGTGGTAATTAAAAACTTTCTTCTTCTTCTTCTACGATCTAAGTACACATACAGTAAATCATGTTGGTCAAATTGTGCCTCTATCCATGTTCCACGATCCGGAATTATACGGAATCCGTGCAACGTCTTTCCACTACTGTGGACCGACTCCTCAAAACTAACGCCAGGCGAACGGTGTAATTGACTGACAACAACACGTTCGGCTCCATTTATAATAAAGGATCCCCGTTCTGTTACTATAGGCAACTCACCCATAAAAATTTCTTCTTCACTGTAGAAAGGTTTACTCTGTCCTTCTACTTCAAGTCGCAAGCGAAGTTTGACCTGTAATGGAGCTGCATATGTACAGTTTTGATCGATACAATCCATTTCAGACAACTTAGATTCTCCAATGGTGTAACTCACATATTCTAAACGAGATTTTTCGTCATAACTTATGATAGGAAAAACCTCTGTAAAAACAGCCTCTAAGCCTGCTTTTTTTCGATGAGTTGATGGAACTTCTCTTTGAAGAAAATCATGAAAAGAATCAACTTGATTTTGAAGCAAGTTTGGTGGCTCGATGGCTTCTGTAAGCTTACCGAAATTTTTTCGAATTGCTGTATCCATATTATTGGTTGGTAACTTGTGGGGTAGGGAAAGAACAAAAAAAGCCGCAGATTGCATAGCAACCATACGGCTTTACTTTAAAACTAGAAAGAAAGAGAGAAATGCATTATTTAACTTCTACTTTTGCTCCTGCAGCCTCTAATTTCTTAACAATCTCATCTGCCTCATCCTTGGAGACTGCTTCCTTGACTGGCTTGGGCGCTCCTTCTACGAGTTCTTTAGCCTCTTTTAATCCAAGACCGGTAATTGCACGGACTTCTTTAATAACGGCAATTTTGTTGCCTCCAAATTCAATGAGAACAACATTGAATTCAGTTTGTGCTTCTGCTGCTCCACCGGCATCTCCGCCGCCGGCTGGTGCTGCGACTGCTACGGCTGCTGGTGCTGCTGCACTAACGCCCCATTTGTCTTCGAGCTCTTTAACGAGATCTGCGATCTCTATTACTGATTGGCCGCTGAGCCAATCAACTACTTGGTCTTTTGTTATGTCTGACATGTTAATATATACCTCCTGTCCTGAATATGATTAGTACCTATTGGTGTTTAAGGAATTACCCCTAATTTCTTCTAGGTTGGTGGTTAATAGTTTTATTTTTCGGATAGAATATCCAGAAAATGGTTTAGGAATTATCTGCCTTTGCTTGTAAAACAGTAACCATCGAACGTGCTGGTGCACTAAGGATGGATACTAGTTGAGTCGCAGGTGTATTGAGTAATGAAAGTAATTGGGATTGAAGAACTTCTAAGCTCGGTAGATTTGCCAATTGCTTAACTTGGTCAGTATTTAAAACTCGATCTCCAAGTGTTCCAGCTTTGACAGTTACTTTTTTGGTTTCTTTCAAGAATTCACCAAGTGCTTTTGCTACACCCGATGGGTCATCTCCCCCAACCACGATTGCAGTATGACCTGATAAATGGTCTGATAAATCAGGTAATTCTTTTTCCTTCGTTGCGATCGTAAGTGAACTATTTTTTACGACATGAAATTCAGCTCCTCGTTCTGAAAGCTTTTTCCTTAGTTCGGATGTTTCTTCCGCATTTATTCCCTTGTAATCGGTAAGAAAAAAGTAATCGGAGCGAGAGAGGTAGTCGGAAGCCTCTTTAATTAAATAGGATTTTTCAGGTCTCATGATGTAGATATATTACGAAAGATTAAGAGTACTGGTGTCGAGTTTAACGCTCGGGCTCATTGTACTGCTAATGTAAACATTTTTAATAAATTTTCCCTTAAAGCCATCTGGTCTCGAGGACAAAACCGCTTCTAACGCAGTCGACGTATTTTCCTGCAACTGAACTGAAGTAAAAGATCTTTTACCCACGACGACAGCGAGTGAACCAGTTTTATCCATTTTAAATTCAACTCTTCCTGCCTTTACCGCAGTAATTGCTTCCGCAACATTATCGGTAACTGTACCAGCTTTTGGGGTAGGCATCAAACCTCTTGGACCAAGCACACGAGCAATACTGCGAACACTTTTCATTGAATCAGTTGTAGCAAGGGCCACATCGAAATCCATCCATCCGTCTTTGACCTTTTTGATTAACTCATCAAGTCCAGCATGATCAGCACCTGCTGCTTTAGCTTCATCCGCATTATCGGTAAAAACAATCACACGAACTTCTTTACCGCTTCCATGGGGTAAATTTACAATTCCCCTTACACCCTGAGAGCTTTGCTTAGGGTCAACGCCTAAAGAACAAGAGAGTTCTATTGTTTCATCAAAATTTACTTTTTCAAATTTTTCAAGTCTACCGAACGCATCCGAAAGTGTGCTTGTTTCGTCCTGTGAAAAACCTTCCATNGACTTGCGATATTTTTTACTACGAGAAATCATGTTAAATTAGATTAATTGGAGACTTCGATTCCCATACTTCTTGCCGTACCTTCTATTATCCTACAAGCAGCATCTTCATCAGATGCGTTTAAATCATTTTGCTTAGTCTTTACAATGTCCTTGATTTGATCACGGGTTACCGTACCGACCTTATCTCGATTCGGAACACCAGAACCTTTGGCTAAACCAGCAGCTTTCTTCAGTAGTACGGAAGCAGGGGGTGACTTAAGAATAAAACTAAATGAACGATCTGAGTATACTGTTATTACAACCGGTAAGATCAAACCTGCTTGATCTTTAGTTTTTGCGTTAAATTCTTTACAAAAACCCATGATGTTTACACCTTGTGCACCCAACGCTGGACCAACAGGGGGTGCAGGATTGGCTGCACCAGCAGGTAATTGAAGTTTAATAAGACCAACAGCTTTCTTAGACATTATAAATATTATTCTTGATCGGCTTTTTCGACTTGCCAAAATTCTAGTTCAACAGGAGTGAATCGGCCAAAAATGGAAACCGAAACTTTAAGAGTACCTTTTACTGGGTCAATGTCCTCAATTTCACCAGTTAAGTTTAAGAAAGGTCCATCTAGTATTTTGACCACTTCACCAACAGTAAATTGAACTTTTGGAACTTCTTTTCCTTTTGCTTCATCCACTTGATTTAAGATACGTGAAATCTCATCATCACGAAGCGGTGTTGGATTTTCCTTACCAATAAAGTTAATTACACCGTCCGTATCCTTGACCTTATACCAAGGTTCTTTCTTAAGAGTACCTTGATCATCATAAAGTTTCATTTCTACAAATACATAACCGGGATAAAACTTACGGTCCCTTTGTCTTTTTTTGCCGTTCTTAACCTCAGATACAGTTTCGATAGGAACAAGAACTTCATTCAAATTCTTCGCGAAATGCTCATCTTCTTCTTTATACTTGGCAAAGTAACGGCGCACTTTGTCCTCGTGATTAGACAGACATTGTACGGCATACCATCTCATTCCAGTTGATAAAGTATCATTCATGAAGTGTAAGGATTAGCTAGACCGAAGGTATTGAGTTACAAACTCCACCCAATTAGATAAAGAAAAATCTGAAACAGAAATAAAGCAGCCTAATATAACTACACCGATTACAACAACTATTGTAGATTCGCGAAGCTCAGCAAAAGTGGGCCAACTTGCTTTCCCAAGTTCAGCAATAGTCTCCTTGTAAAAGGTTCTAACTTTCTTAAACGGATTCAATTTTATTATAAATGGCGGGAGAAGAGGGACTTGAACCCACAGCCTACGGTTTTGGAGACCGTTGCTCTACCAATTGAGCTATTCTCCCCAAGTTTTAATTGGGTGGATTTGCGAGTAGTAATCTAAATGATTAAGAAATTTCAGTAATGTTACCCGCTCCAATAGTTTTGCCACCCTCGCGAATAGCAAATCTTTGTCCAGGTTCCATTGCGATTGACTTTTGAAGTTCTATTTCAACACCCAGATTGTCACCTGGCATTACCATTTCAACACCTTCAGGTAAATGAACAATCCCGGTGACATCTGCGGTACCAAAGAAGAATTGTGGACGATAACCTTTGAAAAATGGGGTGTGCCTTCCACCTTCTTCTTTGTTAAGAACATAAATTTGGGCTTTCGCTTTGACATGGGGCTTTATGCTACCTGGAGCAGCAAGTACGTGACCTCTCTGTATATCAGCTTTTTCAATTCCACGAAGCAGTATTCCAACATTATCACCTGCTTGACCTTGTCCTAATTCCTTACGAAACATCTCAACACCGGTACATGTAGTCTTACGAGATTCTCCAAGACCAACAATTTCAACTTCTTCACCGACCTTGATTCTTCCACGCTCGATTCTTCCAGTTGCAACAGTACCACGTCCTGTAATTGTAAAAACGCCTTCCACTGCCATCAATAAAGGTTTGTCAACATCACGTACGGGTTCGGCTACTTCAGTATCAATGGCATCCATTAATTTCTGAATCGAACCTAGGCCCAAATCACTCTCTTCATTTTCAAGTGCCTTGGTAGCAGAACCGCGGATGATTTTTGCGTTGTCACCATCGAATTCATACTTGCTCAACAAATCGCGAATTTCCATGTCGACTAATTCAAGTAATTCTTCGTCATCACCAGACATAAGGTCGCATTTATTGAGAAAAACTACCAAATTAGGAACATCTACTTGGCGAGCAAGAAGGATATGTTCTCTAGTTTGAGGCATGGGGCCAGTAGTAGCATCTACTACTAAAATAGCTCCGTCCATTTGAGCTGCACCCGTGATCATATTCTTAACAAAATCAGCGTGACCAGGGCAGTCTACATGAGCGTAATGCCTGTTTGCTGATTCGTACTCAACATGAGAAACTGCAATCGTTACAATTTTAGACGCGTCACGTACTGTTCCGCCTTTCGCTATATCGGCATAGCTTTTTACTTCAGCAAGTCCTTGACGGGCTTGAGCATGTAAAATTGCTGTCGTGAGTGTTGTTTTACCATGGTCTACGTGACCGATGGTACCTACATTAACGTGGGGTTTTGTGCGTTGGAACTGTTCTTTGGCCATTTGTTTGACTTAGTTTGAATTTTATGTGGAGCCCACGAGCGGATTTGAACCGCCGACCTCGTCCTTACCAAGGACGCGCTCTACCGACTGAGCTACATGGGCGGGGGGCATGGAGTTAGAGAAAAGTGTTTGAAGGTAGAGAAAAGTGATTTTTTGTCAAGTAAAACCAAAATTTTTGTCACAAACATGTTTCTACTTTTTACATTATAAACTTGATTTACTTAGATAAATTTTAGATAGTTTATCTCGGAACGCGGGCGTAGCTCAGTTGGTAGAGCACCACCTTGCCAAGGTGGATGTCGAGGGTTCGAATCCCTTCGCCCGCTCCATTTCAACTTATTAGCAATTGAGCAAACTCTTGTTCTATTTCGGGTTTACAAGCCACTATGGAAGTAAAATCTTTCTGTTTTGAAAAATCTACTATCGATAAACCTGCTCCTTTTAAAATTGGTATCAGGGGTAAAATGTCATAGGGTTTTAAATCGATATCTAACATTGCATCAGCCTTTCCTGTGCATAAAAGATAGTACCCATAACAGTCACCCCAGGTTCTAAATTGAGCCTCTCGTTTCTTTAACCTTTGCCAATTTGAAGCAATAGAAGACCGTGAAATACTTTTTTCGTCTGTTGTGAGAATGAGAGATTCACCCCATGAAACAAAGGGTGAACATTCTGTTTTTATTCCATTTAAGAAACAAGAGTCATTATCTCCAACCAATAAATCATTCCCTAATTTAGGAAATCGCATACAACCATAAGCAGGGTAATCATTATACAAATACCCTATCAAAGTTCCAAACAAAGGAATCCCCCTGGCAAAACTAAATGTTCCGTCAATGGGATCAATAATCCAGATGCTTTCCGCACTTTTTTCTTTATTTGCCAACTCCTCACCAACTATTCCGTGACTTGGGTAAGATAATTCAATCTGTTCTCTGATAAAATGTTCTGTATTTAAATCAACATCTGTAACGATTGTCCCATCGCATTTTTTTCTTTTATTTACAATATTTGTATCAAAGCATTTATTGATAGATAAAGATGTTTCGGTTGTAATTTTTTCTACAAATTCAGTAAAAACTGGAAAACTTATTTTATTCATTTAGATTTTTTAAAATATGCAAATTTTAGCCCTGGACTTTGAAGGTTCACTCTCCAATGGAATACGAGAAATAGGTTTAATCACATCAGTAAACTCCACCATAGTAAGTTTAGCGGAACAAACAATTCGAAATGAAGCTGAATGTATCGAATTCTTTAAAACAATATTTAAGAAAATACCTGATTTTATAATATCACACAATGTACCAACAGAGAAAAATCTTCTTAAAAAGTATCTACCTTACAGTAATATTACCAGTACAAACCATGGAGTGGAATGGGGACCGTGGCTCGATACTAAAGAAATGTATAAAATACTTTATCCCCAATTGGAAGAATACGGATTAGAGCACTTAACTAATATTTTTATTAAAGAAGAGAGCTCTGTTCTAGCTAAAAGACATTGCCGAGAAGATAAAAGAACCCCGCACAACGCCTTGTATGATACAATATGTGCCTTCTTGCTTTATAAAAGATTAGCAAGTATCGTAAATATAAAACAGTTTATTCGGTAGAATCAGTTTTGGTATCGAGGTCAGTGTTTAGATTACCTGTATCTGTTTCTGGCTCGTTTTCTAGCAAGTTTTCGGATTCCGTCCCCTCCTCTTCGAGTTCATCACCTTCGTCGAGTTCTATAACTTCAGAAATAGCTGTTAATTTGTCTTTACCGGATAAATTAACGAGCTTTACCCCCTTCGAACCTCGGCTTGTTTCCCGGACATTATTAACAGGGCAACGAACAGCCTGTCCGTTACTTGTGATCATTAAGATTTCACTCTCGGGATCTACGCTCAGTGCACCGATTATTCTGTCAGTATTCATTGCAGTAACACCCTGACCGCCCCTTTTCCTTGGGGTAGCATCTTCAACCGAATCACTATCAAGTTTTCCACCGTTTGGAAGAAACGCACTGAACCGAGTACGGATACCTAGACCATTTTGTCCTGCAATCAGTAATAATTTTTGATCATCAACCACCAGGCAAGAATCTACTTGATCTTTGGGTTTGAGTCTAATCCCACGAACGCCTCTAGTTACTCTGCCTTGGTCTCGTAATTGATCGCAGCAAAACCGCAGTCCTTTTCCGTTTTTGGTTAAAATTAAAATATGATCATCGGGATTCGTTTTGATCGCCTTTAATACAGTATCACCTTCATCAACATTAATGCCAATAATTCCACCCTTGCGATGGTTTTTGTACGCATTTATCTTTGTTTTTTTGATTACTCCTTTTTGAGTACATAAAACTAATGATTGATCAGATTCAAAAGAATCAATCGCAATAAGGGCAGCAACCCTTTCGCTTTTTTGCATTTCGAGAAGATTGATTATATTTCTGCCCTTTGCAATTCTACTTCCCTCTGGTATTTCATAAGCTTTTCCAACGTAGACACGACCATTTTTCATAAAAAACATGAGTGTATCGTGCGCATTGCAAGTTTGTAAAATTTCGACAGGATCTTCCTCCTTTTGACCACTCCCAATTACTCCTTTTCCTCCACGATTTTGTGAACGAAATTCTTCGACGCCTGTTCTTTTTATGAATCCGCTTTTTGTAATCGTAACAACACAACCATCATTAGGAATTAAATCTTCCATTCTAACATCGCCTTCATACTCCGTTATTGTGCATTTTCTTTCGTCTGCGTATACATCTCTCAAGGCACTTAATTCATCTTTTATTACGGATAAGAGTATATGTTCATTTTCAATAATTTCTTTGAGGCCTGAAATAATCGTCATTAATTCTTGATATTCAGCGTCAATTTTCTCTCTTTCCATACCAGTCAATTGGTATAATCGTAAATCAAGAATTGCATTCACTTGCCTGTCGAAAGAGTATATTTTGCGACTAAATTCGATTTCGCTTCAATTCGGTTTGCTGAAGCTCGAATTATACGAACAAAATCATCTAAATTATCTTGTGCAATTTTATAGCCTTCTAGTATATGAGCTCGATCCTCAGCCTTCCTCAATCTGAATTGAGTTCTTCTAAGAATTACCTCTCTCCGATGGTCAACATAACACTCCAAAGCTTCCTTAATGTTCATCTGCCTTGGCCTTCTCTTATCTAAGGCCAATAGAATAACGCCAAAACTACTTTCAAGTGCAGTTAGTTTAAAAAGTTTGTTGATGGTAACTCTCTCAATTTCTCCGAGTTTAAGCTCTACAACGATACGAGTCGTTTCGGTCGATTCATCTCTAAGATCGCTCACTCCATCAAGAATTTTTTCTTTCACCAAATCTGCAATTCTAGTTACTAAAGTTGCACGATTTGCATTATACGGAATTTCAGAAATTATTATTTGTTGTTTTCCATTCGGCAATTCTTCAGTAGTTATTGTACCTCTCATTCTTACTATGCCACGACCGGTATGCATGTAGGAATTAATTCCGGATCTACCCGCTATTGTACCGCCCGTTGGAAAATCGGGTCCCGGTAGTATTTCCATAATTTGCTCAATCGTACAATTAGGCTCATCGATTAGTAAGGTTACGGCGTCAATCAGTTCACCCAAATTATGGGGGGGTATGTTAGTCGCCATACCCACAGCGATACCAGAAGAACCGTTCATCAGGAGGCTGGGCAGGGAAGACGGCAAAACTGTAGGTTCAGTAGAACTTTCTTTGTAATTAGGGGCAAAGTCGACTGTATCTTCGTCGATATCCTTGAGTAATTCTTCCGCTATTTTAGTCAATCGACATTCTGTGTATCGATATGCTGCCGCAGAATCTCCATCGACTGAACCAAAATTACCTTGACCATCTACCAACGGATACCTCATTACCCACGGTTGTGCCATTCTTACTAATGTATCATATACCGAACTATCGCCATGCGGGTGATAATTTTTTAAGACCTCTCCCACTACACCAGCACACTTATCGTACGCCCTGCTGTGCAACAAGCCCTCCCGTAGCATAGCATACAAAACCCTGCGATGTACTGGTTTAAAACCATCCCGAACATCTGGTAAGGCTCGACTTACTATCACTGACATCGAATAATCGATGTAAGCAGATTGCATAATATCGCTTATATTTCCCGAAAAGAGTGATTTATTATTGTCTGTCATTATAAAATTATTAGGCGTCTAAAAATGAAACATTCAGGGCATTATCTTCAATGAAAGCTCTGCGCGGTGGGACTTCTTCACCCATTAACATTGTGAAGATATTATCGGCCGCAATTGCATCCTCTATTTCAACTTTAATTAAACTTCTTTTTTGTGGATCCATAGTCGTTTCAAAGAGTTGCTTCGGGTTCATTTCTCCTAGTCCTTTATATCTTTGTATTTGAAGTCCTTTCCTGCCTTGCTTCCTTATTGTTTCCAAAAAGTTGATTACTGAGAAGATGTCTACTGTTTCCTCTTTGTTTTCAGCACCACTATTAGTTACGATATGATAATCAGATACTTCTTCTTTGTTAGAAAAAAGCGTATAATTAATCCCTAATTCATGGCATTGTTTTAATAATTTCTCAATTTCGTATGATTCATATATTTCATGAATTGAAATTCTTTGACTCACTTTCAAGCCATTTAATTCTATTTCTCTACTCACAGAGTCGAGCTCATTTTCTTCTACGATATTTTGTGATAACATGAAACCAGCCTTGGCTTCGATATCTTTGAAAAATCTAATTTCTTCCTCATTACCAGTTCGGATACGAGCTAAAAATCGCGGAAGGGATTCTGATTTTCCATCAAGTTGGGCAAGCAACCTAGTTAGAGTGCATCCATAGCGTTGAATCCCTTTTCCTAATGCCTCAATTTTTAAAAACTGCTCGATTAAAATTTTTATCTTCTCTTCTGGGAATAAATAATCATCACTTTTTCTTTTAAACTCAATATCTTCACAGCCCAATGACAGAAGAATCTTACTCATTTCCGCATCATCTTGAATATACTGTTCTGTTTTTCTTCTCTTTATTTTATATAGTGGAGGCCGTGCAACATAAACAAATCCATTTTCTATCAAGCCTTTCATTTGCCTAAACAAAAATGTGAGCAGAAGAGTTCTAATGTGAGCTCCATCTACATCCGCATCCGTCATTATTATTATTTTGTGATATCGTGCTTTACTAGCGTCAAAAGCACCTTCTCCCTCGTGGTCTCCGATTCCAGTACCCACTGCAGTGATCAAACTTCTTATTTCAGCATTGTTGAGAACTTTATCTAGACGAGCCTTTTCAACATTCAATAATTTACCCCTTAGTGGGAGTATCGCCTGAGTAAGCCTATCACGACCCTGCTTTGCTGAACCTCCTGCTGAGTCTCCCTCCACAATGTACAATTCACTTTTAGCGGGGTCCTTCTCAGAACAATCGGCTAACTTGCCTGGTAGTCCACCACCAGATAATGCTCCCTTTCTTACCGTCTCACGGGCTTTCCTGGCTGCCTCTCTTGCCCGAGATGCATGAATCACTTTTTGAATTAATGACTTTGCGGTGTCAGGATTCATTTCAAAATAGTATTTCATCTTTTCACCAACGATCTTCTGAACAATCCCATCTACTTCACGATTAGAAAGTTTGGTCTTCGTTTGCCCCTCAAATCTTGGCTCCGGTACCTTTACCGAAACTACTGCGGTTAATCCCTCTCTCACATCATCACCCGTTAATGATAATTCTTTTTCTTTCAGTAAGTCGTTTTGCCTCGCATATCCGTTGATAACACGAGTCAGTGCTGTGCGGAAACCAGACAGATGAGTACCACCTTCTACATTATGAATTGAATTTGCATATGCGTAAAGTTGGTCGGAAAAAGAGTCATTATATATTAGGGCAACCTCAAGCATAATTGTTCCCTCTCCGGTTTCAGCTGGAGCCTCCCCTGAAAACGTAATTGGTTCAGACGTTAAACAATTCTTATTTTGATTTAAATACATCACGTATTCACTAATACCATCCTCAAAAACAAATGTTTGCTCGCGTTCGCCCTTGTCTTCTTTCAACGATATCTTAACACCAGGATTAAGGAATGCCAATTCCCGCAACCTTTTTGCAAGAACATCAAATTTGAATTCCCTAGTCTCGGTGAAAATTTGTTCGTCGGGAAGAAAAGTCACCTTTGTACCCGTAGATTGGCAGGATCCGATCACTTTCATTTTTTGTGTCGTTATTCCTCGGGAAAACTCCATCTGGTGAATTTTTTCCTCCCTTCTAACTTCAGCAACAAACCATTCTGAAACTGCATTTACGCATTTTGCACCCACCCCATGCAAGCCTCCTGAAACCTGATAAGCCCCTTTTCCAAATTTTCCGCCAGCATGTAAATTCGTAAGAACTAATTCTAATGCCGGCATATTATGCTTCGGGTGAACATCTACCGGAATCCCTCGACCATTGTCCTGAATCGAGCACGATCCATCTGCATGAAGGTGAACTTTTATTTCTGAGCAATACCCCGCTAATGACTCATCAATTGAATTATCGACAATTTCAAAAACACAATGATGCAGACCCCTTTCATTGGTATCACCAATATACATATCGGGTCGCTTTCGCACGCCCTCCAAGCCTTCTAACTTTTGAATTTGTGAAGAGTCGTACTTTTCTTCTTTTTTTATGTTTCTTTCTTCTGACATGGGTGGCAATTAAATTGTTTCTTTAATAACGCTTAAGTTCTTTTAATATAAAGGTTAAGGTGAGAATTTTGCTTTCAGTTTTAGAGTAATTGTGATGGACTATTTATATCTTTTTTTTGGTATTTCAGTCAAGGTAGGATTTAAACTTTTTCTTGAAAACTTGAGGGGTGGGGGGTGCATATTATTTTTGTGTTTCAATTTTGGCCTTCAATACTTCAAAAAGCGTTGCAACACAAGTATTAATGAAAACTAAGATCTATCATTCAATAATTAGCTTTATGGCAAATCCCAATGCCGTTCGACCCCTCTCCATTCAATGCTTTTTCTTGATAATAGCGATCAAGGAATGAAGTCCCAAATAATGGAAACGAGTGTAACAGTTCCAATAAAATAAATTAGGTTAAAATAAATGCCCACTTTTAGAAAATCTTTAAATTGATAACCTCCAACAGTATAAACAAATGTATTTGTCTGATATCCAATTGGCGTGACAAAACTTGCGGATGCAGCAATACAGGCTGTTAATATATAGGCTCTTGCATCGCTTGGTGGCATGTTCATCAAATGTGCTACCTCAAGGGATATCGGTGCCATTATAACTATTGTTGCGTTATTTGATAAAACTTCTGTTAAAAAAGCGGTGCATAAATATAAAACTATTAAAACCGCAAATGGTTGCCATTCTGGTTCAAATAATCCCAGCCCAACTCCTCCTACTACCGATGCAATCACTGAGGATGCACCCGTACTTTGCATCGTTATGCCAAGTGCCAGCATCCCGTAAATAAGTATTAATATGTTCCATTCGATTGCGTGATAGGCTTCCCGTGGTTTTAGGCAACCAGTTAGCAGTAAAATTGACACTCCAATAATAGAGGTTATAGAAATCGGTAGTACGCCAAAAGATGCAACTGCTATAATTCCCATTAGAACTGCAATCACGATGGGGGCCTTTTTTTTCATATTCTTCATCGGCATGGCCGCCTGGTCCAACAGGATGACCTCGTCAGATTTTCTCAGCCTTTCTATTGCATCTTCGGCACCCAAGATTAACAAAGTATCACTTGGTTGGAGTCGTATCTTTTCAATTTCAACCCCAAGATTTTTTCCCCGACGGTGTACAGCAAGAATAGTTAAATTAAAACGAGCCCTGAAACTTGCATCCGAAAGGTTCCTTGAAATCAAGGAGGAAGAGGGTCCCACCACACACTCCACCATTATTCCAGTTTTAGAGGAAACTTGCTCAATACCCAGAGCCGTTTCATTTAATAAATTTACACCCTCTATCTCACTAGTTTCGATAATCCCCTGTGGTTTACAAGAAAGAACGAGGCGATCTTTTGCTTCCAGTTTTTCCCCTGTTTTCCTTGCTGAAATTGCCGCTCCATTTCTTACAATTTCTAAAAGTCTTACTCCGGAAAGTTTGGTAATTCCAGAATCTTTAATTCTTTGCCCAACAAGTGGGGAATTATCATGTACAATAGCCTCAGTTAAAAATTCTTTACTGTCTAAGTCTGATATTATATCTGATAATGCTTCCCTGTCAGGCAATAACCTTCTTCCGAATAAAACTAAAAAACTTAAAGAAATTGCCAGCAAGGGAAGGCCGATTTTTGCTAACTCAAACATACCCAATGGTTCCATGTTTTGGTAAATTGTAGAATTTGTTATAATTCCGCTTGCTAGAATATTGGTGCTAGTGCCAACCAAAGTACAGCATCCACCAAATATAGATGCATAAGATACCGGTATCAGCATCTTTGAGGATGGTACCCCCATTTTTCTCGAAAGGCTTATCACGACTGGCAATAACACAACCACAACTGGGGTGTTATTGATAAAAGCTGATACAAAAGCTACCAGTAAGAGTAAAATAAGCATGAACCTGCGGTATCCATATTTACAAAACTTGCCCAATGAATCGGAAGCTTGCTCAATTAATCTACAACGATTTAAAGAGGCACTAATGACAAACATTGCTGCAATTGTAAGAGGTGCCTCGTTAGAAAAGACACTCAAAATTTGAGGTATAGAAGGCCAATTATCGCTTATTTCTAAGCCCGAAAATAGTAAAATAATTCCTAGTAAGGTAAGGGCTGTGGTATCAACACTTACTTTCTCCATTAAAAAAGAAATAAGAGCGGATAATAAGAGTCCGAACGCTAAAATCGTTTCCCATTCCATAGATTAATCAAAGAATTTTATAGCGATCATAATAGCTTAGAGGTATAGTAACATTTAATAGAATTTATAATTGCTTATTAGTATTTCATTTTAATTACCCTTCATCAATGAATTTCAACCTAACCCATCGCCCCAGGCGTATAAGAAATAATCCAGTACTTCGTTCTTTGGTCAAAGAGCAAGAATTATCTCATAACGATCTCGTCTTACCAGTTTTTGTTTCTGAACAAGCTCAAGTTCCTGAAAAGATAGATTCTATGCCTGAAATATTTCGATGGCCCCTCAATTTATTGGTCTCAAAAATTAAAGAATGGCAAGATATTGGGATCAATACATTTGCTATCTTTCCTCAAATTCAGGCTAGCAAAAAAAACCCCTTAGGCTCCGAAATCCTCAATTCCGATTCCCTGGTATACAAGACTGCTTACGAAATTAAGGCAGCGATTGATAATGTTGCCCTTGTTGGTGATATTGCTCTCGATCCTTACACAACACACGGGCACGACGGCATACTCGATTGTAATGGAGTGGTTGAAAATGATAGAACTGTCGAAATTCTAGCTCAGGGGGCAGTATTAGCAGCGGGTGCAGGGTACGATTTGGTTGCTCCTTCCGATATGATGGACGGCCGAGTTAAACTGATTCGTGAGGAATTAGATAAACAAAACAAACAAAACACGGGNATTCTTTCTTACTCCGCTAAATTCTCATCTGCATACTATGGACCTTTTAGGGATGCAATCGGTACCGGGCAAAAAACTGCCATCGACAAGTCTTGTTATCAATTAGACCCCGCAAACCTTCGCGAAGCAAAAAGAGAATTGGAATTAGATTTTGAAGAAGGTGCTGATATTCTAATGATAAAGCCTGCAGAACCTTATTTAGATGTAATCAAGTACGCTAGGGAAAATTTCAACATTCCAATCGCCGCGTATCAGGTTTCTGGAGAATATTCACGAATATGGGCCTCTCACTTACAGGGTTGGCTCGACCTAGAGTCCTGCGCACTTGAATCGATGCATTCGATTAAGAGGGCAGGGGCAAACATAATTTTTACCTATTTTGCGGAAAGAATCGCCAAATTAATTTAAGCACTCTCGTCAGGGGCGCCTCCTTCATAGGGAGTAGTATCATCCTTCTCTTCTTCTTCGTCCCATTTTAAATCGGCATCGGGTAATAACTTTTCCTCTTTATCGGAAACCTCGATTAAATCTGACTCTAAATCCGAGTAATCTTCCTCATCATCCTTTGATTTGTCAGATTCATCGTCTAAATCTGCATCAATCGCAAAGCCGTCAGGTACAAATTCTAGAATAGAAAATAACTCATCACTGAAATGCGAGCGCCTTCCTTCCAGAAAATCGTTATTTTGTTTTTCTGCCAAAACCTCTTCCATTTCTTCCTGAGTATAAGGTTCTGCAAATTCTATTAACTCATTGAGCATGCTAACTCTTTTTTCAGAAACATGGTTAAGAAAATCGGCATAGGGTCCCTTGTCCTCATCGAGTACATCGGGAAGGGCAAATAACATATCCTCAGCCTTGAGTAACGAATCCCGAACACGAACAAGCTTGATCATTCCCCCGTCAATTTCTTCCTCAATTGCAAAAGTAAAAAAGGCCTCATCAACTAATTGAGTATCTAGTCCAAATTCTGTCATCGAATCTAGGAGTTCATTAATATAAAGAAACTGCTTAGGATCAATAATACTTAGATTATCGGCATCCCAATTTTCGTTATCACTTATAGAATCAATCCACCAATTCTTATCCTCTCCGATTCGAACGATACACCAATCTAAACTAGAACCTGTTTTTTTCATTAATTTGTCTTATGAATGGTTGGTTTAAGATTACAACCATCTTTTTCTAAAATAGAGTAATTTTTCATTCTTTATCGCTCTAACAAGCTATTTTTGATTTATTAATATTTAATTTATGAATCTAATTTATAAAAAATTAATTAGGCCTCTCCTCTTCCAGTTAGATGCAGAACATGCCCACGACTTAGCATGTCGATTTCTAAAAGTTACAGAAAAATCAAGTTTGGCCAGAAAATGTATTAGTTTGGCCTCTTACGCCGAATATCAATCTTGTAATGTTTTTGGACTGTCTTTCCCTAATAGCTTAGGATTAGCTGCAGGAATGGATAAAAATGGCACTTTTCCAAAAACTTTCTCCTCACTTGGTTTTGGCCATGTTGAAATTGGAACAATTACTCCAAAAGCGCAATCTGGTAACCCCAAACCAAGACTTTTCCGATATCCAAAATACAATGCATTAGTGAACCGAATGGGTTTTAACAATGATGGCGCCGAGGCGGTCGTAAGTCGGATTGCCAAATTTTATCCCAAAGAAAAAAGATCAACACCGCTGGGAATTAACATAGGGAAGGGAAAAGATACCCCAATTGAGCAAGCACATAATGACTATATATCATGCTTGAATAAATGTTATAATCAGGCTGATTATATTACAGTTAATATCAGTTCTCCTAACACCCCGAATTTACGGGAACTCCATGGCAAAACCGTAATCACTCCTTTTCTTGAAAATCTTATAAAAGCAAGCCGAACCTGTGCGAAGAAGCACAACATTGCAATGGTTCCACTTCTTCTCAAGATTTCACCTGATGAAAATTACAAATCTTTAGAACATATTGTCTGCAGTGCTAGAGATATTGGTTTTTCTGGTGTGATCGCTACGAATACATCGGTTAGCAGATTGAAGGCCCAAAACCTTGATTCTTTCGAAAGTGGTGGAATGAGTGGAAACCCGATTGAAGCAAAGTCAGTTCAAATTATAAAGTTTCTCGCAAAGCTTACCGATTACAGATTCCCGATCATAGGTGTAGGTGGAATTTCATCGGTTGATACTGCAATTAGAAAACTAGATGCAGGAGCGTCTTTACTGCAAATTTACTCCTCTTTGATTTACCAGGGTCCATTTTTTCCGGCATCATTAAATAAATCCCTTTCTCATCGATCAAAATTTTGGATTTAAGCAAAGATTTTTTCGTCTTGATTTTAAAATTTTTACATACAATCATTTAGAACTAATCAAAATAAAATGAAAAAGCTAATTATTACCAGTTTGGCTATCTGCTTAGTTTTTTTTGGGTTCGCTTTCCTGATCCTTTTTGAAGCAAACATAAACCGAACTCTCGAGTGGTGGGCATCGTATTCTAGAGATAGTCAAACTCTGCCATACAGTCCTTACAAAATTAGGAGAGCAGATTCAGCTTATCTAAGAATAGATGATGCAAACGAAGTAAAGTTTATAGATAAACATTTATTTTGGAAAGGGGAAGGAGCAGTCGCTTTACCTGAGATAACCAAATCGGGTAAATTAGTTAGATTGATAATCAAATCAGGAGGAACAGGATACTCGAATGATGTTGAAGCCATAGTTTCTGGTAGTATGGGCAACTCATTCATCCTGGGGAATGTTAAGGTGGTAGAAGGTGAAATAAAAAGTGTTGATATTATTAAGTCTTCTAGTTGGAGTTTCACACCCAAGGCGTTTTGGGGAGATGAAAGTCTTCCGTTTAGCGGAACGGTCGAGAAATTATTTCCCACCAAACAAATTATGTTTCAAAAACAATATCTGTCTGGAAGACTTCATGGCAAATGGGAAAGGTTTACAGAAATTGGAGTTCCAGTATTTTCAAAGGATTACATTCAGGGAGTCAAACAAGGAACTCATATCTTTTGGTACAACGAACCAATTGACCCGGTGGATTACTCCAATAAGGAGCATGAAACTATGTGGTTGGAATGGAACCACCTAGCGAAAGTAAAATTTGGGGACAAGTACAACGGGAATGACTCAAACAAATGGATCGTGGAGAAGTACAAAATGGCAGGAGGTAGTTTTCAGGTTAAACTTCTAGAACATTGGGAAAACAACCAAAAAGACGGTTTATTTGAAGGTTTCGATCGATTTGGAAATAAGACTTTCAAAGATGAATACAACATGGGTATCCGAATAAAACACAAGATTTTTGACAAAACGAAAACAAAATCATTCGACCGCAAGGTAGATGGTTGATTTTGGTGCTCAAGGGGGGACTCGAACCCCCACGCCTTACAGGCACTAGATCCTTAGTCTAGCGCGTCTACCAATTCCGCCACCTGAGCAAACAAAAGTGTTGTTAAAACAATTCTGATGAAAAAGCAAGATAGCAAACTTAATTATTTAGTAATGAAAGATAATGGAAAAGGATAAAAAACAAAAAAAAGTTGATTTAAGCCAATTAAGCGATCTTGATTTTGCACCAAATTGGGATAACAAATACATTGCTGGAGAGAAGCAGAAAGATCGGTTTAAACCACAACGACAAGAACACCAAAGAGAGTTCAAAAGAAAAAAGAAAGAAATACCGAAAAGGTATGACTCACCATTTGCCAACAAATTTAAAATAACAGTTAATCCCGATAAAACAATATTGGATACCCTGAAAAGAGGCATTAGAAAATCTGGTATATCTTATAGTTTAGAAGAAATTAACTCTGCAATAATTGATAAAAAGAACAGACTACAGATCACAATTGAGCATTTAAAAGAAGAGACATTTTTTATAACCACATTTGATAATTCTGTATTTTATACAAAATCAAACGCGATTAACCACATAGTCGAAAAGGGATTAAAACATGTCGTAGATATAACTGAAACAATCGGGGAAAACCCGAGTGGTAATTTTAAAAATATATTAAAATGTCCAGAAAGTGGGATATTACTACCCCCGAAGAGTTTTCACGATTTTGAAGCAATTATCAAAACACATTTAATCGAAAAAAAAATTAAATTAAACTATAATAATTACCTCAACAAATTAATAACTGTCGAAGATGAAATTACTATAAATGAATGGAAGAATACACCGCTAAAAAAATTAATTTTCACCACAAGAGAACTTGGTAGTACTAAACGATCATTTAATAGTATTGAAGCAGTACAAGGATACATATCCTCAACAGAAACTAATCAATTTATTAAAACAAATAAAGTGATTAAAATAAAAGGTGACAGTATCGATAATTTTGAAAAAGATCTGGCCAGATTTATTAGTGACTTTCTAAAAAATTCGTATCAATGGAAAAAAGATTTGTTTTTCAATACTTTAATTAACTTTAAAAAAAGTGGTTTCTATATTTTTAAATACGGACCGAAAAATTATCTATTTGCAGCAGGCCAAAAGCCGAAAACAATTGAAATAACAAAGATTTCAGAAAATTGTGTGAAAATTGTTAAATACATACAGAAAACGGAACCAATCAAAATTATAAGTATATTATCGCAATCAGGAGAAATGAAACTCGAAAAAAATCAAATTTTGGTCGAGCTAAAGTGGTTAGTCAAGGAAGGTTATGTAAAAGAGTTTTCAGATGGTACAATTGTTTGTTAAATAACTTGCTCAATAGAGAACCTACGAACATTCAATCCAATTATAACTATATTCACAATGTATTGTGAAGTGTTTGGAATCGATAAAATTCCATTTGGCCACTCTATAAAAAGTAGCCAAGGATCTAGGAGGTGGGAATCAAGCTCCTCCAAAAAGTCATTCGTGCTGTAGTTTCCTCTGTATAGATCACAGTGAATAAAATTAGGTGTACCTTGGTGAGCTTGTATCCTTGAAAACGATGAACTTGTAATGGTATGAGTTCCGAAATAGTTCGCGACTTTGCTTGTAAATAAAGTTTTTCCTGATCCCACATCACCATTTAAATAGATTACGCAATTATTCTTTAATGATTTCGCGAATTCGATCGCAATTCTAGTAGTGCAAGAGATTTCATTACTAACATAAATATTGGTTTTTTTCATTACCTTAAAAATAATATTGAAATGATCATCACAAAATTAAATATCGAGTGTAACAGCATAGGAGAAAATATTGTATTATCTTTTTCATAAATAATAATAAGTATAATACTCAGGATAAATAGTACTGGAAATGCATATAAGTTCAAGTGCACCACTGCAAAGAGAAATGAAGTAATTATCACTGCCAGCAAAACCCCGAATTTCTTCTTGAGAGAACGATACATTAATCTACGAAAAAAAATTTCTTCTAGTACAGGTGAAATTATGACAGCAAGTACTACAATATTGATTAATTCGTATGAAATGCCTAATTCTCGAACTTTTGAAACCAAATCCTGTTCACAAAATTCATTAAATAAATGATTTGAAACAAATGAAATCAACAATAATAGAGGCCAAAATAAGATTAATCTTTTAATACCAGATTTCATTTTTTCCGAAAAATGAATTCTTTTTGTTTTTCTTTTATCTAAGGCACCGACTAGAAATAAGGTGCAAAAAATTATGAGGTAGTACAAACTATTTTCTAAAAAGAAAATTGTGCAAGCTGGAATTGTAATTAAAGAGTAGTTATTTTCACCAAGCTTTACATCCGTACGATATTTTCGATTTACACTTTTTTGTCGCAGTATATAAAATGAAAATAGTACTACAATTAAGTTTATTACTAATTCAGCTTGCAAAGTATAAAAATATTTTATTTTAGTTCAAATGCAATTTTTCCATTTACAAAAGTTTGCATTATTTTACCCTTAAATAAGTGTTTTTCAAATGGTGAATTAGTTGCCTGACTAACCCCTTCTCTACTCCCATATTCCCATTCTATATTTGGGTCAAATATTGCTATGTCTGCTGGCATATCAATTGATAAATTTCCTGAGTCTATTTCTAGGATCCTAGATGGGTTACTTGACATTGCTTTAATTAACTTCGTCCAACAAAATTCCTTGTTTTCTTTTAGTGTTTGATAACAACTTGATAAATTAGTTTCGAAACTTATTACTCCCGCAGGCGATAAATCATATTCCACATTTTTTTCATGTTCTTGAAATGGATTATGAGCGGTTGAAACACAATCGATAGTACCTTCTAGCAATGCATCTACTAATGAGAGTCTGTCAATTTCTTCACGAATCGGGGGTGACATTTTGAAATTCGGATTGAACCCTGTTATACAGTTTTCATTAAAACATAAGTGGTTTGCTGTTACATCAGCAGATATTTTGATACCTTTGTCCTTGGCGGATTTTATTAATTCAACAGAACCTTTCGAAGAAATTGAAGTTAAATGGATTTTTGTATCAATACTTTCAGCAATTGATATTGCCCGCTGAACATAGAGTTCCTCTGCAATCCTTGGGTAACCACCCAATCCCATTTTTAATGCTAATGGCCCATCGTGTGCTGAACCATTTTTGGACAATGATATATCTCTTGGTAAATCAATTACTAATAATCCAAACATAGACGCATACTCTACGCCCTTAGAAAATATTTGATTATTCTGTGTCGTGTTTGGGCAGTCAGTTATTGCGATTACCCCGGTTTCTTGAAGAGAACCCAACGGGGCAAGCTGCTCTCCTTTTCCATCTTGAGTTAAATTACCGCATAAATGAAATTTAACACATGCTTCTTTTAATATTCTATCTTGTATGAATTGGATTGTACCGGGATTGTCTGGCTTAGGAGTGGTGTCGGGCATAAGCAAGACAGAGGTATACCCACCCGCTGCTGCTGCGTGCGAAGCGCTTAATATATTTTCTGTCTGCCCTCCAGTAATATTTTTTAGATGAAACCTCAAATCTACTAGGCCGGGAAATATTATTTTGTCACTGACATCGATTGTCGTGATAATCTTAGAATCGAGATTGCTGGGTTTTGCGATTATTTTCTCTTTTTGAAAGTAAAGATCTTGGATATTGTTCACTCCATTAACGGGATCAATAACCCTACCTCCTTGCAGGCATGTAATGCTCATAAATTGGTTGCTCCTTGCATTGTACATAAATAAAGAATTGCCATTCTTACCGCGATCCCATTGCTAACCTGATCCAGGATAACTGATTGTGGCGAGTCCGCTAGTTCTGAATCTAATTCAACGCCTCGATTTACCGGACCTGGATGGAGAATTAGAGCACCTTTTTTTAACCACTGTTTCCTGTCTTTATTTAATCCAAAAACTTTGGTGTATTCTGCGAGTGATGGAAAATGGCTTGAAGATTGCCTCTCGTGCTGAATCCTCAAAAGCATAACTGCATCAGCATCTTGCAGTGCCTCCTCTAAATTATGACTGACACGTGCCCCCATACTTTCAAATTGCTTGGGAACTAGAGTAGATGGTCCAGCAAGCGTAACTTCAGCCCCCATTTTAGATAAAGCCCAAAAGTTCGACCGTGCCACTCGACTAAACAATATATCTCCCAAAATTGTTATTTTCTTGCCCTCCACAGTTCCTAATTTGTCCTGGAGCGTATATAAATCTAACAACGCTTGGCTTGGGTGTTCATGAGCTCCGTCCCCAGCATTTATAATTGGAACATCCACTATCTTGGAAAGAAATAATGAAGCACCAGGAGAAGAATGACGAAGGACGATCGCGTCTGCACCCAGTGCCTGTATGTTCATTGCCGTATCTCGTAATGTTTCTCCCTTAGTTAAGCTACTGGACTGTTCCGCGACCGAAATTACATCAGCATGTAATGACTTTGCAGCTACCTCAAAGGCAATCCTTGTTCTTGTGCTTGGTTCCATAAACAGGTTCACCATTCTCTTCCCGCGCAAGTAATTCTTATTGGACATATCACCTTCCGTCTCCTTTTTAAACAATTTTGCTAATTCTAAAATTTGAGTAATTTCATTATGAGAAAGTTCCTCAATTCCGAGTAGGCTTTTACGAGTCCAATTAGATATATCCATCTTGGTATTTGATTAAATAGTAGCGATTTTAATCTTTGCTGGAAAGATAGTTTTTTAAATTCATGCTATTTTTGTTTATTTCCAAAAGGTATCCTGTTTAAGGCTAAACTCATTTTTATCATGACTTTCTTCTTGAATATGCTTTGGAGAAGCTCCCGAACGTTCGTTTAATTGATCATTTCGCTTCTTGATCATATTTCTAAGAATTTCTTTTATTTTTTGCTTCATCCATATCGATGTCGGTGAACTTTTTCGGTAATCAGCGGGCCCATTATTATGTACCCTTGAGCGCTCCACTAAATCACAGGATTGTTCAAATTCCTTTTCATTGGTGGGATCATAAACTGCATATGTTTTTCCGCCCATTTGTTTAACTACAGTAAATACGGGAACATCACTGGGGCCATCTGCGACATAAATCATTTGGTCTACAGGAACCCGTCGGTCTTCATGGGGTATAAAAGTATTCACATCAATCGATGAATTCTTGTTGCATCCTTTATTGATCTCAAAAATGCAACGTGTCTTTATGGTGTTATCTACAGTCATACCAACCTGAGAAATTTCCAAATCTAATGGCAGTGAAAACTCAGTTTGACTCATAAAGTTNGGGGGCAATGGAGATTCAATGAACTCACAGGCAAATATATCTTCAACATAAGGCGAAATTTTAGTTCCTTCTATGATTTTTGAAATCCCAGTACTTATGATATAGTGTTCGATTTTAAAATCGTAACCGGCAAATTCCGTTTGATTTGCTATTTTAGTCAATTCAACAAAAAAGTCCGGCAGTCCAGGATAAAATTCGATTTCTCCTCCCAATTCTTTTAACCTTTCATTCGTTAATCCGCGCATTGGACCATTTTTAACATAGCTTAGCAAGTGATTGAGATAAATTGTATCGGGCGAAACTTTCATACCGCGAGACGAATATAAACCAGGTAGTTGGTTTACCTCTGACCAAAAAGATGTTTCGTTTATTCCGTAATGCTTAAACAAAGGTTTTTGCATGTATCCAGGAATTAAAGTTTTATCAAAGTCCCAAACACAGGCAATTATGTTTTGTCCATGTATCTGACGATTTTGTTGATTTGGGTTCATTTACTAGTTTTAAAGAAATTTTGTTCTGTTATGGTATGGTCCATGGTTGATTTACCAAACATTGAACCCTTTCTGCAACGATACAATGAACTTGAATCCAAACTTGCGGATCCGTCCGTTTTTAAAGACCAAGAACTCGCTACTAAAATTTCTCGAGAACACAGCAAGATAAAAGTTATTCTCGAACAATTTGAAGAAATTTCGATTTGCCAAAAGGCGATAGAAGATGCCAAAGAATTAATCAATGAACCTGAGTTTGCCGAAACAGCAAAGGAAGAAATTGAGAAATTAGAAATTAAAATCCCCTCTTTACATAAAACTTTACTTTATTCCATGCTGCCAGAGGATCCGGACTTAGGCAGAAATACAATTATAGAAATTCGAGCGGGAGCAGGAGGGGGAGAGGCTTCGCTTTTTGCATCCGATTTATATAGAATGTACTGCAAACTAGCAGAAAATAAGAATTGGAATTTCGAATGTATGAGCCAAAGTACTTCAGAAACAGGAGGATTTAAGGAAGTTATATTTCTTTTAAAGGGACAGGATGTGTGGTCAAAACTTAAATTCGAAAGCGGGGTTCATCGCGTACAAAGAGTACCAGTAACAGAGGCCAGTGGAAGAATTCACACATCAACCGCGACAGTGGCAGTTCTACCCGAAGCGAGGGATGTAGAAATTAAAATTGACCCGAGTGAATTGGAAATAAATGTTTGCCGAGCAAGTGGGCCAGGGGGCCAAGGTGTGAATACAACTGATTCAGCAGTACAGATTTTGCATAAACCAACAGGACTTACAGTTTATTGTGCCGATGAAAGATCGCAATTGAAGAATAAAAATAAGGGCATGACTGTTTTAAAATCAAGATTATTGAATTTAAAACAGACAGAAGAAAGAGAAAAATACGCAAAGGAAAGAAGAGACCAAGTTGGGACTGGAGATAGGAGTGAGAGAATAAGAACATATAATTTCCCACAAAGTAGAATCACCGACCATAGAATAAATTATACGTCACATGCATTAAATGAAGCATTATTGGGAGATTTAGATCATTTGTTTGATGCACTTAGCCAAGAGGACCAAAAGATTAAATTAGAAAATATGCTTTCTGAAAATGAATAAACCTCCGTTATCATTTTTGGAAATCATAAATTTATCTACTGAATTTCTGAGAAAAAAAGGAGTTCCTAGTCCTAAATGTGATGTGGAATGGATTGTGTCATTTATAACCAANAAGAAAAGAGTAGAACTATATTTAGAATTTGAAAACCCGGTCGACCTAGAGTACCAAAATCAGATTAGAGAATTTGTTATTAAACGGGGAAAAAGAATTCCACTTCAACATATTCTTGGAAAAGTTAACTTTGCAGGAGTTGAGTTATATTGTGATAATAGAGCATTGATTCCAAGACCCGAGACAGAATACCTGACCGAATTAATAAATGAAAGAATCGGAAAAAAATTAAGTGGAAAATTTTTAGATTTAGGAACAGGAAGTGGTGCGATACTGATAACGCTTTGCAAGACAAATAAACTTTGGGACGGAATCGGTTTAGATAAATCTAGTGATGCAATTGATCTCGCTAATCAAAATGCATCGTTTCATAAATTAAAAAATGTACACTTTAAAAAATTTGATTGGGATAACCAAAAACTAGAGAATGTTTACGATATAATTGTTTCTAACCCGCCCTATTTAAGTATTGAGGAATGGAAAGATGCAGAAAGTGAAGTAAGATTATATGATCCAAAAATTGCACTTGTATCTACAGGTGGCACTACAGATTTGATTAAGATAATTGAACACGCTAAAACCAATCTTCGCAAAGATGGAATGATCGCTCTCGAAACTGGATTAGGACATAAAAATACTTTGATACCCAAAATGGAAAACCATTTTTATAACATTGAAGTAATTAAAGATTTTTCAAACCGAGAAAGATTTATTATAGCGAGAAAAAAATAGATACTAGATTTCATCCTTTAATTCCGGTTTTTGGTGCGTTAAGTTTCTTGATTCTATCATACCAACCCAGTCAGACATAACCCGACATGTTTCGTGTAATCTTATATCGAAGTTTGAAGGAAATTTGTAGGGATTGGTTGCGTTACTATCATCATTGTCCTCGCCCCTGACTTCTCGTGATTTTGTATTCTGAATATCAACAATGTTAAGATTTATATTCTTTCTGACAAAAGCACTTTTTGAAAGAATTTCAAAATCATCCGACATTGAATCACTAAATTTTTGGTTTTTGATTTTCTGATCCCTACGGTTTTGGAGATTTAAGGATAGAGTAGTTTCCTCTCTCTTATTTTTATACCAATTTACATCTTTATTAAGGTAAACAAACTCGGGCAACAATTGCTGTCTTCCTAAACTTTTCTCTTTTAGATTTTGGATGTCATCTAAATCATAAACAAATTCACTTGCGGGTCGCCTGAAATTGACTGGAGCAATACTGTCGCAAGGCAAGGCATTATCCAAATCCGATTCTCCGATTGGCAAATAGGTGTTGATTGTTGGCATCGAAATATCGCTTTCTACACCTTGAATTTGAGTACTCTTACCGGATGGTAAATAATATTTTTGAATAGTTATTTTCGCCGCACTTTTTTTACCAGAAGACGCGTTAAAGTTGAATGGTAGATTCATTTGTATGAGAGACTGAACCGTTCCTTTCCCGTGGGTTGTTTTGTCACCAACAATAATTGCTCTCTTGTGATTCTGTAGAGCTCCTGCAACGATTTCAGAGGCGGAAGCACTGTATCTAGAAACCAAAACTATAAGAGGACCGTCCCAAGCTAATTTAGGGTTAAAATCAAATTTCTTGCGAATTTTTCCGTCGGTACTCTTAACCTGAACAACGGGCCCCCTCGAAATAAATAAACCGGCTAAGTTAACCGCTTCACTTAGATAACCGCCACCATTTCTTCTTAAATCAAGTATAATTCCTTCTGTTTCTTCCTCTTTTAACTTTTCTAGTAATTCTTCTACATCATCTGTTGCTTTTGGACCACTTCCACTAGAGCCATAAAATGTCCGTAATTCAATAACACCAATTTTTCGATCAACCTTTTCGAATTTCACTTTATGAATTGATGCAGATGCTAAATTTGATGTGAGTTTAATTTTATCTCTAATAATTCTTACTATCTTGGTCGATGCCGGATCGTTGACAGGTTTTATCTCAAGTCTCACAACAGTGTCTTTGGGACCTTTGATCAACTCGACAATCTTGGATAATTTCATATCTACAACATTAACAAATTCACCTTCCGCTTGTGCCACTTTAATAATCTGATCTTTCGATTTAAGTTCTCTTGAAGATTCTGCAGGTCCACCCGGTAATAATTCAGTAATAGTACAATAACCATCAATATCCGATAAAACTGCCCCAATCCCAACAAGCTCGTTGTTCATAGTTTGATTAAACTTTTCTTTTTCTTTAATGTTCATAAAAGTAGTGTGGGGGTCAAACATTTGAGTTAAAGTGCTTAAATATAATTCTTGCACATCCGTAGACTCGAATTCAAGTATACTTTTTTTCCAACGCTCGTATCTTTTACGAACTTTAACCTTAGAATCAGAAGAAAGTTTTTCCATTTCACTTTTACTAAATTCTGTATTGGTTGAATTGGTTTCAATGGAGGACAAAACTTCACCTAAGATTTCAAATTCAATTAGTCTCTTCCACAATCCATCTAATCCCTCGTTGTTAGTTTCCCAATCCGCATCTTCCCGATCAAATTTATATGAATTATTTGAATCAAAGCTAAAGTCAGACTCTAAAAATTCCATCACCCAGTCTAATCTCTTGATGGATTTAGTTTTATAAAAATTATAGATTTCAAATCCAGGAAACAGATTTCCTTGCTCGAAAAACGTAACTAAAGTTGGGGAATACCGATTGATAAATTCTGTTACATCAGTTTGAGTGAAATATAATTTTGATTTATCTAACTTATTTAAGTAACTCGTAACGAAATCTGTTGAATTAAGTTTTTTTATAGATACTTTATTAAAATGAGCTTGCTGGAGGGCTTGAACTAACCATTTGGTTTCTTGCTGCATTAAAGAAGTGGGTTGTATATCACTCGCCCTTACTTGCTTTAGAGAAACAAGATTAAATGAAACCAAAATCAGATATGGCACTAGTAATTTAATAGAAAAATTATAGATAAACATAATTATTTTTGTATTAAAGATTTAATTTCTAAGCAAACTTTTTGCTTTATCCAGAGTTACCTTTTCCTTGGAGGTTAAAGAACCGAAGCCGGATTCATTGATTTTATCTAATATGCGATCAACCTCTTTCTGTAATTCTGAAGTACTAGAAAAATTGATTTTAAAATCGCTATTATCCACCGTGGAAGAACCACTCTTTTTGGATGAAAACATAGATTTCGAAGTATCGAAAACAAATGAAGGGAAGTTTTTGCCTTGTCGAAGGAAGTAAAAAACCAATCCACCGGCTAAAAGTCCTCCTAGGTGAGCAGAATGAGCAATATCTGAAGAGGATGAAATTTCGTTGAATAGAAACCCATATACTTCAATACTTAAAACTCCAATCAAGATCCATCGAGGCTTTACCTTACAAGGTAAAACAAAAAACAAAAGAAGAGTAATAGGATTATCCGGTTGTTTTAAACAATATATTGATAAACAAGCCATAACCATTGAAGAGGAGCCCAATAAAAATTGCCCACTATTATTAAATGTTAACCAAAAGAAAGCACCAAGAGCAGAGCCAATGATTAATAAATAAATGAAATTTGTTTTTCCAATGTCAGACTCAACCGCTCTCCCAATAAAATAAAGACCCAATAAATTAAATATTAAATGAAACGGACCATCATGAAAAAAAGAATAAGTGAATAGGGTCCAAAGCAAAAAACTAGAAATTGCTCCTGCAGAAAAATAAAGATTTTCAAAAATAAAATTATTTATGGTAGAAGAGAAAATACCAACAATTGAATTAACGAGAAAACAAACTATGAGAACGACTATGAGAATTTCTACAACGGATTTGTCTTGGGTAGAAAAGGGTTTCTGCATGTATGGTCGGTCGTATAACATTTTTTCAGATTAGTTTTTTCTGCTGATAGTGCAAATCTTGATTTGAATAAACAATTAGTAAAGGATGAGAAACCCTGTTGTAAGTATATTAATTCCGTATTTGGTTTTTATTCTACTTTTTGAAAATCAAATTTTTGAAAATGCCTTAATAGTAAATATCTTCCTATTTTATATTTTTCTAAAGATTTTTATTTATAGTTATTTTTTACTTAAGAAAAATAAAATATTATTTCTCGGAATATTCGAAATACTGCTATTTATCATTTTACTTGAAAACTATGATTTTAAAATATTACAAATGCCTGAAGATACCCCAAAAAGGGAAGTGGTTTTAGATATTAAAATAAAGAGAAAAGTTAACAATTTAAACTACAATTATTATGTTGCAAGCGTAAAAACCGCACCAAAAGTAAATGAAGATTTGGTAAATCAACATATTTTATGCAGATTTGAAAATAATGAAATCGCGCATTTGACGGAGAAAAAAATCAAGGTAAAGGGAGTTCTTTCAAGCAAGTTTACCAATAATCAATATCTTACTACTCTTAAATATTGTAAAATTTTAAATATGACGAAAGCCAAGAGGCTGGATACTCTACTTCAATTAAAATTTTTAATAGAAAAAACACTGCTTATTTCTGCAAAAAATGAAGAGCAATTAAACGCATTCCTTAACGCGATTCTTTTGGGCAATAAAAACATGCTGTCTAATTCACAGAAATTAACATTTCAGAATAGCGGAACATTACATCTTTTTGCAGTAAGTGGTCTTCATATAGGGTTTATATATTTAATTATAAAATTTTTGATTTCTTTAATAACATATAACCGGTACATATCTGAAATAGTAATCGCTATAATATTATTTGTTTATTTAGATATGGTTAATTATCCTCCATCGGCATTACGGGCATGTATGATGATAAATATTTGGCAATTATCTATCGTTTTTTTTAAGAGGAAAAGCGCTTTATGCTCATTGTCTACCTCTTGCTTACTGATTCTTATCAATGACCCATCCTCAGTAATGGAAATTGGATTTCAATTATCTTACACCGTCGTCACATCTATTATTGTTTTTAATATACAAATAAAAAAGTATATAGAAAAATATAAATATACTTTTAGTAATTTTTTTATAAATTCACTACTTACTAGTTATTCTGCTTTTTGTGGAAGTATGTTGCTTGTTTATGATTATTTTAACATTATAGTACCAGGTTCGATAATAATAAATATAATAGCAATTCCTATTGCATTTATATTTATAGTATTTATTTTCTTAATGTTATCATTATCAATATTTATTGAAATTGATTATTTTTCAATCCTTTTTTCAGGACTTTACAATATACTAGATTATCTTCTAAACATTTTAACAGTATCTGACTTAACCTATTTTAAAATAGAAGGTAAAAGCGAGCTAGATAACTCAATTCATTTTTTTTATATAATTGCTATTCTTTTACTCGCTAATTTAATTAAAAAAAATAGCACTAAAATAATTATCCAGTTCTTTTTTCCGACTGTTTTGTTTTTATTCTATACTTTAATTAGCATTTAAGGTTTGTAAAAAAGAAACAGTTAGAATTTTTTCTTCTATTAAACCATTAGTTCCAAATCTAAAATTATTATCTCCAGTTAATAATCGACAAAACGGTGTTGTTTTTTCTCCTTCTGATGACCTTAATTTACTTATTTCTGAAATCTCTTTGCCCAAAGAATAATAATTATAAGATGATAATTGAGCTTGCTTCAGTATTTCAAGTGCATCTTCTCTTTCCTCCTCCTTACAAATACAAATTGTATAGACTTTCAGACCTCTTTTCCGAAATATTTTATAATTGGAAGAAATAGTTATTAAATTTTCTCGATTTTGTTTTTGGTTTTCATGTAAACTCCATATGTAGAAAAACTTAGGATAATTTGTTTTTTGTCTAATAAAGAAATTTAGTCTTCTTTCATCGGCATAATTTATTTGNATTGTTTCACCCGAATACCTTCTTTTTACGTTTTCGGCTAAATAAAGATCCTTTTTAAATTTTACTGCAGTACCAAAGTTCCTAGTTCTGTTAAATTCTACCTTCTTCCCGTTTATTAATTTTTTTATATTTTGATTAAGTTCTCCGTTTTTTATCTCCTCTGGTTTTTCGTGATTCCCCAATCTGCCTGAATATATAATTTTTCCCAAACTATCATAAAGGTATGCACTGGGGGTAATTTTCACCTCTAAGCTTTTGGTTACTATTTGTTCTTTTCCGTCATAAATATAGGGGAAATTATAACTCTCACTTAAAGCTCTTTCTTTCATTTCTTGAAAAGAATCTCCTGAGTCTGAATACGCTAATTCATCTGGTAGAATTGCATTTTCAAAATTAGGGGAAAATACAAGTATTTTAATACCTCCTGACTTCCATTCTTCGCTACATTCAACTAATTTCTTTTGAAATATTTGGGATATCCTACAATGATTCGATAAAAAAATCAGTAAAGTTCCGCGTTCACCAATTAGATCTTTATTCGTATACACCTTCGAATCTACCCCCTGTAGGGCAAAAGGATTAATTTCTTCAAGAGTGAATTTCTTTTCGTTTCCCATTACAACAGTAGCTAATACCTTTAGTATTAATATTATTGTTACTTTCTTTATAAGATTTTCTGTGTTCATAATGTTTGAATATCTTCTAAACAATGAGTAGAAGGTTATGTTTACTTAATTTATTTCACAAATGTACCCATTAGACGAAAAAGAAAANTGGTTTAGCGGAAAAGGCCATTGGTCTAAAACCCTTGATGAAGACTGGTTTAATTGGAAATGGCAAATGAGAAATCGTTTAACCAAAAAAGAACATTTTGAGCGGTTTATTCAGTTAACAGAACATGAAATTCAAGGTTTTGATATTGCTCAAAGTAAACTTTCTGTCGCTGTTACACCTTATTTTTTTAATCTAATCGACCCTAATAACCCTAATTGTCCAATTAGAAAACAACTTCTTCCTTCCGGTCTTGAGTCTGTTATTTCCAGGGTTGAAAAGAAGGATCCGGTGGGGGAAGAAAACACGATGCCAGTGCCTGGTATCGTACACAGGTACCCAGACAGGGTTTTGTTTCTAGTAACGGATCGGTGTGCTTCATATTGCAGATACTGTACAAGAAGTAGGCTAGTATCGAATGCACAAAAGTATGGGTTTCATCCTTCTATAGAAGCTGGTTTTAAATACATCGAAGAGAATAAGTCTATTCGTGATGTACTCATTAGCGGTGGAGATCCATTAATTTTATCGGATGATAAAATCGAGTATATACTTAACCGTTTGTCGAGTATTCCCCATGTCGAGTTTGTTAGAATAGGCTCTCGTGTTCCTGTTTTCCTTCCCCAAAGATTAACTGATCAACTCTTAAAAATATTTTCGAAACAAGAAAACTTATGGATGAGTATTCATATAAATCACCCGCTTGAGTGTACTAAGGAATTATATGATGCCTGTAGGAAAATTGTTGCACATGGCATTCCTCTTGGCAATCAAGCAGTATTACTCAGGGGAATTAATGACAATACACAGACAATAAAAAGCTTAATTCACCGTTTGATGATGATGAAGGTTAAGCCCTATTATTTATACCAGTGCGATTTAATAGAGGGTAGCGGTCATCTACGCACTGATCCGTCGGTAGGACTAAAAATTATAGAGGAGTTAAGAGGATTTACCTCCGGATATGCCATACCTCAGTTCGTGATTGATGCACCAGGTGGAGGTGGAAAAATACCAATCAATCCGAATTACATAATTAAATCAGATGAAAATGGTTTGGTTCTTAAAAATTACGAAGGTAAAATATTTAATTATCCAACTAATTCAGATTTAATTACTACTAAACCCCTATTTTTACCGTAGTGGGTTAATCGGTTCTAATTGGCATTACAACACAAAGAAACGATAGTTTATTTCCTTCGGTTTCATTTACTTTAAAAACACCCGGACTCATATCGTCTCTAAATTCTAATGATATTTTATCTTTAGTTATCGATTTTAGAGGGTCTAACAAAAATCTTGGGTTAAACGACACTGCTGCATCTTCTCCGCTGTAGGTTATAGGCATTGATTCACAGGCATCTCCTACCACACTTTGGCCTGTTATTTCCATCTCCTCTGACTTGATCCGTAGTGTTACTTTTTCATCGGAGACTAAAGCTGCACGGTGGACACACTCTTGCATTAATTCTCGTTCAATTTCTGCATGGTTAAAATCATCTTTAGGGATGACCTGCTTATAGTTTGGGTATTTTCCTTCGACTACTTTTGAAACAAGATAGACGGACTCTCTAAATCCACCTGTTGAATTGTCATCTGCTTTTACCTTTAATTCGAAAGCTACCTGTCTATCGGTAAATGAAATACTGATCTCATTACCTATATCAGGAAGCTTTTCTATTTCTGAAACGGTTAAAGAGGGTAATATAAATTCCCCTTCATCCCCTTCATCTACTTTCATTTCTCGGTTTGTTACCGCTAATCTTCTGCCATCTGTAGCAACTAGCGATATTTTTTCCTTACTAAATTGAAAAAAGACTCCTTTTAACATGTACCTTTCTTCATTTACTGATTGGGCATAGGATACACTTTTGAGCATAGAAATGATTTCGTTTCTCTCTAGGGTGAACTCCTTCTGTTCTTCCAGTTCGGGAAGGGGAGGGAATTCTTTGCTATCCATTCCCACAACATTAAATATTGATCCCCTTGTGCTAATTGTTGCTTTCGCATGATCTGAAGTTTCTACACTTACTTCAATGTCTGCAAGTTCTCTAACAATTCTTCCCACCTCCTTTACCGGCAAGGTTATCGACCCCTCGGTAGAGACATCAGCCTTTACTGAACATCTTGCTCCCAAATCTAAATTGGTTGTGGTGAGCCTAACCAGTCCATCTTTTGCTTCGATTAAAACATTTTGGAGGATAGGCATCGTTTTTCTTGCACCGACTACACTTGTCACCAATTGGAGCCCTGAACTGAAATGGTCTCGATTTATCTTAAATTTCATTGTTATCCTTTTTGTCTGAAAATGAAGTTATCTTCAATCTATAATTATTAAAGATAAGTAAACATATATAAAAACTATTCATTATTATAGAAGGAAAAAAGAGCAATAACTATCTAAACTTTTAAGAGACAAGGAACTTATGAAAAAAAAGACTGTGAATAAAAAAAGAGTAACATCCCAAAAAGTTGAAACTTGAAAAAAACTGTGAAAAAGTTTTTTTGATAAACATCTTTTTAACAAGCTATTCATTTTTTTGCCAAAGACTCTAAGTATTCCCAAAAACTTTGATGATCTTCTAAGACGGCATCATTGGAGGCAGGCATTTTACAACGAATTAAGAAATCGTTTAACGAGTTTTTTTGTAATATGAAGTGACAATGAAGAGAAATATCAACTTTTTCAAAATATACTCTAAGGTCATCAATCCTTAGCCGAAAAAAAGTTTTACCATTTCTCATAAAACTTCCTATACTACTATCTTCTCCAGAAAGAATATTGCTAGTAAGAGAACTTAACTTCTCCATTAAATAAAGTTGATCGGATTGAGCTAAAGAATTTAGCTCTTTGAGGCTTTGTTCAGAAAAGGTTACTTGAAACATAACAGGAAAAAAGAAAAGCAATTACTAGTGACGATTAATATAATAGATGTAAGTATTTAACCAAAATAAAATATTGGTATGAGTGAACAAGAATTAAAAGAAGCCGTAAAGGTTTTAAAAAAAGAAAGTGAATCAATAGACAGAGCTGCATCCCAACTTGGAAAAAACTTTTCTCAAGCACTAGATATATTATTTAAACCGAAGAACAAAATTATCGTATGCGGAATAGGAAAATCAGGATTGTTAGGAAAAAAGCTTGCAGCCACATTTTGCAGTACGGGTTCACCGGCTTCCTTCTTACATGCATCCGAAGCTGTACATGGAGATTTGGGAATTCATCAAACAGGAGATCCAGTAATATTTTTATCAAACAGCGCCAGTACTCCTGAATTATTATTTTTGGAACCAATATTTAGAAAAAGAAAAGGGAAAATAGTTGGAATAATGGGAAATGCGGATGGTCCATTAATAAAAAAAGTGGATGTCTTTTTAAATTCCTCTGTATTATCCGAAGCAGACCCTCTCGGAATAGTTCCTACTGCTAGTTTTATGGTATCTGCGGCATTAGGCGATGCACTTGCATCAGGTTTAATGAAAAGAAAAAAATTTACAAAGTCAGAGTATGCCCGGACTCACCCAGCAGGACAATTGGGGCGAAATTTATTATTCAATGTTAATGATGTAATGCATCCGTTAAGTGAAATTGCTTTAGTTTTCTCAGATACACTAATTAGTGATTTAGTTATAGAAATGACCAAACATCCTTTAGGGGCTGCATGTGTTGTTAGGAAAGGTAAATTACTAGGAATTGTAACGGATGGGGATTTAAGAAGATCTTTAATGGAAAATAAAAATTTGTTAAATATGACGGCCAAGCAAATAATGAACGCAGAACCAAAAACGATAGACCCATCACTTTCTTTAGGTGAAGCATTATCGGTCATGGAGGAGGGCTCTAAACAAATATCTGTTTTACCTGTTGCGGAACCAGGTCAAGATAAACTCATGGGATTATTGCGACTTCATGATATCTATTCTACCGGACACAAGTGAAAGAGACTTGTGGAAAACATAGGTTGCAGTATCCTACAAGTTTAAAATTTCAGAAGTGGTACCCAAAAAATTAGTAACATTTGCGATATTCTCTATAATATTCGCGGCGGCAATTTATTTATTGCTTCAACTCAATCGTGCCTATGATGAGTTTAGTCACTGGAAATCGAGGGAAGCAGTTTTAGAAAAAGAACTAGAAGACTTACGGACAGAGGCGAACGATCATCGACAATTTTTAGACAAATTACGAAGGGACCCCGACTTTCAAGATGCAGTAGCGAGAAAAGAGCTCGGTTATGGAAAAAAGGATGAACGCTTATATCGATTTCCTAAAGAAATTGTGACCGATTAAATTTCAATTTTCTTATTTTTTAAATTTTATAACATAAAATATATACTACCATCAATGTGATGAAATCATCCCGAATTTTTATCCCAACAATTTAATGAAAAACGAATCAATCTCTCTTCAATTAACTAAAGCCAAAGAAAATAAATTTCTTTACCAGTCCACCTTGGACAACATTTTAGAATTAACAGAGTGTAAAGAAATACCAGAATGGATTATAGATTCAATAGCAGAATTATTAGATACTGAAAACTGGGAAGAATTAAACAATCGATTTTACAAAAACCTTGCATTTGGAACTGGCGGAATGAGAGGGCGAACGATTGGCAATTACGTAACCAGGGCAGAAAGAGGTAAAACAAAAGGAAAAGAAACCCCAAGTTTTGCAGCAGTAGGAAGCAATACGCTTAATGAAATTACTGTTTTAAGAGCCACTAAGGCATTATTTTTACATATTACCAAGTGGCTGGCAGAAGAAAGTATTTTAGCACAACCGCGGCTTATCATAGCACATGATGTAAGGCATTTTTCTCGAAAATTTTGTGAATTAGCTGCATCTGCATGGACCAAATTGGGCGGGTATTCACTTGTTTTTGAAGGAGCAAGATCTACCCCTCAATTAAGTTTTACGGTAAGGCATCAATATGCACATGCCGGTGTAGTAATCACGGCAAGTCATAACCCCTCACACGATAATGGCTTTAAAGCTTACTTTGCCGATGGCTCACAACTGGTACCACCCCACGCCGAAGAAGTAGTTAATAGATACCAGTCAATTTCAGTAAGTGAATTATTACCTCTTCTTTCCTTGAAAACGGAAGAAAAAAATTGGAATACATTACCCACTGAAGATGATTTGGCGTATCGGGCAGCACTCGAAGATTCCGTGATGGATCCAGATATATTAAAAGACCACGCCCCCAAACTTGTTTTCACTCCTATTCATGGAACGGGATCAATATCGGCGATTCCAGCACTTTGGGATCACGGGGTAGAAGTTGCGGTGGTAGACGAACAAAACCAGCAAGACCCTAATTTTAGCACAGTTGACTCTCCAAATCCTGAAAATCCTGCAGCACTCAAAAAGGGAATTTCTGTTGCACAGAAAACAAAATCTGACCTTGTTTTAGCAACTGATCCAGACAGTGACAGAATTGGAGTAGCTGTTCGTACATCAGCGGGGAAGTATGTTTGTTTAACAGGTAATCAAGTCGCTGTCATGCTCTCTGAATACCGGTTAATTGTGGCCAGAAGAAAGAAAATAATTACCGACGAAGGTCCTAATCAGGTGGCCATTTTAAAGACATTTGTTACCACTCCGATGATTTCTCGCATTGCAGAATCATTTGGGGTAAAATGTATCAATACACCAACCGGTTTTAAGTGGATGGCGGAAAAGCTAGGTAAGTATGAAGACCAAGCAATAATAGAAATCAAAGAAAAAGAAGGTTTATCAATCGACTTTGACGGGACCGATTTATTTGCTCGAATTGATATTCTTACAAGATATTCAACTTATGTTATTCTTTCAGTCGAAGAAAGTTATGGATATTTACCTCTAGATGTAGTCAGAGATAAGGACGGAAATGCATCCGCATTAGCAATCGCCGAACTTTTCGCTTTTTTGAAATCCAGTAAAACTGAACCCTTACAATTTCTTGATAATCTTTACAAAAAATATGGTTATCATGAAGAGAAAACCGAAAACTTATATTTTGAAGGGGCAGAAGGAAGTGAGACCATTAAGACTCTCGCGGCATCCTATCGGACCTCGAAATTAAAAGAAGTGTCCGGTATTGCTGTGGTAAAGTGTAAAGATTTTTTAGATAAGGGATACATAGATGAGGATGAAGACGAATTATCTATTGAAAACTTTCTTATGCTCGAATTGGAAAACGGTTTTACGATTGCTATCCGACCTAGTGGAACAGAACCCAAAATTAAATACTATTTATTTGGCTGCGGTGAAAAGAATGCCCTAGACTTAATCGAGTCTAAGAAACAAGTTTCTTTACAAATGAAAGAAATTTCAGAATGGCTTGTCGAAGATGCAAATAAACGGATTGCCTAATATTTATACGAGCATAGAGGCTGGGTTCTCTAGGGTTTCAGCAAGAAGTTTTAAAAACTGAGCCCCAATCGCACCATCTACCAATCGATGATCGCAACTTAATCCAAGCATCATCGTTTCTCCGGCTTTTATATTGCCCAAAGAATCAACAATAGGTTTTTTGACAATTGCACCAACCGAGAGAATTGCGGCATTCGGTGGGTTAATGATACCACTAAAAAAATCTATACCAAACATACCTAAATTGGTAACTGTAAAAGTCGACCCGGCCATTTCATTGGGAGAAAGTTTTTTGGTACGGGCTTTCGTTATAAGAGATTTTGCCTCGATAGATAAATCCTCTAGAGCTAATTGGTCTGCATTCCGAACAACTGGAGTAAGAAGACCATCTTCCACCGCAACTCCAAAAGCGAGATGAATTCCGCCATGCAGTTTGATTTCTTTTTCTTCCCAGGAACTGTTAATTTCTGGAACGAGTGAAATTGTCTCAGCACATGCTTTTAAAATAATATCATTGAGAGTTAGCTTTGACGGAGCATTAGGGTTTCTGTTGGCTAATTTAATATTTAATGCTACTCGTGCCTCTTTCAATGGAGTGGCATTTATTTCTTTTTGAAGATAAAAATGAGGAATGGTATTTTTTGATTCGAGAAGCCTTTGGGCAATAATTGATCTCATCTTAGAAACCGGAATTAACCGGTCTTCTCGAATACCGGGGGAGGGTAAATTGATTTTTTTTGTTTGAGGGGTGGGAATATTTTCGGGAACAGTGACCTCCTGTTTCTTGGATGTTTCAGGAGAATGGGAAAGAATATCTTTTTTGGTTATTCTCCCCTTTGGCCCGGTGCCTTTTAGGTCATTTAAATCGAGATTAAGATCGCTCGCCATTTTTTTTGCAAGCGGCGATATTAATATTCTATCAGAGTCATCACCAGTAATCTGTGTGTCTTCGGTTTGCGGTTGTGCGGGTTGTACTTGTGCTTCCGGAGCAGGATCGCTTGCAGTAATTTCCTCGACCTGTGGTGGAATTTCTTTTTTCTCCACCTTTTCCTCCACCGGCTCGTCCGCGGGCTTTGTAGGAGCAGTTACCTCTTCACCCGGTTCTCCAACTGCGGCAAGTGGACTTCCAATTGGGACTTCATCTCCTTCGCCTACAAAAATTTCTAATAATGTACCATCATCAAAATTTTCTAGCTCCATCGTAGCCTTGTCTGTTTCAACTTCAGCTAAAATATCGCCATTCTTTACGAGGTCACCTGCTTTTTTGTGCCATTTCACGAGAGTACCTACCGACATAGTATCACTCAACTTGGGCATTTCTATAATTATAGCCATCTTATGTTTTAAAGTTTAAATTAGTTCCATTGCTTTGGCCAAAATTCGGTCATGGGCAGGAATTTGAACATTTTCAAGTGCTTTACTGTATGCCTGAGGAGCATCTATTGCGGAGACTCTTTTAATGGGTGCGTCCAAATAATCGAATGCTTGATCTTGTATAAGAAAAGCAATCTGTGCATCGACCCCACAAAACGGTTTGTTTTCTTCCACCAGTAACACTCGGTTTGTTTTCTTGACCGTTTTAATTATTGCATCAACATCCAAGGGTCGGATTGACCTTAAATCCAGAACTTCCACGGAAATATTATGCTTCTCTTCGAGTGTTTGGGCAACTTCCAGGGAGGTATGAACTGCTTTTCCGTGAGCAATTATGGACATATCATTACCCTCTTTGAGGATATTTGCTTTCCCGAGAGGAATAATAAAATCGGGGTCATCCGGAACTTCGTCCTTCATGTTGTACAAAATGGTATTTTCCATAACACAAACAGGGTCATTGTCCCGAATGGCAGCTTTAAGCATTCCTTTCGCATCGGCTGGAGTCGCTGGGCAAATTACCTTAAGGCCTGGTGTATTTGCAGCAAAATTTTCGGGGGTATGTGAGTGTGTCGCTCCAACATTAGTTCCACCATTTGCGGGGCCTCTAAAAACGATTGGAACATTAATAAGTCCTCCCGACATATATCTCACACTTGCTGCGTTATTAAATATTTGATCAAATGCAACATAGCAAAAGCTCCAGAACATAAATTCTACAACGGGTCTCATACCCATCATTGCAGCCCCCACAGCGAGTCCAGAGAATGCAGCTTCACTAATAGGGGTATCGATCACTCGGTCGGCACCAAATTTTTCTAGCATACCTTCCGAAACTTTATATGAGCCCTTAAACTGAGCGACTTCTTCTCCCAGAAGCACCACATTGTTATCTCTTTCGATTTCTTCTGAGAGAGCTTGATTGAGTGCTTCTCTGTAAGTTATTATTGCCATAAATTTATATTTTTTGAATTAAGCTGGAGTTTCGAAAAACATGGTGCCCTGAGATGTTTTTTTATCAGGATTATCGGTTTCCCAGTAAATATCATCCATCAATTCACTTGGATCTGGGTAAGGACTTGCATCCGCAAATTCAGCAGATGCATCCGCATCGCCCTTCGCTCTGTTATCGATTGTTTTAATTTGGTCTTCCGTAATGTTACCTTCTTTGATTAATTTCTCACGAAACAAATTTAAAGGATCTTTATTTGTTTTGTATTCCTCAATTTCTTCTTTGCTTCGATAGGTTTGGTCGGGATCTGCGACCGAATGCCCGCGGTATCTGTAGGTTACAATTTCAAGTACCGAGGGCCTGCAGTTTTCATGTGCACTAGCCAAAGCATCCGAAATGGTCTGCCTTACCTCGTAAATATCATGCCCATTGGAAACGGACCAATCTATGTCAAAAGCGTCTCCCCGTCGTGCAAGTGGGTCCCCCGCGGAATGTCGAGATTCTGCCGTGCCCATGGAATAGCCATTATTTTCAATGATATAAACGACGGGAAGATTCCAGAGAGAAGCCAAGTTAAGAGATTCATAAAAAGGGCCCTGGTTCGTCGCGCCATCCCCCATAAAGCAAAGGCATGATCCCTTTTTATTGTTATACTTAAGGGCAAAAGCAATTCCCAACCCAAGGGGCGTCTGTCCCCCTACTATACCATGTCCCCCCCAATAGTTTTTATCGGGTGCGAAGAAATGCATCGAACCGCCCTTTCCTTTGGAGCAACCGGTTTTTTTTCCGTAAAGTTCAGCCATGCATTCATCAAAATCCATCCCAACTGCCAATGCATGACCATGGTCTCTGTAAGCAGTGATTACATGATCGTCTTCACCAAGCATAGAAACTGAACCCACTGCCACGGCTTCCTGCCCAATATAGAGGTGTAAAAACCCTCCAATATGACCCTGTTGGTAGGAGCGAAGGGATCGTTCTTCAAACCTTCTGATCCGAAGCATTTTTTCATACAAATCAACCTTATCCTCAGCCGAAAGCGATTGATTCGCAGAGGAGGTAGAAAAATCTTCGGCACTCTCTTGGTTCGGTAGGGCTTTTTCTTTTTCTTCTAGTTTTGGATCCCCCTTTTTTTTGTCAGAATCTGTTGCAGATGGTTCTAAAATAGTATCGTGGTGTAAGCCTTCCATAAATTTAAAAAATCGGGTAAAAGTTAATAGAATTCGAAATTATCTATTTATTCGGGACTCGCTTCAATCTTAATCTTAGGTAAAAGGGGATTAGAGCAGTCAGCAGATACTCCCCAAAAACCAGATTTTTGTTTATCGTAGAAAGGCCAGACAAGTTCATGATCAGATGCTGGAATTCCTAAATGATTAATTTCATCTCTAGTAAAAAAATCAAAATATCCTTCCTCAAATTCTTGGGGAAGGTTTACAATAGTCTTTTTACATTCGAATAGAAACATTAACCAATGGCACGAATTTTCGTATCCCTTTTCGGACACATAGCCAAAGAGAGATAAATCGTCATTATTCAGGGTCATACCAGTTTCTTCTTTTGCCTCCCGAACTGCACACTCGTAAGGAGATTCACCTATGTTCATATTCAATTTTCCCCCAGGAGGACTCCACAAACCTTGGTTCGGAGATTTTTTCCTCTTGAGTAAAAGAATTTTTTCTGCGTGATTGCGAATAAAAAGTAAGCAAGATATCTTAAATTCCATTAGTTTATGCTTGTTATATGTACACAAGATTTGGAAAGATGGCAATCTACCATAATACAAAACCACAAAAGCTCAGTCCCATGAAATTCTTACCCACTCCATTATTTTTTCTTGTATCCGTACTTTTTATTGGAAACTTGAAGGCAAATCCGGATCAATTTGTTAAACTGGGAGGGAAGATAACCATTACGAAAGAATCAGATCAGTGGGTCAAAGCCTCCGTTCCCTTTGTATTTGTTACCCATCCATTGCTGGAAAAATTTAAATCTAGAAAACCGTCGAGCAAGGAGGACCTAATCAATATTGATTTTATCAATAACATAAAAGTTCGACTTTCGTTATGTTTCCTTAATGAATATCAAAAGAAAAATCTGCGCACCCTGAAATTGCCCGATATAGAATTTTATCAATACTACAGTGCGGAAGTGGAATATATGACTGTTAAATTTGATAGAAATACAAAATATGCCCACTTTTTATTTCCTGCCGCGATTGCCGAAAGGGATGGCTTTTTATCAACCTATATTAATGCAGTCGGGTATGTGGTAGAAATAATATACGATGGAATACCACTAGAAATTTCGGACTCCATTTCTTTTGATAAATACAGGGAGGAAACAATACTTCAAAAGTTTAAACAACAGGCCCAATCAAATGCGTCTAAAAATGAAGGAATTTTATTACCCGCACACATTGTCAGTTCTAATTACTTGGAAGGAGTGGGACCGGTGAAGAGAATTAAGGGATCGGGATATTAATTTTATTTCCTGCCATTTCTTTTTATGAGCGAGAAGAGAGAAGTAATTATAAATTGCGGTATTTCTCATGTGTCCGCGAGTGTGTTTTCTTCAGAAGGAGGTAAATTAAAACTCAAGCAGGTTGCTCTTCAAACTCTACACTATGACTACAGTAATGACCAAATCTGGCTAGATTCATTGATTGCCGGATTGGAATTACTCTGTAAAAACGAAAAACTTAAAGGGGATGCACGTTTTATATTTCCCGGAAGCCTGCTTCTTAACAAAACAATACGTGTTCCCCATGTAAACGAAGAGAAACAGAAAAAAATAGTAGCGTTTGAACTGTCCCAAAAAATGCCATTCCCATTGGCCGAATTAATATGGGACTATCAGGTAATTGATGATGATGGGGTAGAGCAGGAAATTCTTGCCTTTGCGGTGAAGCCAGAAATTGCGGAAACATTTTGTGAAAAAGTGGTTGAGATTGGATTAAACCCTCTGCAAATTACACCTGCACCGATTCTGGATTACAATGCACTAATTTCATCGGGCGTGGGATTAGAGCAACAAGAGACACTTGTTGTTAACATTGGTGCAAAATCTACGAATTTACTTTTTATTAATCCCACTGGCTTTCTTATCCGAAGTATAGCAATAGGGGGAAACGCTCTCACACAAAATATATCGGACAGTTTAGGGATATTATTTGAGAAAGCAGAGGAAATCAAAAAAAGTTATTTTTCAGGACAGGTTGCTTTTTCACCGGAAGACCCAAGCGTCCAAGTACTAGAAAATTGCTCGCAGCAGTTTTTAAATCGAGCAAGTCAAGAAATTACCCGATCAATTGTAACCTACAAAAGGCTTAAAAAAGGAAAGTCTCCAAATCGGATGTTTCTTGCCGGGAGAGGTGCACTGCTCAACAACTTACCCGAATACCTTAGCCAAAGCCAAAGCCTAGATATTGATTATTTTGACCCCCTGAAGAGCTTACTGTTAGAGGATGGAATAAGCCAAGAAATGCGCGCCCTTCTTCCTTACATGATTGGCGAACCAGTTGGGCTTGCGACTGCAATTTTGAATAGTAATGAAGGGAATACCTTAAAGCGTCCTCTTAATTTACTCCCTGCAAATAAGCTGACGCACTTATCCTTTAAAAAGAAAATACCACTGCTATTAACCGCCGCATTTATTTTCTCACTACTGCCAATACCGAGCATTTTGAATAAATCATCTCTGGAGGATGAGCTAGAAAAAGAACTCAGTTCATTACAGCAGGGCACAAGAGACCTAAAATCAAATATTGCCGACCAGGAATTACTTCAGGAAAAGTTCTTGTTTACTGATAAACTTAATCAATTGGTTTTCGAACGAAATCAAATATTTAGAGAAAAAAGTTTTTCCTGTTGGGTGATACAAGATTTCCTTAACCAGTTGCAGGGATCATTGGACCATGCTGATGTATCGGACGCTTGGTTTGATGAATTAAGGTTTCAAGAAGTCTCCGCAAGAAGCCGAGAAAATATTATAGGTACTCAATTCTTGAAAGGAAAAAAGAGATACAAAATAATAATTTCTGGCAGATATTTAGTTCGGATCGATGAAACCTTTAAGGACTCCGACGCGAACGAGAAGAGAAATCACTTGATTGAATTAAATAGCGTAAAACAAGAAGCATTGACTCAATATTTGGAAGCACTTCCCTTTATTGAAAAGGTTGCCAAAAAAACTTTTTCAATCGAAGGAAAAGGAGATTTATTTAAACGGTATTTTACTCATTTTAAATATGAATTTATTCCGAAATCTTAAGCTGTAATCCATGAATTTTTTAAAACACAATAAGTTTTTCTTTTCCTTGCTGTTTTTGTTTTTGGTTTTGTTTACTTCACTACAATTTATATCCTGTAATTCAGGAGAAAATCTTGAAGAAATTATTTCTTCTATAAAAGGTGAAGAACAAAAGGCGGCTAGTCTAAACGAAGAACTTTTGCTATACGAAGGACTTTCTGAAGATGCAAGCTTAGCGACAGATGATTTGTTAACTTTATCGACTCTAGAAAAAGATCAGCATCGTTTTTGGAATAACATTCTAAACCCAAGTGATAATATTTTTACCAACTGGAAAAATAAAAGTCCGGAGTCAATCAACGCAGATTTGACAAGGCTTTATTCCCGATTACGCAGTATGTGTAAAAAAAATAATATTGATTGTAATCAAAATGAATCAACTGGAAGCAATCCGTTTGGTGTGGCCAACCAGGCCGAAGAAAAGAAATACGGATTTGGGCTGTCTTCCTATGACGGATTTTGGCCAAGTTTTTCAAAAAACGAGGCAAAATTACTCGGCATTCAAAGTAAGATTATTTCCACCTTAATCGAATATTTAACTGAATCCTCCAATGGGGAGCATAGAATTAATCTCCTCACGGTATCTCGTGAGCCAGTGGGTGAAGAAGACAGCCAGCATATTGCTGACGATCAATTAACGAGCCCGAATTTTACCGATAAATTGGTTCGCTTTACTGGTGGAATAAAATCTTTTGCATTTGTGATAGAGTTTAAAGGTCACACATCCCATGCACGAAGTTTTATTAATCAGTTAAGGCCTCCCTTTCTTGTAAAAGACTTAATTGTTAGTCGATCGGTTGAATTAGGTAACTCCTTCACTCCTCAATCTGCGCCAAGTCCGTTTCCTTCAGAAACGGGCAATTCCGCCACACCGCTCCCGATTGTTCAGAATGTAGAATCAACATTTACATTTTTAATTGAGTATGTTTATGAAATTGAGCGGGACTTTGAATCTTTCTTGGTTAGGTCTTTAAAGACAGTACAACTGAATGAAGAACCACTACAGAAGTTCTTAGAATTATCAGGAAATTCAAAAATAGGTTCGAGATTAGATAAAATCTTTTTAAATCGTGAAATTCGTTAATTCACATTACGACAAAATCGCCATTGTACTGGTACTACTGACTCTTGGAATTGTCGGTGTTATCTCCTTTTTGGAGCCCAGTGATTCAGAAAAGAAAAATAAACCTTCAGTCGCTCATTCCTTTTCTATCGACTCGGTTGGCGGAGAAGATGTATTAGTCCTGTTAAAAGAGACTCAATTGGTACCCGGAGACAGTATTGAAATTCATAATATCGGGTCGGGTGAAATCGAAAAATTCAGTGTAAAAAAAGTAATATTTTCGAAAAAAAGCCGGGTTACCATTCAGATGAAATCTCAAGAAATTTACAAAGGAAGATTATTAAACCCGAGTAGTACGATTTTAACAGCTGGGTGGGACAAATCGAGAAACCCGATCGCTTTAGATACCGAAAAAGGGGTAAAAAATATTAGTTTTAAAGATATTAAGTTTATTCGTGGTGAACAAAAGCTGGTTTTGGATAAAGAGATCGATACAATAGATGAAAGTGATTCAAAAATTTCTGTCTATCAAACCAAGTCCCAATTCTTAAACGATTCAAACCGGACAGAAAAGAGTCGCTGGACAAGTAGTGCGACTGAAGGAAACTCTTCCATTTACGATCTGTTTACCCCGCCCATTATTTATTTGGTAAACGGTGAATTAACTACAACACTACCAGAAGCTCCCACTGAAGAAGCAAAAGAAGAAGAGTTTGGCTTGACCGTTGTTTCCTTTGAAAAAAATCATTATCGATTAAAATTAGCGAGCTGGATAGGAAAGACTCCTTATTTCGAGGACTTTCAAACTAAAGTCTCCGCAAACTCAGATAAATATGTCAAAAATCGTTTGGAATTAAATATTCCTTACAAAGAAAATGAAAATTACCGCCCGGGTATGCCATCCTTAATTAAGACAAGTCCGGACGATGAAGAAAAACTGGTACAGGTAGAATTTTTTACCGTTCAACAGGTAAAAGACCCTAAAACGGGTGGTGCTAAAATGGTGGGTCGTGCTTTGGTTCGTGATTTTAAAAAAGGAGGGAAACCATTTGAGATTAATAGCTTGATGGAGAAAGTGGACACAGGTGATTATAAAATCAATTTAAAGTTCGATATTGCGGGTGAAGTACCGAGCTCGATCGAGTTAGACGCCAATGAAATTGAAAAAGTATTTAATTTTGGGAACAGGAGTTATAAATTGCTTCGCATCGATAAAGAAAATAAAAATATCGAAATTGAAAAAAGGATTTCAGGGACAGATAAAATTACTGTCAAAACCCTTAATTTCTAAAATTTAATTTCGTTTACAATTACCATTTTTATTTATTGACCCAACTCCATCAATGTATGGAATGAGGTGTTAAGAATTTTTATTCTATTGCCCCTAATTTTCATGCATTTAAACTTATATTTTCGTTTAATCACAATGACATGTGTATGCCTGTCTTTCCCTTCCTTGCATGCCCAAATAAGTGATAAAAATTCGCAGCTCAATAATTTACCTCAACAATCTACTTCTCCCGAAATAAAAACCAATGTGGTTTCGGAACCAATATTTAACATTGGAACGGAAACGAATTTAGTTCGAGTACTTCAAAATATCCGTGAGTTAGCTGGCGCGGGAAAAGTGGAAGAGGCTCAGAAAATGGCTCGAGTTGTGTTAGAGAAAATAACTGAAAACGAAGAAAATAGTTTTTATCTCAATCAAATCCGAAAGGCAGAAACGAAACTATATTACCAATTGGCACAGGAAGCGATGGCGGACAAAAAATATTCATTAGCCAGTCAATTCCTTTCTCGCTATCGAGAAAATATTGATGTCGAATTACAGGGTAGAAAAAGACAGAGAGAATTGGTTCTTAAGAAAGAGGGTTCAACCGATGCAACACTAGTAGGCAAATTAGTCGAAGAATTAGAAAAGGCCAAAAAAGATTTATCCGAGATTCGTGCGAAGGCGGGCCTTCCCGAAGATGACGCAAAGCCAGATTTTGAGAGGCTGATGGAGTCCGAGAAGGCAAAAATGGGCACATCGATGCGTCGAGCCGAGAGATTGTTAGAAAAAGCCCGCAAAGACGGTGCCGATGGCCAATATGACTTAGCCCTAGATCAGCTTGATGAGGCCTTGGGGATATTGCCATCGAATGTTTCAAGCATTGCACTAATTAGTGATATTTATAAAACGAAACAACAAATCACATGGTACCGCATGGGGGAGGCGATGCTCAAGGGTAAGGTAGGACGGGTGCAGGAGCTTGTGGTTGACTATCAAGATGTGGAGGAGTCTCGCAGAAAGGCAGAGTCTGAAACTTTGGGAATAGAGCAACAAACAGACTTCGAGGCCGAAATGGATAAAGCCAAAGAAAAAATGGAGGAACAGGCAGTACTGGCTGAAGAACTTTTGGCAAAAGCAAAGGGCATGATTCGAAAGAAAGAATACGAAGAGGCGGACAAATCCCTTCTTAAGATAAAGCTTTTCCTCGAGCCCAATACGCGTACTTGGCCATTAATATTGGATGCAGCGTTGTTAAAAAATCGTATCAATTTAGACAAAGCGGAAGATGCACGATCCAACAAAGACTGGGACTTAGCGAATCAGTATTTAGACGCATTTCGAACCGGTTTTTACCAGGATCGCGATATACAGGGAGATCCAATGTCATTTGGTAGACCCGGTCTAAAACAGACGGAAGGGGAGAAGGCACTTGATAACGAATTGGAAAAAGCAAAACGCATGGAAGATCGAATTGCGGCAGACAAGGCAAACCCCTATCGTAGAGATATTACTGAGTTTACGGCGGATTGGAAGGATACTAGGGAGGCGCTAAATGAATTATTGATGCGTGCGAAAGTACAATTTATTAATGGTGATCTTACTGGAGCGACCGAAACATATCGAACCATTGAAACTCAATTTTCTGATAATTATGAAGCGAAGGAAATGCTTAAACGCATTGCCAGAATGCGAGCCGAGGAAAGTTATCTTGGATATTTAAAGACTCGTGCAGAAATGCTTGAAGAAATTGAACGTGAATGGGAAAGGCCGAAGGTATTTGACCGACAAATTGA
>JGI20153J14295_10000200_pt1 | contig 51611 bp, 49 predicted proteins | sample COG_03_FD_14295 | JGI IMG/M metagenome (IMG submission 14295) | reverse complement strand
AGAAATTAAATCCATTATAGAAATTAAATCCATTATAGAAATTAAATCCATTATAGAAATTAAATCCATTATAGAAATTAAATCCATTATAGAAATTAAATTATTTTTTTTTTAAAAAATCCATAGAATTTAAATCATAAAGGAATTGACCACTTGGTTTATAATTATCTATTTTTTTAAATTCTTCTTTAGGTTTAGTTGGAGGTTCTTTTTTTTTATATTCTAATGAATTTTTTCTATTCAGCCAAGAAATATATAATAAATTAGGGTGAGTATAATTTACCTCAAATCCATTTTTTATTAAATGTTGAACTATATAAACAATACAAGTATTTAATTCATATATAGGAATTCCGAATATATATGTAGGAACTATATAAAAACAAAATGTTCCACCTCTAGGGGAATGGGCGACTGTTTTAATTCTTTCATGACATTTTTTTAATACATTATCATATATTTCCAATCTTCTTTTATATCTATCTTCATTTATAATATTTAATTCATCTATATTTATCATAGACATGTTTTAAAGTATATTTTTTAATAATATAATTATATTAAAAAATAAATATTAAAAATAATTAATTTAAAAAAATAAATATTAAAAAAAATATGATTAAAAATTTAGTCCTAAGTGCCGGGGGAGTTAATGGTTATTTATTTGTCGGTAGTTTAAAGTATTTAATTGAAAATAATCTCCTAAATGATTTAGAACATATTTTAGGAACTTCCGCTGGTAGTTTATTTGGCTTTATATATCTTTTAGGATTTACTATAGATGAAATAATAGAATTAGCTACAAAAATGTCACCAGATATTATTTTAAATATAACTGGAGAAAATGTTCTTAGTTTTTTGGAAGATTATGGTATAGACGATGGGGAAAAATTTATAAAAATTATAAAAATAATTTGCAAAAGAAAAGTAGATAACTCTAATATAACATTCCAAGAATTATATAACAAAACAAAAATTACTTTTACTGTTTCGGCACTAAATCTAAATCAAAAAAAATTAGTTTATTTTTCACATATTAATTATCCAGACCTTGAAATATATAAAGCGATAAGAATGAGTACATCAATACCTATTATTTTTAAACCATATATATTTAAAGAGCAATATTTTGTTGACGGTGGTGCCATAGATCCGTGTTCATTAAATTATTTTAAGAATCCTAAAGAAACTTTGGGATTAATGATTTCTTCTAAAAAAGTTAAAATTAATAACTTTAAAGAATTTATTATAACACTTTTCTGTTCTCCAATAGAGAAAGTAATAGAAGAATATTATGATAAACCCAATATAATAATATTTGATTCTAACGATAATGAAGGATTGGATTTTAAAATTAATAAAGAAAGAATTTTAGAATTAATCGAAACTGGATTTAATAACACAAAAGAGGAAATTATAGATATTCTCGAATACTATAAAACTAATAATAATTTTTAATTACACATTTTTTTTATCCACTCTTCTAAACTTTCAAATTCTCTTGGACCAGAATAATCAACAGTTTTATTATTCTTAATACATTTAATTGTTGGATATCCTTCCACTTGGTTATCCGTGGCAGATTCTTTTTGAACACCTTCTTCTTCGCAATTACAAGCGTGTACCTTAACATTTTTACCATTTTGGGTAGTATTATGATGTTTCTTAACTAACTTACTCCATTCTGGTTTAGCAGAAACGCAATGTGGACACCAATCTGCGTAAAAAAATACAAATAAAACTTCGTTTTGACCTGGATTTGGTTTATCTGTAAGATTATTTAATTCCATTGGTTCTGATTCGAATCCTTCTAAAAGATTATTCTTAATGGCTAAGAAATATAATCCAACCAGAATAAGAACAACCACAACACAACAGCACATCATTTTGTCGTTAGACATTTTCAAAGAATTTCTACTGCCTTTCATTTTTATATTATTTATAAACATTTTTTTTTTGCGCTAATTAATATATCTTCCACTTTTTTAAAATCTTCGGCATAATCAATATCATGATATTCGCTACCAGACATTAAAAATGGTAGAATTTTATTACCAGATATTTTCCCATTTTTAATAATATTAGTATTTACGATATCTATATATCCATTATGTAAATAAGTTTTTGGTAAATTCTGTCTGCATTGATTATATGGTTCTTCCATATCTCCTAATTGTCTAAATAATGGATTTAAACAATTATCTTCTATAGTATACATTTTAAATGGCGATTTATCAAATGGTATAATCGTTCTTAAACTATCATATTCACTCCTATTTTCAATAAATAATTTAATAGTTTCATTAAGTAATTCTACTTTTCTTGTTGGATATGTTGGTCTAAGTTGAACTATAAAATCCGGTTCATAATTTTCCTTTTTTAATTCTCCTAAAGAATGTTCCATAAATTCATAATCGGTTGATAAATCTTGCGATATTTCTATAGGTCTTATGAAAGGAGTTTCGGCACCATACATTCTTGCTATTTCGGCATAGTCTGTATTATCAGTCGATACTATAATTCTCATCTTATATTTACATTCTTTTGCTTGTTCTATACTCCACGCCATTAAGGGTTTCCCTCCTAATGTTTTAATGTTTTTATTTTCAATACCTTTGGACCCACTTCTAGCGGGTATAATACATAAAATTTTCATTATAAATTATTATTTTATTTTAATAAAAAATGTTGTCCTATATTTTAATTAATCTATTTAATAAAAAATGTTGTCCTATATTTTAATTAATCTATTTAATAAAAAATATTGTCCTATATTTTAATTAATCTATTTAATAAAAAATATTGTCCAAGTTTTTTTGTTTTATAAAAAACTTAACATAATTAAAAAATTTACCATTTTTAAAATCTCTATCTTGGTACCAAAGTGCTTCAGATTTTTTATTTATAAATATGTTTCCAAATTTATTCATTCTATCACAGAAACCCCAATGTTCACAAATCATATCATTTCCTAAAAAATTATTAGTAAAAGTGCGTTTAAAATTTTTATAATCAAAAAATGAAGTAAGATAATAATCTTTTCGTATTATACCCAAACCTCCAAAAGCAGTAAATACGTGTTTCATATCTTTATCTATAAATTTTGTTAAATCTTTCCTAAACAATTCTCCATAATTTAGAGCGAAAGAATCATAATAAAAATTTAACATTGAATTTATATATATTTCATCTTCTATATATTTATATTTTTTATCTAAAATTAAGTTTAATGTAGGATTATTTCCAGCAAATATAGTATTAGATAAAATCATTAAAGATTTTTGATAATTTATTTTTTCCAATAAAGGTTTTATACTTTCTTTATAATTAAATAATATATCGGTATCAAATAAAAATACGAAATCCCCTCCTATATCATTTTCTATTAAAAATTGTTTATAAAATTTTGATAAATTATTTCTACCTATTATTATTTTTTCAACCCTAGTATCAGGTAAATCGTTTATTACCTCCATTTTAATAAATATATTGTGATGTTTGTCGGCTAGTTCCCTTAATATTTTTTTGGTATTATCGGTTGAATTATTCTCGTAAATAAAAAAACGGACATTTAAATTGTAACATAAATCTTTATAAATTTTAGGAAATATATTGGTATAATAAAATTCTCCATTTCTCACTATTGTTAAAAAATCAATTACCGAATTATTTATATTTATTTTAGGTTGGTTTACTATAAATTTATTTACTAAAACTTTCTGTTTATATGTATCATTTAAACCTATCGTTGTTTCTAAAATATTTAATAATTCTTTATGGGTTATATTTTTTTTAAATTTTAATTTATACAAAATGGAAATTGTATTAATTAAAGGATACATAATACAAATATTTATTTTTTAATTATTGTCCAACCATACTAAATTATTGCCAAACCATACTAAATTATTGCCAAACCATACTAAATTATTGTCCAACCATACTAAATTATTGCCAAACCATACTAAATTATTGCCCAACCATACTAAATTATTGCCCAACCATACTAAATTATTTATTTTTTAAATTAATATCTAACCATACTTCTATATTTTTCACAGAAAGCCAGAATTGGTGTCCTCCTATAGGATTATTATAAAAATATGCTTCTACTGAAAATTCGTTCGCTTGATTAAATAAAGGAAGTCTTTCACTTTTTTCACATAATAAAATATCTTCTATTATTGATTTTTCTATTAAATATAAAAAATATAAATCTTTATTTTTTTTATAATCTAACCCTTTATTTATTTTATCTTCTAAAAATTTACTACATCTATAAAATTTCTCTTTATAAATATCATAATATTTCTCACAAATATGTATCATTTGTTTTTTATTTCGAAGACTAAAACCTCCATTAAATAGTTTATATTTGTTAGGAATTGGAGCCCCTATAAAATCAAATTTAAAATATAAATCAGGTATCTTCCTAAATATTATGGAGTCTTCTTGATAAATAAGTATAGATTCTCCATTAAATCTTTTATAAAATTCACTATTAAGTAGCATTACTGAATAATCCAATCTAGTAATATTAGATTTATCAAGTTTTATTATTTTAATATTTCTATTTAATCTTTCTACAATAGTTAAAATAAATTTATAATTATCATTTCCACAAACTATAGTATGAGACCATGTATCTCCCAATACTCTAATAGTATTTCTTATTATAAAGTAAAGATGGCCTAATTCCCTTAATTCTACTATTACTGTTTCTTTTTTTAGATATTGTTTTATTATAGGTAATTCTATAGTATCTAACCATTTTTCATTTTTGATACAATAATTTTTAAATTCTTTCGCTCTAATATTTATAATTTGTTCCATCAAATTTATAGTAAAAGATTATTTTATATTAACTTATTTAACTAAATTAACTATCTAATAATATAATATATTATGAAAAATAAAAATAATTTGATAGTAGTATTAATATTACTCACATTTATACTATTTTATCAAACTAAATTAATTAGTAATTTTGAAAATAAAATGAATCATTCTAATCACCAAAATATGAAGAATGATTCAGGTTCAAATCCTTGTACCGATAAATTAACAGATTTAGAATATTTGGAACATATGATACCACATCACCAAGTTGCTATAGATATGTCTAACTTATTGCTAAAAAAAACTTCATCTAAAAATGGACGTTCATTACCGCAAAATCCAGGAATGCTCCATATTTGTAGAGATATTACTAGAAAACAAAGTTATGAAATATGGGAAATGAAAATGATGAAAAATAAATTAAGTGAAACTATGTTTAGTGATAAACAGTGGTCTATAGATAAAATATTTACCACAATGGATAGACATAATCCCATAATGTCTAAATCAAAAGATGGTAATTGTAACCCTTTATTTTTTAAACCAAACGACCATTCAAATATGATGAAGAATATGGAAATAACTGATAAAAGTTATTTAGAACATATGATACCTCACCATCAAGTTGCTATAGATATGAGTAAGAGATTATTACTTCATACTAATAATTCATACTTGCTAGTATTTTGTCGTAAATTAATCATAGACCAACAAAGTGAAATATTTTTAATGAATAATTTGTTAAAAAATACATATAATTATAAAAGTAATTTAGTATAAATTTATAAAGTAATTTAGTATAAATTTATAAATTAATTTAGTATAAATTTATAAAGTAATAATTTTTAATTTTTCTTCACTTTTTAAAATAAATTTTTCACTAATGAAAATATATCTCTCTAAACCAATATTACTATTTAAAATATCAATAAGTTCATTAATTTCTATATTCTCGTCAATATCAAGAGACTTTTTATAAATTATTTTATAATCTTTTTTAATATTGTTAATTTTAGTTAAACAAAAGTTATACATCTCTTTTTCATTATATTTTAATTGTATAAAAGTTCTTAAATAAATTTCGGATTGAATAGTTCCAGTTATATCATTTTCTAGTATATTTAAAAATATTTTTTTAATTTTTTCTAAATTTTTTATTCCAAATTCTTTAAATTCATCTGTATTTTTTATATATTCTTTAACTTGGTCAATACTATAATTATTTAAAATGTTTTTTTCATAATTTTTAGGTAACCTATTTAATAAAACTTTAAATATTTCAGTATTTTCCATAATTAATATAAAGCATAATAATTATTAATATAAAGCATAATAATTATTAATATAAAGCATAATAATTATTAATATAAAGCATAATAATTATAAAGCATATTTTATAGTATAATCTCTCGCATTTTGTTTATATAATTCCTTATTACTTAAAAAAACATCAGCTATACTTTTATCCAGAGGGTCTAATGGATTAGGTTCTGTAAGTAGAGAACTTATAGATAATAATACTTTAGTAATAGTAAGTGCTGGACTCCAATTAGTAGCCAAAATATCCAAACAAATTATACCATATTTATTAATATTTGGATGATAAATAGGGGTGTCGAATCTAACTATAGGGGGTTTAAATGGATAATCTTTTGGAAAATCAATAATTAATTTAAATGAACCTCTAGAATAAGGTGAATCTTTAGGTCCTTTAATATTACCAATCCATTTATAAATATTATTACCTATTGGACTAGCTGAACAATTACATTCCAATGAATATTCCTTATCCATTTCTTTTAATTCATTTAAAATTCTTTTAGAAGATTTAGACATATTAATTATATTATATTATATTTATTTTATTATATTTATTATATTATATTTATTTTATTATATTTATTATATTATATTTATTTTAAATTACTTTTGATAAAAAAATCATATGATACTAAATAAATACAACTAATACATGCTATTATTATACTAGATATTTGAGAAAAGTGTTCTTCTGTTTTAAATATAACCTTAAATACAAGATATATTATTAAACCTATAATTAGTGAATGTAAAAGAGATATAACAGGATCAGTCATTTATATTAAACAACTATTTTATTTTTCAATCCTTTTTGATAATTTCCAATTTCCAAAGACACTTTAGAAATAGAAAACTCTTTATCATCAAACATTTCCAGAATTATTTCTTCAGTTCCTGCTTTCATAGAAAAATTTGTATTATAATCGGGAAAATTCTTTTTCATTGTATTTCTAATGAATTTTTTTAATTCTAATTCCTTTTCAGTATAAAAAGTTAGAACAACTTCGTTTAATTCATTTTCAGGAATCATTTGAATATTATTTTCTTCAAGGTATTTATGATAGTGTTTTTTTATATAAAATAAAACAATATTGGAAATAGTTTGCGGTAAGTCATTCATCATATTATTATTATACATTTTAATACTTATATATTATTATTATAAATGAATTATTTAAATTTAACTTATGGTTTAATTGAATATAAGTTTTAATTGAATATAAGTTTTAATTGAATATAAGTTTTAATTGAATATAAGTTTTAATTTAATAAATAAATTATATTAATAATTATAAGTTTTAATTTAATAAATAATGTCTTCTTTCGTAAATAAATTTAACAATTCTTATAAATTTTATACATTATTTAATAAAATTTACTATACTGACTTTAATACCATAACTGATAATGAATTAGAAGATTTAAAAAATGATATATTGGATAATGGGTCAATATCTATAAAATTTATGCAATGGTATATAACTAACCTTATAAATACTAGCGAAAAAAATGAAAATTTTAAAAGAATAATTGATAAGTTTGAAGATATTTTTGATAATTGTCCATATCATTCTGATTTAGAAACTTTAGAAATATTTGAAGAGAATTTTAAATTACCATTATATGATTTTATCCAGAAAGATACTCTAGAAAGAGTCGCATCGGGGAGTATAGGACAAGTTTATAAAGCAACTCTTATAGATGGAAGGGAAGTTGCGATTAAAGTTAAACATCCTAGTGTATCTAAATTAAAAGATAGTCAAATGCTTTTTATTAATTTAATAATAAATCTACAAGAATATTCTTTTTTTAGGAATAAATTCTCATTATTTATGGATATAGATGATTTTATTTATAATTTAAATTTACAATTGGATTTTAAAAATGAAGTATTCAATAATCTTTTATTTTCTAATTATTTTAATAACCATAATAAAGTTATTATACCTAAAGTTTATTATTACTCATCTGATATTATAATTTCAGAATTTTGTAAAGGATATTATATTAATGAAATAACAAATCAATACATTAGAAGAAAAATATCTATTAATTTTTTATGTTTTAATCTAGAAAGTACCATTTTCAATAATTTTATGCACGCAGATTTACATAGTAAGAATTGGAAAGTTCAAGAAAATCATAAAGATAGTAAAATAATTATTTTTGATTTTGGATTATGTTTCAAATCTATATCTGCTGAAAAAAATTTAAAAGTTTGGGAAGCATTCCAAGAAGTAAATATTACAAAAATTATGGAAGAACAACAATATCTAATTCAAGGTAATGATTCTTTTTTAACTATAAAACAAATGGATGAATTATATAAACTCAAAAATGAAGAATTTGATGTTAATTTACTTATGAAAAGATTAAGAAAAATATTAATAGATAATAATCTTAGAGTAACAAAATTATTTATGAATTTAATGGTTTGGATGTCTTTAATTGAAGAGATGGTAAGAGAAACAGGATGTTTTACTAGACATAATTTTGATAGCGATGTAACTCAACACCAAAGAGCAACTATAATAGCGTATTGCGAGACGGCTGGATGTTATAAAAATGTTTCCGACTATTTTAAATTAAAATATAACGAATCTAATATTACAAGTATTTTTAATGAAAATGAAACAGATTTACAATTTAGTGACCCAGAAGATTTATAATATTACATCATATAAATATTTATAATATAATATAAATATATATGCGTTATTTTGAGTTTAAAGATGCCCAATCTTCAAAATTTTGGGAGATTCATGATTACTGGAATGCAGATGATAAACGAGTTGAAGTTAGATATGGGAAAATTGGCGGTGCTGTGAGGACTACCAAATATAATTATAATGGTTCTGTAAGTGTTGGGACAGAAATTATGTTAAAGGAAATAGAAAAAAAACTTAAAAAAGGATATAAGGAAGTAACTAAACCTCCCGTAACTAAACCTCTGGTAACTAAACCTATAGTAACTAAACCTATAGTAACTAAACCTATAGTAACTAAACCTATAGTAACTAAACCTATAGTAACTAAACCTCCGGTAACTAAACCTCTGGTAACTAAACCTCCTGTAACTAAACCTCCTGTAACTAAACCTCCTGTAACTAAAACAAAAGAATGTCCTCCAGGAAAAGTATTAAATCCTAAAACTGGTAGATGTATTAATATTAAGATTAGTTCTACAAAAAAGAATAGTGCTATAAAAAAGAATAGTGCTACAAAAAAGAATAATGCTACAAAAAAGAATGGTCCAATTAAAAAAGAATGTCCTCCAGGAAAAGTATTAAATCCTAAAACTGGTAGGTGTATTAATATTAAGATTAGTTCTACAAAAAAGAATAATTCTATTAAAAAGAATGGTCCAAAAAAAAAAGAATGTGTAGTTCCGCCGTCACCAAAACCAAAGACTCCATTATTAAAATTTCCTACAACAGGAGTATGTAAAAGTGGTAATTTAGGCACCCTTGATTATAATGTCAAGGAAAAAGGAGTTATGTTGGCTCACGTATATAAAGATGCTAATAATAAAATAAAAACACCACCAAAGGGATTTCCAATAGCACCAGACGGTTGGTGGTTATCTGAAAAATTTGATGGTTATAGAGCAATATGGGATGGTAAAGATTTCCGTTCTAGAAATAACAATATTTTTGAAGCACCTACTTGGTTTAAGGATTGGTTGCCAGCATCTATTTCTTTGGATGGGGAATTATTTTTAGGTAGAGAAAGTTTTGAAGAATGTGGATTATTTAGAAGAAAGGTTCCAGACGATGACCAATGGAGACACGCCCAAGTTAAATACCAGATTTTTGATTCACCATCTGCTAAAGGGACTTTCGAAGAAAGACTCGCTTTTATTGGTAATTTAATTAAACAAAAATGTAAGTGTGTAAAAACTAAAGACCCTTGTCCATTAATATTAGCGAAACAAACTAAAGTAAAAAATGAAGAACATGTTATGGAAATATACGGAACCCTTTTAGAAAAAGGTGCTGAAGGAGTGATGTTAAGAAGTCCTGGTTCACCATATGAACCTAAAAGAAGTTCCCATTTATTAAAAGTAAAACCACATTTTGATGAAGAATGTCGTATTATTGGTTATAAAGATGGCACAGGGAAATATATAGGTAAATTAGGAGCATTTAAATGCGAGTTAGTTAAAAATAATAAAATTAAATTTGATACTTCAGGTATGAATGATGAAATACGAAATAATTATAAAACTACACACCCTATAGGAACTATTATAACATTTGTTCATATGGGAATTATGAAAAGTGGTGCTCCTAGACACCCTAATTATTTAAGAAAAAGATTAAGTGAATAATAATAAGAAGGATAAACTTCATATAATTTAAAATATTAAGTTCTGTACCAGATTTGAACTGGTGACCTTTTGCGTGTAAAGCAAACGTGATAACCGACTACACCAACAGAACTTAAATAATGTTTATATTTAATCTTTAAATAATTTATATTTTTATATTTAAATATTATGATTAGGAAAAGTTTTACTATTAATCCTAATTTTTGTTTAATAGATAATAATTTTAAAAAACCCAAATCCATATGTGTTTTTGATACTTGGTCTTTACATCATTTTTTTTGGCAAGGTTTTTCTTATATATTATTACATTACTTATTTAATGTTAAAGATATAAAGTATTGTTTGTTAATATGTTTTTTTTTATCTATAATTCATTTAATTGAAGAATATTTAGGAAATACAAATAAAATAAGTATTGAAGGTATTGTAATAGATAATTTAGGACCTTTAATAGTTCCTAAAATAAAAACGGAACTTAGAGAAATAGATAATGATTATTTGGATAATTCTATAGGAGATGTTTTATCAGGTTTAATATCTAATTTATTAATAATATTATTTTGGTATAAATATAAGAAATTACCATATTTATATTTATTAGGAATAATTCCAATATTTATAAATTTATTAAGTCACGCTCCTAAATTATACAATTAAGTCAATCTCATAGATTATACAATTAAGTCACGCCCCTAAATTATACAATTAAGTCAATCTCATAGATTATACAATTAAGTCAATCTCATAGATTATACAATTAAGTCAATCTCATAGATTAATTATTAGATTTGATTATCGTAAAAAGAATAACTATAGCTAAAATAAATGTTAAAAAAAATATAATAGATGTTATTAAAATATATGGATACAATCTTTTAAAAGTATATTCTATTAAAGGATCTATTAAAAATACCTTCATTTTATTTAAATTTTCTTCTTTTTTAAATTCATTAATACAATATTGTGTTAATTCTTCTACAATTTTATTCATTACCATTTAGAAAAATATAGGATATTTTTTTTTATTAAAAAACATACAAATACAAATAAATTTATTTATTAAACATACAAATAAATTTATTTATTAAACATACAAATAAATTTATTTATTAAACATACAAATAAATTTATTTATTAAACATACAAATAAATTTATTTATTAAAGACTAAATTGCGTTTCGTAGTTTTAAAAAAAAACTAAATATTTTATAAATGAAAGTTATTGATTATAAGAAATTTCAACTTTCCAAAGTGGTTTATGATAAACCTATTAAATCAAAAGGGGGGTGTCTCATGACTAAAACTAGTTATAAGATAGATAATACTAAAATACCTATTTATATTCAAACTCCTAAATTAAAAACTACCAGCGGATTAGTTATAAATGATTCTCGAAGTTATATAGATTTAGAATTAGATAAAAATCACTTAGGGTTTTATGAATTTATAACTAATTTAGATGAACAAAATTTAACAACAACCCATAGTAATAGTGAGGAATGGTTTGGACAAAAATTACCAATGGATGTTATAGATGATTTTTATAATTCTCCTCTTAAAATGAGTAAATTAGAAAAAGCACCTAGTGTAAAATTTAAAGTTCCTGTATCGAATGGACGTCCCAATTGTGAAATTTTTGGTGATAATTCTAGACCAATAGAGTCGAAATTTATTAAAAAAGATATCGATGTTATATGTATTCTAGAATTATTAGGAATAAAATACTATAAACAAAGATTTGAATGTGATTGGCAAGTTATTCAACTCCGAGCATATGTTGACGATTATATACCAAAAGATTGTCTTATAGATGAAACGTTAATGACCGATTTTGAAAGGGAACCTGAAATATTTTCTTTAAATACTAATAAAATAGATATAGAACAAAATATAGAAGAACAAAATATAGAAGATTTAGATATAGAAGGTTTAGATATTGAAGGTTTAGATATTGAAAAATTAGATATGATAGGTTTAGATATAGAAGGTCAAAATATTGAAGGTTTAGATATTGAAAAATTAGATATGGTAGGTTTAGATATAGAAGATTTGGAAACTGATAGTGAAATTGAAGATGAAGATGAAAATGAAAATGAAAATGAAAATGAAGATGAAATTGAAGGTGAAAATGAAGATGAAAATGAAAATGAAAATGAAAATGAAAATGAAAATGAAAATGAAAATGAAAATGAAAATGAAAATGAAAATGAAAATGAAAATGAAAATGAAAATGAAAGTGAAGATGAAAATGAAAGTGAAGATGAAAGTGAAAATGAAAATGAAAATGAAAATGAAAGTGAAGATGAAAGCGAAGATGAAAGCGAAGATGATATTAATTTAGATTTAAATAGAAATATAGAAGAAATTAATTTAAAAGAGAGTGAATTATCTGATTTTGAAAATGATTTAGATTTAAATGAAATTAAATTGGTAAATGTAAATAATAATGTTAGAAATTTTATGAATGAAATAGAAGAATTAAAAAAAATCGCAATAGAAAAAACAGCTGAAGTAGAAAAACTTAAGAGTCTTAATAAAAATTAAATAAATATAGATAAATATAGATAAATATAGATAAATATAGATAAATATAGATAAATATAGATAAATATAGATAAATATAGATAAATATAGATAAATATAGAATTTTTATTAAATAATTTTTATTAATTAAATAAATCAATTAATTAATAAAAATTCGTAAAATTATTATATTTATAGAATATATAAATATGGGAAATAATGAAATGATGAGATTAGTTTTAATTTCGGTATCCGCGTGTGTATTTATTTATTTAATACATTCTTATAACAATTCAAATAATTTAGAACAGGAAAACTTTTTTGCAGATGAAAATGTAGTTGAAAATGAGGGTATTAATGAAAATACTCAAGATGTAGAAAGTATTTTAAATAATAACGAACAGGTTGGAGAAGTACAAGCATCACAGGGAGATGGAGATAGTAATGAAACTTTCAAAACTGTTCAAGAAGAACCAGAAGTTGGAACTGATAGTGAAACCGAAACTGGTAATAAATTACCAAATGAATGTTATCCTAAAGATGTTTTAAGTCCACAGGATTTACTCCCACAAGATGCGAATTCTGCTTGGGCACAAGCTTCTCCAGGTGGACAAGGTTCCTTAGGAGACCAAAATTTCTTAAACGCAGGATTCCACGTAGGTATTAATACAGTTGGACAAAGTTTAAGAAATTCTAATCTTCAATTACGATCTGAACCAGCCAATCCACAATTAAAGGTTTCTCCTTGGTTACAATCAACTATAGAACCAGACGCAAATAGACGAGCATTGGAAATAGGTGCTTAATGAAATAGGTGCTTAATGAAATAGGTGCTTAATGAAATAGGTTCTTAATAAAATAATTTTTTAATATTTCAAATAAAGACTATAATATAGTTATTATTTGAAATAGTTTATCTAAATAATTTATATTACTAATAATTAAAAGATGGATGACCATATAATAAAAAACTTTATTTATTTTATTATTATTATTGGTATACTTTTATATTTTTTATATTTTTTTAATTATAAGGATTTATTAACGAATTTATCAACCACTGAACATTTAGTTAATTTGTATAAACCAAATAAAGTATTTTATCACGATAATAAAATTTATTTAATTGATTCTCAACAACTTTTAGATGAAGAAAATCCAAAAATATTTGATAATTTTGAACAATTTCAAAAATATATATTAGATTTAGAAGATAAACATTTAATAAAATTACCTTTAGATAAAAAAGATATACAACACGGTATTAATAATATACAACATATAGAAAATATAAAAAATATAAAAAATAAAGATGTATCAAAAATAAATATATATAACTATGAAAACAATAAAACGTGTAATTTAAAAAATTCATTATGTAATTTTGAAAATGAACTAAATATTAAAGAAGAAACTCCAACATATTACTCTCCAAACTATTTATATAAAGAAGAACTCGAAGAAATAAGTAAATTAAAAGATAAACAACTAACCTTAGATATAACTAATATAGAAATTAAAGAATTAGTAACTAACGATTCTAAAAATATAGCAGAAATAGAAGTTTTAAATAATTTACTTATTAAAAAAAAAATATTAGAAGAAGATATTTTTATATTAAATAGTGACGACGACCAAAGGATAAATAAACTTATAGATAATAATAAACTACAAAAATTTAAAAAGGATAAATGTCATATAAAATATATAAATGATACCAAATGTAATGAAATAGATACTATTATGAAAATGGATAAAGATGGCAGTTTAAATAAAAAATGTTATATAGAAGCCGGAAATAGTGATATATGTAAAAAATATAATAATTATAGGTGGAATAACGATTTATTAAAAAATTTTTGTATTAAAGATAAAAAAGATTATGGTATGAATGAGTGTTTAATGGGTGAATATTTTAAAGATAATTTATTAAATTTCGAATAAATAATTTAAAGTTTTATTTATTATAATAACTATGTATTATTTCATATTTTTAACAACATTTATAACAACCTCGTCCCTTTGTGCTTTTGCTGATTTTGTATTACCCCACCTTAGATTATCTACTAAAAAAAATGAAGATCCCTATAAGGATTATATAATAATGTTGCCCATAGTAATTAGGAATCTAGTTATTTCATATCCTGTATTTTATTTTATAGAAAATTACTTATGTATAACTAAAAATATAAAGCAAAATATTTATAATTATCATACTATTACTTATTTAATATTATGGATGTTTTTTGCAGATATATTTTTATATATAGTTCATAGATTATTTCATACAAAACAACTTTATTTTCTACATAAAACTCATCATGAATTTAGTAATCCTTATGGTATAGGTTCTATTTATTGTAGTATTACCGAAATGGTATGTTCTAATATTTTGGCACTATTATTACCAATTTATATGATTGATATTCCTGAAAATATGATATTGTGTATGATAGGCGGTATGACTTTTTGGACTGTTTTTATGTCTCATGGATGTTTTCAAGAATTTAATCAGTCGCATATAATACACCATAGAAAGTTCAATTGTAACTATGGATTATTTATTACAGATAGAATTATGGGAACCAAAGAAAATAAAATGTAAATATATGTTATATGTTATCAGTTAATAATTTAATAACTATGTCTACTATAATTATTTTATTAATGACTATTGTTTGTAAAAACCAATTTAAATCAGATGAAGTTTTTTATTTAGTAGTTATTGTAGATTTAATTATTTTTATGTCTTCCATTAAAGATAAATTTGATGAAAAATTCTATCCTGATTATTTTGAAATTATTCCAAATAGACATTCTAAAAAATATATAAAAAATAAATCTTGTTTTTTAAGAAGTAAAGAACATAATGATTATAAAGAAAATATGGATAAACGATTAGATAAAGAAAGAGAAATGGAAGAACTTAATAGAAATAATATTGTTTTTAGACACGAAACTGAGAAGTTAGTAGATATGGGTAATGATAATTTAGAATATATAGTTAATGGTGAAGATTTTTAGAATAAATATTTAATTTAATAATAATTATAATATTATATATTAGTAAATGATGCTAAAATGTGTAATAAGTATTATACTTATTTTAGGAATAATGTTTTATTTAAATAAAGGAAATCTATTAGAAGGATTTAATAATGGGGAACCTAGTCCTGCACCTATAGACGATTCATCCAATAGTCCTGCACCTATAGACGATTCATCCAATAGTCCTGCACCTATAGACGATTCCTCCAATAGTCCTGCCCCTATAGATGATTCTTCTAATAGTCTTGAACCTATAGACGATTCCTCCAATAGTCTTGAACCTATAGATAAACAAAATACTATAAGTCCTACAATAACTGATAATAAAATTGACGTAAGTTTACTTATAGAAGAATTATTAAATATTTTAAATACTTTAAATAAACCAAATCTATCTGACGAGGATAAAGACAAGATAGAGAAATCATTAGATTATATAGATGATATAATTATTAATTCTAAAAACGAACAATATAATGATGTTACCAAACTACCTATTTTAAGAAAATTATTAAGTGAAAATAAAAAAATATTTCAAAAAATAGGTTCGGAGCGTAATGAATTAGAAGCGATTAAAGCAACTTTTGGCTCAGGTGGTTCAGGTGGCTCAGGTGGTTCAGGTGGTTCAGGTGGTTCAGGTGGTTCAGGTGATTATACTAAAAGTCCAACTATTCCAAATATCGCCCAATTTAAACCTTCTGGAACTAGTAACATATTTTCTCCAATTATTAAGGTTAATAGTGACCCTTTAAGAAATGATAATAATAAGAGATATTCTAATGCATATGAAAAGGGATTTGAAAAAGGTTTAACACGTACAGGTGCGAATATTATAGACCAATCAACCTCAATAACGGATACTTCTATATCTCAACAAGTTCGGGATACAACTGTTAGCGGTGATACAACTGTTAATGGTGATATAGGCTCAAATGGCATAGGCCCAAATGGCATAGGCTCAAATGGCATAGGCCCAAATGGCATAGGCCCAAATGGCATAGGCCCGAATGGCAAACAAAGTGAAAAAGATAAACAAACTTCTATAGACAATGGCTATATTAAAGGAGACAATAATGGAATAATTCAAAAGCCAGGATATAGTTATTTAGACCCTAACTTATGGGATGTTCCAAGAAAAAGAGCACCTGTTTGTTATTCTAAAGGTGATATGGATAGAAAGGAAAATTCATTAGACCCTGCAGGATTTGTTTTCGGGGGTCCTTCTAATGTTATGGAATTTCACGGCGTAGGGTCAATTATGCCTAAGTTTTTATATAAAGAATCTGTTACGGAAGTTGAATCCGCTGGTGATTTATAAACAATTTTAATTATTTTTATATAATCTAATTTAATTATATAATATATAAATAATGGAAAGTATTTTTTTAGGATTATTATTAATAGTAATTTTATGTATAGTTATAATTTTAAATAAAAAAACTAAAGAACATTTTGAAACCGATGAAACCGATGAATTAGAAGACGCCATCTGTATCAATTCACAGAACATCGAGGACACCAAAAATAAATTTTATGATCTACGGGATACAATACCTGATCTCCTCCTTGCGAAACCTTCCGTACACCCAATATCAATAAAAGAGAATATAAAGACACTTAATATATTTTTACATCACCACCGCAGTAAATTAAATCCGTTTTTAATAAAATTATGGGAAACGGTAAATTTTATAAACCAAGAATTCCACTCTACTCAAACGAAAGAAAGGTTCTCAAATATACAATGTCTCGACGAGAAGCAACAAGAGTTTATAAAAAGTTTGTTAATCTTTACCGAAGAACAACGTAAAAAGATTTTGGAAAATCTGGAAAAAATAAAGCAAAATTCAGTAACATTTACCGAATTTAAAAAAATAAAAAATAATGAAAATCTAACAATTGAATTACACGAAATGTTGCAATTAATTAAAGATAGTAAAACATGTTTACATAATATTTACGAAGTTATAAAGAAAAATAATGTATTACTAAATAATATTTACGAAGTTATAAATAAAAATAATGTATTACTAAATAATATAGGAGAAGACTCCGTCGAATATTTTGAAAAATATTATTTTTACTTAATACACTATTTAATTGACCATGAAATATTGGAATTAATTGAGTATATACTAATTGAGAAGAAAACAAACTTGCACAGGCGCGCACCAGGTCGCGGTCACCAATCTGTCCCCAACCCTGCACCAAGTCCAGATACTAGTGAGTCAAATCCTGCACCAAGTCCAGATACTAGTGAGTCAAATCCTGCACCAAGTCCAGATACTAGTGAGTCAAATCCTGCACCAAGTCCAGATACTAGTGAGTCAAATCCTGCACCAAGTCCTATAGCAAATAATTTAGTAAATCCCAGTCCGGTTATTACACAAGCTATCAATATAGATGAACACACTCATGTAAATCATAGACATAATCAACATCAAAATAATAATCTACAAAATCTTCACAGTTATGAAAATTTCCTAAAACTATTTCAAAAATATGGTAATGATAAAACTACTACTAGAAGTACTAAAGATGGAAGTATTCAACAAACTATTACTCAAACTGGTGATGGTGATGGAACATATAGTATTGTCGCTCCAATATTAGATTTTTAATTTATAGTATTGTTGCTCCAATATTATATAGTATTATTTCTATTTATAGATTATATTTTATTAAATTTAATGGCATGGAAAGTAGAAGTTTTTGTAGACTATAGGGAAAAATTTATTAAAGAATATTTTGAAAAAAATAAGGAATATGATAAAATTGTTTCAATAAAAAATCTTGAAATAGGAGATATAGTAATTCATATAAATGATAAACCTATTATTCTAATAGAAAGGAAAACAATAAAAGATTTAGCGGGATCTATACAAGATGGGCGTTTAAGAGAACAGAAATACCGTATAGCTAGTTCTAATTTCCCCCATAATAAAATAATTTATCTGATAGAAGGTGATATTGATGATAAGGTTTTTGGTAGAATTGATAAGAAAACATTACAAGGTAGTATGATAAATACTATGTTTCGAGATGATTATAAAGTTTATAGAACAAAAGATGCTATGGAAACAGTTTATTTTTTATCAAGATTAATTAATAAAATTATAAAAGATAAAAATAAAATTATAAAAGATAACGTATTGGTAAAAGATAACGATGTATTGGTAAAAGATAAAGTATTGGTAAAAGAAGAAGATATAATAGTAAAAGAAGAAGATATAATAGTAAAAGAAGAAGTAAAAGATTATAGCGAGTTAATACCTTTATCTAAAAAAAGTCAAATGACACCTGAAACTTTTAATAAACTAATTTTACTCCAAATACCAGGAATATCTATTCGATTTGTAAACGAAATTAATAAATTATATCCATCTATAAAAGACCTTATATTTGCTTATGAAAAATTAGACAATTTAGGCGATAAAGAAAATTTACTTACCGAAATAATGTTGGATACAACTACTGGTAAAAAAAGAAAATTAGGTTTGGTAATATCTAAAAGAATTTATGATTTTATTAATATTTAATTTTCTATAGCACCAAATTTAACTAGTGCGTTTTTTGATGCGATTTGTTCCGCTTTTTTCTTACTTTTTTCTTTACCATACGCTATAATTTCATCATCATTCTTTAAAACTGCCATAGTAAAGTATCTTTCATTTGGCGGACCTTCCACCAGAATTTGTTTATACTTTGGTGTTTGATGAAAATGTTGTTGAAAATACCTAAGGAGTTGGTCTTTAAAATTATAATCATTTAGAATTAAATCGCTAAAATCTATTAATTCCTCAATAATACTTATAATAAAAACTTGACATACCTGAAATCCCAAACCAGAATAAAAATCCATTTTAGGATGTTTCACCTCTTTTTCATTAAAATCTAAATATAATGCCCCAATAAATGCCTCAAACACATCTTCTAAAATTCTAAAATTTGTTCTACCATTACATCTATCTTCAACGTGTCTAGATATAACTAAATGAGGAGCCAATTCTAAACGTTCTGCTAAACTACCAAGCATTTCCCCATTTACAATTTTAGTTCTAAGTCGTGTCATAAATCCCTCATCTTCTTGTGGGAATCTTTCAAAAAGATAACTAGCAATAGTTGCTCCTAATATAGAATCTCCCAAATATTCAAGTCTTTCATTACTGCCCTCTTGTAATTCTAGACACCCATTTGGTCTTTCGGCAAGTTCTACTTCTTCTCCTTGGTTATTAACATTATTCTCTTTTTTAATATATGATTTATGAATAAAAGATTGTTGATAAATTTTAAGGTCGTGAATTTCTTCATCCACACCAAATTGTTTTAATAAATTAATTACTTCTAATTTAGTAATTAATTTATTATTCATATTATAAGGATTAACTTTCACAATATCGTCATCATTTTTTAGAGGATTTAACATTTTATATAGCGTTATTTATAATAATATATTTTAATTGTTTAAATCAATTTATTTTTATAATATTTTTTTCTATAAATATACTAATATGTCCAAAAAAATATTAGCAACAAATATTACCAAATCAGGGAAGAAATCCAAATCTGCCAAAGTTAAAGCAGGAGAGTGTGTTCCTTTTTTACATAAAGGAAATCTCCTGAAAGATTGTGTGGATGGTATAAATGGTAAATGGTGTGCGACAGAAGTTAATGAGAAAAAACAAATGATAAAATTTGGTTTTTGTCAAGAAGAGGAAAACTCCCTTTCCTTGTCTCCTAATACCGCAGGTAATAATGCAGGTAAAACCGAAAGTAAAACCGCAGGTAATAATGCTAGTAAAACCGTAGGTAATAATGCAGGTAAAACCGTAGGTAAAACCGTAGGTAAAACTGTAGGTAATAATGCAAGTAAAACATCAAATGCTAAAAAAACAAAGAAGATAATAAAAAAAGGTATGGAATTAAATACTATTCCTTTAACTATACCTGAAGGTATGGAGGATTATGTTAGACCTCCAGATACAATTTTAAAAATAAGAAATTGGGAAATGCCTAATAGAAAAATATTTGCTTCTTGGTTTAATACCAATTTTAAAAAATATAGGTCAAGAAAGACTATATCTGATATAGAATGCGACGATAGTGCTGTATGTGAAATAAAACCCACTAAATTTGAACTATTTACCCATCAAGAAATTGTTAGAGATTATTTAAATACCGAATCTCCTTATAGAGGGTTACTTATATTTCATGGTTTGGGAGTAGGTAAAACGTGTTCTTCTATAGCAGTCGCGGAAAGTTTTAAAAGTGATAGACAAGTTGTAGTTATATTACAAAAAAGTATTAAACAAAATTATATTTCACAATTAAAAATGTGTGGAGATAGATATTTCAATCATGATAATAATTGGGTTTTCCATAAAGCAGATACTCTAAAAAAAAGAAACTTCGCCAAAGTATTAGGATTACCATTAAAGACATATAAAAAATTAGGAGGGTGGTTTTTTATAAATTACAATAAAAGTAATAATTATATTAGTTTAAGTAAAGATGAAAAAATTAATTTAGAAGAACAAATAGATAATATGATAGATTCGAAATACGAATTTGTTCACGCCAATGGTATCACGGCGGCACAATTAGATAAAATGGAAGAAAAAAGTTTCTTCGATAATAAGTTAGTAATTATAGACGAAGTCCATAATTTAATTAATGGTATGGCGTCAGGTGGTAGTATGCGTGCTCTTGGATTAGAAAAACTATTTATGGATGCCAAAAATCTTAAATTAGTTTTCTTATCGGGAACTCCTATGAAAAATATACCATTTGAAATAGGTAAAACTTTTAATATTCTTAGAGGTTTTATTCATATTGACCAATTTGAAATATCCAAAAAGAAAGGTAAATTAGATTTTAACGATTTAAAAAATCTATTACATTCTCACCCCAGATTAGACCAAGTTTCCATAAAAGCCAAAGATAAAATAGTTAAAATAACACAAAATCCATTTGGTTTTATTACTTCTGCCGACAATGTAGGATTAGTTAAAGGAGATAATAGTGAAACTGGATTTTATATAGAAATTAAAAAATTGTTGGAAGCTAACGACTATGATATTAAAACCCATAAAAACTATAAAACTACACTTTTTCCTAATGAAAATAAACATTTTATGAATATGTTTTACGATAGAGTAAATAATAATATTATAGATAAAAATATATTTAAAAGGAGAATAATGGGAATGGTTTCTTTTTATAGTAGCGCCAAGAAGGAACTTATACCTGAAATTAAGACTAGTGAGGTAATAAAAATTCCTATGAGTGATTATCAATTTGACAAATATTCTATAATTAGAAAAGAAGAAATAGATAGAGATAAAAAGAAAAAAACAACCAAAACAGTAAGTAAAGAGGACGCCTTTTCAGTTAATTCTTCATATAGGGCATATTCCAGAATGTTATGCCAATTTGTTTTTCCAGAAGATATTCCCCGACCTTTTAAAGGAGATTCTAAGGATTTGGAATTAGATGATGATATTTTAACTGTGTTATCGGAATTAAAGATTACATATGAAAGAAAAATTAGGCAAGCCAAAAAAGTGGAAGATAAAGAAATTCTCAAATCTTCATTAAAAGAAGAAGAGAGGAAACTAAAATCATCTTCCAAAGAATATGAAAAACGATTAATGGAAACATTAAACACTTTAGATAGACGGCGAGACGAATTCTTACAAGTTGTTGAAAGAAAAGATATGGGGTTGAAGAAGTATTCGCCCAAATACGCCGATATTATTGAAAAGATTAAAAAAGTAAAAGGAAATAAATTTATTTATACCGAATATAAGACAAGTGAAGGTGTTGGGATATTATCTATATCGCTTAAGGCTAATGGTTATGCCCCATTAAAAGTAAAGAAAGATGCCGAGGGCGATTTTATTTTAGATATAAATGAATCTGATAAATCTAAACCTAAATTTGCTCTATGGGAAGGAGGGGATGAGAGTGATATTATTCTTAGAGTTTTTAATAACTTGTGGGATACTCTTTCAGATAAAATACAAGCACAATTGGCGGAATTAGGTACCAATAATATGAGAGGGGAAGTATTGGAAATCCTTCTTACAACTAAACAGGGGGCTGAAGGATTAAATACTAAAAATGTTAGACAATTATTCGTGGTTGAACCATATTGGAATCCTGTTAGATTGGACCAAGTTATTGGTAGAGCTGTGAGAATTGGGTCGCATTTGGAACTACCAAAGAAGGATAGAAATGTTGAAATATATATTTATTTATCGAAAGCAACTAAAAAACAATTGAAAGCGAATGTTACTATGGGTAATGATTTTGGTGGTTTAACATCAGATGAAGTATTATATCAAATCGCGGAAAAGAAACGCGCCATTATGATTATTATGCTGAATATGATGAAACAATCATCCATAGATTGTTCTTTAAATTTAGCAGATAATTTAGGAACTAATCCAGATTTAAAATGCCTTGACCTTGGCGAGGTAAGTGGTAGATATTCATACTCCTCGGCACCAGATATTGTGGACGAATTAAAGGAACAAGAACAAGAAACTAGGGTAGAACGTGTTAAAAAAACTTTTACAACACTGGTATATAAAAAAGATGGCAAACAAATAAAAGTGTCTAGATCAGGTAATAAAATATATGATTACGAACTGGTTGAAAGTGGAACACCTGGACAACCTATTGGGCAAATTGTTAGAAATGCCACTGGAAAAGAAATTATTAAAATGAACTAACTTTTTCATAACTTTTAAATTGAGTGAAATTGAGTGAAATTGAGTGAAATTGAGTGAAATTGAGTGAAATTGAGTGAAAATTGAGTGAAATTGAGGGTTTGATGAGAGTTGTTTTATAATAATCTATTTTATCGTCTGTTTTAATGATATTGTTATTATGCTTTTTGTTGATAGGTGGCGTTTATAATCTGTTCGTAATTTAGTGTTATAATTACATATTTCACAATTATAATTTGACATAGTATATATTATATAAAATATTTTAAATTTAAATATTTTAATTATGTGTTTTTTTAAGTGTTTTTTAAGTGTTTTTTAAGTGTTTTATAAGTGTTTTAAGTGTTTTATTTTTAATAACAAATACATACCAGTTATATAATGTAAAAAATATAAATTAAAAAGGAATTTAAGTGTTTTTAAGTGTTTTTAAGTGTTTTTAAGTGTTTTTAAGTGTTTTTTAAGTTTAAATTAGGGGAGAGAGAAATTTTAAAATTTTAGTTATTTATAATAAAATTGAATTTTATTAATATAATTAATTTATTCAAAATGGTTTTCATATATACAATTCAATTGGATAAAGGAAAATATTATATTGGAAAAACGAATAATCCACAATTTAGGTTAAAAAGTCATTTTAATTCAAATGGTTCAGAATGGACAAAAATTTATAAACCATTAAAGGTTTTAGAAATTACACCTAATTGCGATGATTATGATGAAGACAAAATTACAATACAATATATGGATAAATATGGAATAAATAATGTTCGAGGTGGTTCATTTGTTTCGGTAAAATTAGATAGATCCACAATAGATACTTTAAAGAAAATGAGTAATGGGGCAAATAATAAATGTTTTATTTGTGGAAAAGGTGGACATTTTGCAAAAGATTGTAAAGAAAATGAATGTTGGGAAACTGATAGTGATGAAGACTACGAAGAAGTTTGGGGGTGTGAATATTGTGGAAAGGAATTTGATACACAAAAAGGTGCAATATATCATGAAAATATTTATTGTAAAAAAAAATATAAACAAATTATTTATAAAAGCAATGATAGAAAAATAAGTAGTTGTTTTCGTTGTGGTAGAGAAAGTCACAGTGCTTCTTATTGTTATGCTTCAAAACATATTAAGGGTTATTATTTATATTAAATATCTAAAAGGTGTAAGTTTTTATAAAGTTTTTAATTATATTATCAAATATACTTAGAAAAGTGTTATCCTTTATATTAAAACGGTAAGTTACTTTAGTGGTAGCACTTTGGATATTTCCTTAATGTTCTTCTCTGCGTCCTCTTTACCCCAAGCAAATAGTTTGCGAGCATGAGCTTCGTCGGACCAGCACCAGAAGTAACTGTTTGGCATCTTTCTCCACATATCTGCTCTCACAACGAAAGATGGTATATCACTATTAAATGGAGTTGGATTTCTATCACTAATACTACCATCTATGAATCGATTCCCTCGAAATTTAGCAGTTAGCTTAAACATATCAAATATAGGTACAAATGAAGATGCCATCATAGCATCCAACATATCGTTGTGACTCTTCCAGTCTGACACCAACTCGCCCTCGAAGGATGGAAATTTAGTCAACTGGATGAATAGTCTACCATTTGCTCTCATATATGTGTTCGGAGGAATATGCTTCGTTGTATAACTACGGACTATTCTATTCCAAATAGCAGTTGCGCCAAAAGTGTGACTATTAACTTCATTTAATAATGGGACGTTCCAGGATTCGAACATTGTTTCTGAATCCAACCCTGATACGGCAACAACTGCTGGGAAACAACCAGACGAACTACCACTAACCACAACATCTGATAGATCAAAATTCTCTTGAATATATTGAAGAACTCCTAAAGAGTAGTTGTATTTGCCACCACCACCAGCAAATATGAGTTGTGCTTTCGGTAAGAAAGTGTGTTTAACTTTATCCAGCATAAGTATAATAAATAAAAATAAATTTATCTTTAATATGGTTATAATTATGAAAGAACAGTTTTTGACTTAACTTTGACGAAATCGTAGATTTCTAAATAACAGTTTTTGACTTAACTTTCTACAGTTTTTGACTTAACTTTTTTCTAAAAAGTTATTTTTGACTTAACTTTTTTCTAAAAAGTTATTTTTGACTTAACTTTTTTCTAAAAAGTTATTACATATTATTCCACAACAATAAATCTACATCCCTTTTTATTTGTTTCCAAAGTTCTTTATCTCTATTATCAAATAGACTTCTAAAATTGTTATAAGTTTTTTTAATCATTTTTGAGAATATTACTGTATTATTATCATAATAACTATCCAAAGTGTAATTTTTATCTTCCAATAAATAATCTATAGTATCTTGTTTATCTACAAATTCCCATCCTTTTTTCTTATGAATTTTCATTAATTCTTTATTTTTATTTACTAACCTCATTGTATGATTTTCGGGATATTTCTTATTAAAATAAATTAATTCTAAAAGTTTAGGCATCATTTTAAAAGGACCCTTTATCATTTCTTTCTTTATATCGTCTGTAACCATTTCTAGATTTTCTTTACCAAAACAATTAAGTTGAACGTTATTGTTTACTTGGTTATTATTAATAGTTGTATTTCCCACTTTATCCATTAATTTATTAACTGTTTTCTGTAATATCTCTATTTGTTTATCTTTTTTATTATCTTTAATTAATTCCTGTTCTTCTAAAACCATTATTTCTTTTTGTGTTTTACAATGTAATCTATTATGTCTGGTTAAATGAGATTTTGTTCCAAATTCATTTTTACAAAGTTTGCAAATGTAAGTTTTTTTTTTCAATTGAGGTTCATTTAAGGTTGAAAAAGGTTCATTTAAGGTTGAAAAAGGTTCATTTAGGGTCAAAAAAGGTTCATTTAAGGTTGAAAAAGGTTCGCTAATAAGAGTTGATTTACAAATGGTCATTTTGTCGAGAGCCTCAATAACAAGTCGTTTATGTTTTTTTGTGTCTAGGTGGCGTTTATAATCTGTTCGCAATTTAGTGTTATAATTACATCCACAGCATTCATAATATGGCATATATATCTTATATAAATATTTTGTTTTTAACTAATTATTTTTAAGTGTTTTTTAAGTGTTTTTTAAGTGTTTTTAAGTTTTTTTAAGTGTTTTTTTAAGTGTTTTATTTTCAATAGTAAATTGATACCTATTTTTTATATGGTTTTTTTTAGATTAAAGGGAAATATATGGTTTTTTATTTTGTAAAAAGGGTCAAATTTGGGGAGAGAGAGAAATTTAAAAAAATAATTTTGAATTTAAATATTAAAAAAATAATTTTGAATTTTGTAAAAAAAATTTAAAAAATTTAAAACATAATACTTATTTATATATTATAATACTTATTTATATATTTACTGGTTTAATAAACTGTGTGGTGTCATCTTCTCTTGTAACTACTTTAAATACAAAATGAGTTTGCAAAGACTGATTTATAACTTTACAAGTTCCTTTATCTTTTAATTCACCAGATATATCATAATTACCTACTTTCGAACCATCACTATAATTTATTGAGCCTGGTGGAGAAATATAAAATTTATTAATATACCCTTCGTTTTTATTCTTCCCATTATCTTCTAATTCTAGATTTATAATATAGTGTCCTTCGTCTCTATTCATAAAATTCTTAAAGTTTTCTATATTAGTATCTGTGCTAGTACTATCAAAACCTTTAAATTTTACATTATCTCCTAATTTAAATACTCTATTATTAAATGGATCTGTTGCTATTTCTAAATAATATGTAACGGTATCATCTATATCATCATTAGGAAAACCACTCGTATTATCCAATTCTAAACTTAAACCATCTAACGCCAAAAATTTAACAGAATTGACTTCCAATACATCAGTATGGTTTTTAATATCCGCCCCATATGGTGTTAACATAGATATAGTTAGTCTATTTAATGATGCTAATGGTGCTGGATAGAATGTTTTTTTTTCATTACTCATAGGAGCCATAGAACTATATCCTCTTGTCAATTGTCTGCTAAATTTATTTGTATAAGTTCCACCACCGCCACCTAACGGTTTAACTACAACTTCATTAGTATGGTCTTTATCAAATAATAGTTTTGCGAAAGTATTATTGACTCTGCTATTAGTTCCAGAATATAACGGTTGTAGTTCATCAATCTTTAAGGCAATATAAGGAAGAGACTTATAATCTATAAAAAATCTATTATCAAATGGTATTATAATATTCTCAATTGCCATAAGAACTCTTATTAATTCAAATGAAACTATATTTTTATATAAATTGTCTACACCTAAACCAGTTTCACCTCCATCTCCCATAGCTGGTCTAAATCTCATTTGGAAACTATATCTATCCTCTGATTCATTAAACCAATCTCTATCACCACTATTTATTACAAGTAGATTTTCCCTATTAATATATTGTCTCTTTTCAAATAAATCATTTTTCATTTGAAAATATTCTTTATTTTCAATTTCTAATTTATTATCCTGGGCTCGTTCTAAATCATTTGCCGTTGGAGGAACTATAACTTCATCTAAAGTTTGTATAATTCTCCCATCCATTTGACTTTTAATAGATTCTACATCTAAATTATTCATTTTACTATTTAATTGGTTTGATAAAGATTTTTGAAATTCCATTTCTTCTTGCTGTTTTCTAACATCGTGATGTTCTTTCATATAGTCTATAAGTTTGTTATCCTTCTTTTGACTTTCCTCGAAATTTATAGTATCTTGTTGAACTTTTTTATAATCATTATCTTCCATATTTCTCTGATTCATATGGTCCTCAAATAATTTCATAGGTTCTATAGAGTCATTACTCGCCGAATATGTATTCATATCAGTATTTCCATATAATTCACTTAATACATTATCATTTAAATCAAACGATTCTAAATTTAATTCTGGATTCTTAGGAGCAGTTTGGGTTTCCAATAAAGTTCTCTGAACTCTTGGAATATTAGAATCTACACTATTCATATTTTGTTGTAAATTAGGTTTATGTTGGTTATCCACATTATTTAACATATCACGCTCTTTCATTTGTTTATCTAATAAAACGTTTGGGTCATCATACGTATTATTGTCTTCTACTGACATACTAATAGTATCTGGAATATCATGATAATTCTTTCTTTCTTCCATAATTCTATCAAAATCATTTTTTAATGAAGTTGAATTATCAATATTAGAATTTCCTAAATTAGAAGGATTGCCTCTAAAAGAAACTGGTAATTCATTTCCGCTTATACTATCATTTCTTATACTATCATTTCTTATACTATCATTTCTTATACTATCATTTCTTATACTATCATTTCTTATACCAGGTGCATTAAGAATATGGTTATTAGGAATTAGTGGTTTCTCTTTTAAATTTTTCTTTTGTATTTCCCCTACTAAATAAGGTATTGTTTTCCCTATTGTTTTATTATTAAGTATAGTTAAATCGTTTGTATCATTAGAGTGTTTATGAACTATTTTCATAATTTCACCAAATGTCTTAAAGTATTTTTTATTTGTATCAATATTATATTGTGTTTTTTTCAAAACGTCATCCCTACAAATTGTATAAATCAAATCAGTATTTTTTGCCGAAAAAAAAGTATTTTTATCCATTATAAAATACTATAATAAAAATATTATAGTATTTTATATTAACTATTTTAAATTGTTTTTTAATTGTTTTTTTAATTTAATTAGGTGAAAAATAAAAATCACGTTTTTTATTCATTTCTAAATCTTTTATTACTTTTTCTATATAATCCTCATATTTATTACCTTTTAACATTTCCACTATAAAATTAATACAATAAACACCACATTCCGAATTTTTGTATTGGTGTTGTTTATCATTAACTTTATAAACCATTTTACTCTTTCCCATTTCTTTACATTGTTTAATTAATCTGTCACCCAATTGTTTTATTTCTTTAGGTTCTTTTTCACCATATGAATCAAAATAATAAATACCATCTCTTTTTAGGTCTACAAACATACTAACCCAATGAGAACCTTCTTGGTCGTGTTTATCTAAATTAAAAACGATACCTATTTGAAATACTTTAGCTAATAGCATTTTTTGTAAATTTATTTTACATAATTCGTTAACTATACATTCTCCTAAACCATATTTTTCATCAAAATCTATTGGGACGGCACCTATAAATCTAAAATTAGGATATTCATATTCGTATTGTTTAATTACTTTCTCTATATCTATAGTTGATAACCATTCAAATTTATTAGAATTCCAAGATTTTGGTGTTTTGGGTTTGAAAGTATTTTTTATTTCTTTATCATTTAATTCCTTTACAAATTTTTGTTTTACCCAACAAATTTCATCACTACACTTTTTCTTTAACTTTGTATCTATTTTTTTCCATAATTGTTTTCCAGATTGTCCGCTAATTTTAATTTTATTCTTAGGGTTTTTTTTATTCCAAGAACGAGCTATTTTTAATAATGAATTTTTATTAAAACAACTAAATTTATATGTGGAATCTCCTGGAGCACAATATTTTTTAGTAAATTTTTTGGATGGTTTAATTTTCTTGGTTGGCATTGTGTCTAATATTTATTTAGAAAATTTTTAAACCGTATTTTCACCAAAATTAAATGGACATTTGGATATTTTACATTTTTTTTCACATTTGGATTTATTCATATCTACAGAGTTATTCATATCTACAGAGTTATTCATATCTACAGAGTTATTCATATCTACAGAGTTATTCATATCTACAGAGTTATTCATATCTACAACTGTTTCTATACAAGAAAAATTAAAATTTTCGAAAATATCCCTAATAAAAAAAATTAAATATATTAAAATTCCCAATAAAAATATCTTAGAAATACTAAAACTTGATGTACAACTTAATGAAGTTTTAGGCATAGGGCAATTAGGCATAGACATAGAGCAATTCGGTATAGGCATCTGGCAATTAGGCATAGGCATAGGGCAATTCATTGTAGATAAATTTGACATTAAATCTCCTAAGGGTAAATTTGACATTAAATCTCCTAAGGGTAAATTTGACATAAGTTTACTTATAGGTAAAATTTGTTCAGGTATTTTATTCATAAGTAAATCTTCTATATTGAGTTCAGGTCCATTATCTTTAAACATACCCCATATAGTTTTTAAGGTAAGTATAATAAGTAGAACATTTTGAATATTTAAATTATCAAATCCTAAAGGACATTTTTTTTCACAAGTTTTAATCATCTATAGTTTAAAAATTATATTATTATTTTACAAAATAAATTTATTAAATTAATAATTTTTATGCGATACTAAAATTAATAATTTTTATGCGAATTTTACTAAAATTATAAATAGTTATTAATAGTAATTATGGAAAACTTTAATAAAAAAATAAAAGAAAAAAGATTGGAAGAAATACTCTTTGAAAAGAATATACTAAATGAATTAAAAATTAAATTTAAAATTAAGATAGAATCTCTAGAAAATAAAAATATACTCTTGAATGATAGTGATGATAAATTAAAATTAGAATCTATAAATATTGATAAAGAATCTATAAATATTGATAAAGAATCTATAAATATTGATAAAGAATCTATAAATATTGATAAAGAATCTATAAATATTGATAAAGAATCTATACCAAATGGTAACTCTAAATTGAACGAAAATATATTAGAAAATGTTAATAAAATAACTAAAAATAAAGAAATTATTAAAAATAATATAAAATCTCTAAATAAATTAAAACAAAGTGGAAAAGATGTATTAGATAGTATAATAATGGATGAATTGGAATTTAAAAAAGAAAAGGAATGTATGGAAATAAATTATAAAAAAAAAAGTAAAAATATAAGTATATATGAAAAAAAAAAAAATAATATACAAGTAATAGTAAATAACTTAAATTTAAATTTAAAAAACAAAGAGAACGAAATAAAAAAATATAAAAATGAAATTAACAACCATTCATTTAGTAATGTTATAGAAAGACATTCTCTTATCCAAGAAAATATGAATAATTTAATTTTCAAAAAAAAAATAGAAAAAGATAGAAAATTAATGATTTTACAACTTGCTGATGAAAATAAAAATTTTATAAAGTTAAAAGAAAATAGAAAAATAGAAAGATATAGAATAAAAAATGATTATATGTTAAATTTAGATGGTGGTAATGTTATAGATGAGATGAAAAAAATAGATAAAACTTTAAAAGATTTTGATAAAGAAACTAATAAACTTATATTTTTTTTACAAAATATTATTAATAATCTAAAAAAAAATATAAAACGTGGGATAGAAATGTTTGATTTAAAACAATCTAAAAAAATATATGAAAAACAGAAAACAAAGACTGTATTTAATAAAATAATAGAAGAATTGATACTAAAAAAAAATAAAATTATAAATGAATTAACTGACTATAATAAAGATTTGGTATTTATACAACAAAATATAGATGACCAAATTAAAAATTTAGATATTTTTAATAAAGAAAATGTGGCAATAGAAAAAGAAAAAAATAAATTATTTTATAGTAAAAGAAAACAATTAAATGAAGATATTGAAACCAATAGAGAATTAATAGAAACTAATAATAAAGAATTATGTAGTAAAAATAATAAATTAGAAATAGAAATAAACCAAATAAAAAAAAATTATTATAAAACTAAAAGTGATGCTGAAAAAAATAAAAATATAATAAAAATAAAAAGAAGGGAAATTAATAATTATATATTACAAAATAATATTACTATACAAAATGAAACATCTGAATATAATAATAAAAAAATAAATTTGGAAAAAAGGATTAGTTATTTGGAAAAAAGAATAGAAAATAAAGTTAAAAGTGAAGATAAAAAATAAAAGTTAAAATTAAATATGGATGACATTTACGAAATATCTAATTTATTAAATAACGAAAATGTAGAAAATGTAGATAAAGAACTTTATAATAAATTAAAAATATCATTAAATGAAACCATGGAAGAAATAGATATTTTATTAAACGATAACGAATACTTAGTTAAAAGTAAAATAGAAAATTTGGAAAAATTATTAAACCAAATAAATCAAGAACTTATAAAAAATACAAACTATTATTTATTAAACTTGGAAAAATATAAATTTCCAAATAAATTAAAAATTTTAAATGAAGAGATTTCTAATAAACAAAAACTTTTAATAGAAAAAAAAGATATAAAGGATACCTATAAGAAATCATTAATAGATATTATAAATAAAAAAGAAGAATTATCTAATAAGATTTTATGTAATACAAATAATATTAATGATAAAAAATTAAAAATTAATAATAATTGCGAAATTACTTCTATAGTTGAGAAGAAAAAACAAATATTGGGTAGAAAAAAAAATAATGATAATACTATACTACAAAATATATCTAACAAAGAATGCGAATTATCTATAAAGTTAAATGAATATAACAAAAATATAATGGAAATTGAAAAACACCATAATAATGAAAAAAACGAAATTAATATTTTTTTAAATAGGGATTTATGTTATATTCAAAAAATACCACATAAGTCTATTGAACATAAATCTATTGGACATAAGTCTATTGGACATAAATCTATTGAACATAAATCTATAGAATATAAAATAAAAAAAAAAGAAATAGAATCTTTACAAAAACGATTAATTATAATAGAAAAAGAAAAACAGGATTCCATTAAACATATTGAAACCGAAATGAATAATGAAACTAAATTATTAGATAAATTTAAAATGGAAATGGAAATTATTAAATTAGATGAGACGGAAAAAGCTAATCAAGATATTTTATTACTTGATCCAAAATTAAATGAATTAAACATTTTTTTTACTAATCTAAAAGATGAAAATATTATAGTGTTGGAAGAATTATCTAAATTAGAAAAAAAAGAAAAACTTATAGAATTGGAACTTTTTTCAATTGATATAGACGAAATAATTAAAGATATTAATAGTATTGAATTAATAATTAAAAAACAACAAATTAAAACAGTCCAACAATTTAATTCTTTTAAAAATAAACATAATAATACAATTGATAAATTAAAAGAAAAGAAATATAGATTAAATAAAAAAATAGAAATTTTAAAAAATAAATCTAAAGAAAATAAAGATTTAGATAGTTTAATATCTAGAAAAAAATTTATAATTAAATTATTAAATAATGAATTTATTTCATGAAATTATCACTTTAAGAAAATTGGTAGATAAACAGTTATCATATGAAACCCAAAGCTTAATACAATTTAAAAATGAAATAAAATTTAGTATAGGTAAAATACCATTAGAATTAAATGAACGAATTAAATTATCGCAAAAAAATTTAAATTATTTTTACACAAATGTAGAAATAGAAGATTTAGACATACCTAAAAATGTAGAAATAGAAGATTTAGACATACCTAAAAATGTAGAAATAGAAGATTTAGACATACCTAAAAATGTAGAAATAGAAGATTTAGACATACCAAAAAATGTAGAAATAGAAGATTTAGACATACCTAAAAATGTAGAAATAGATTTAGACATACCAAAAAATAAACCTTTTAATTATTATTATAGTATTTGTAATGATATACAAGATATAGCATTTTTATTGCTTTTTACCAAAAATTTAGATATAGATAGTTATACTTATATATTAAATAATAAAGAATTTGATACTATGATTAAATGGTTTGAACAAATTTATAGTATAATTATTTCAAAAATAACCAATAAATATTATATAAACAATTTAGATAATGAAAAACAATCTATTTTTAATAATTTATCACAAATTTTAAATATTAATGACCTGTTTAAGAATGATTCGAAATATATTTATGAAAAATTCTTAAAATATTTAAAACAATTTGAAGATCCTATGTTTTTAAAAAAAATAAACATTATAGAGGATAAAAATAATGATTTACTAAAACAAACAGACTATATACAAAATAAAAAAAACCATTTACTAGATTTATATAATAGTAAAAAACTTATCCAAGATAATATTGATAAAAAAGAAAAAGAAAAAGAAATAGGAAAAAAAAATAAAAAAAAATATAATGTAATTAAAAAATTTAATAAATTTTTAACAGCAGATTCCCATAATATTTCTAAAACAATTTTAGAAGAAAAAAAACAAAAACTAATAAGTTTACATAATAATATAACTAATTTAGAACTATCTATTAATAAAAAAGAATTAAATGAATTATATAAAGAACGAGATATTTTAAAAACTAAAATAAAAGTTTTAGATAAAAAAGAAAAATATAAACAAAAATTAGATGAAATTATACAAACTATCGAAACAATAGAGGAAGATTTAGAATTTGAAGATATGTTATCTAAAAATAAAATGGTATTATTACAAGAAGAATTCGTATTATTACAAGAAGAAATCGTATTATTACAAGAAGAAATTAAAATATTAGATGTTGGCCAAAATAATATTTTACAAGAATTCGAATTAAATTTTAAAGAAACCAACCATCAATCTATTATTGATTTGGAAATTCAAAAATGTAATCAATTAAATTTAGAAATAAAAAATACGAAAGAAATTATTTCAATAGAAAAGCATAATAATTATAAAAATAATTTAAAATTAAAAAATGATAAAGTTAAATTTTTAAAGAAAAATGTAGATAAAGTAATTGATTATAATAATAAAGACGCTATTAAAGATTTAATAGATAAATATTTAAATATTTTGAAAATGGAGGAAATTAATAGAACGAAATTTATCGACGAAATCAATAATTTGGATTTCAATAAATTATATAAAATTATAGACACTATTGGAATACCTAAACAAAATTTCAAACTAATTGATACATATTTTTCTAAAACATATCTTAAAGAATTACAAGATATTATTTTATGGAAAGCTAATATTGAAATTCAAAAAAAATTAAAGATAAAAATAAATAAAATTTCAGATAAAGACGCCAATAATAGTTTATTTTATTATATTAGAGAAAATATTAATGGTATGGATAAAATTAATTTAATAAGAAAACTAGATAGTATAAAAATTAAGGACAAACATAAAATTAAAATATTATTTTCGAGATTAAAATGTGCGAATTTGAATAAAAATAAATTAGAACTTATGTTAATTAGTTTAAATGAAATAGAAATTGAGTTAAAAATTCTAAATAAATTTACTTATGATTAATTTTTTAATTTATTTTATAATACTTTATTAATTCCATATTTCAAAAAAAATGGTAAAAGTTAGTATAAAGTTTGATGATAACTTCTATACTTTAGATATTTTAGAAAAACAAATATTATTTAATTATAATCTTTTATATATTTTAAATTTGGAAAAACCATTCAATTTTGAACATCTAGTTAATAAAGAAATAATACAGAACTATAATAATTTCTTAATATTTAGTTGTAAATTTAGAGATAAATTGGAATTGTTAGAATTAATAAAAAAACAATATAAATTACAATTTATAGATTTTAGCTTAGAATGTTTTTGGTGTTTTACTAAAAATGGTGATTTTATAGATGAACATATAGATTTAGGTATTGAAAATTTTGAAATAGATTTAGGTAGCATAAGTAATGGGGGCATAAGTAATGGGGTCATAAGTAATGGGGTCATAAGTAATGGGGGCATAAGTAATGGGCCAAAAGATAATTATAAAGATTTAAATACAAAATTAAATTTTATTAAAGATGAAGTTGAAAATTATAAAAAAATAATTTTGGATAATTCATTAGTAACAATTTATAAAAAATTTAATTTGGTTAAAGAAAAGATAAATCTTATTGAAAATTTTTTACAAAAAACAGATACTAATTTATTAAAAACAAAAAATATTAATCTAGAGGGAATATATTTGGATGATAGGGAACTGGAGTTAAATAAAACGAGAAAACTATTAGAAATAAATAACTCTTTGGAAGATAAAATAGATAAATTAGAAAATAAGTATATTCAAATAGAAAATAAATTTAATTTACTTGGACAAAATGATAAGTATTTAAATTTACCAATTACCATAAGTATAAAGAAAGAATGGAGAGAACTCGCAATATGTGTCCATTTGTATGATATAAGTTTATGGGATGAAATTTATAGTTTTATTAAAAATTTAAAACCATTTAATTTATCTATAGATTTATATATTAATTTTTCAGTTAATAACAAAAGTATTTTAACAACTACTGTTTATAAAAACCTTCACACAAAAATAAATGATTTAAAAATGTTTACAAATATTTATTTTACTGATTCTGATAATTGTGGTATGGATATAGGAGGTTTTTTAATTTCATACTGTAAAATGTTGGATTTGGGTTTAAGATATCATCAAATTATCAAAATTCATAGTAAAACTAATAAAAACTGGAGGTACGCTATGTTATATGCTTTATTGGGAAATAAAACTATTATAGAGAATAATTTAAAATTAATGAATATTCCAAATATAGGAATGATAGGTAATGAAAAATTGTCATTAAACTATATATTAAGTGTTAATAAAAAAAGTTATAAATATTTGTATACGTATATGAAATATTTTGGAATAAAAAATATAGATAACTATGGATATTTTATACCAGGAACTATTTTTTGGATTAAAGGGGAAATTTTAGATTCTTTTTTTACTAAAGAATTATTAATAAAATGTTATAATGAATTTGAACCTTATTATTGCGGTAGTTTAGTTAATAATAGAGAGGGCACACCACACGCATTTGAAAGGTTTTTTGGTGTTATTGTGAATAATTCTGGGAAAAAAGTAGTTACTTATGATACACGATGTAAGGTGTAAAATAAGTAATGTTTAAAAAGTAATTAAAAAATATTTAAAAAAATGTAATGGATAAAAAAATTTTATTTTTTAAAACTTTTAATAAAGATTTGGAAAATTTACCTATTAATACTATACAAAATTTAATATTAAATAAAAAATTTAAGAATAGAATTATCAATGAGGGTGATTTTTTTCATAAATATCCAAATTTTAATATAGAATTTTACCAAAGTTCATACCAAGATTTAAAAGATTTACAATTTTATGATATTTTAAGACACTATCATTTTCACGGTAGATTAGAAAAACGCTTTTGTAATGAGAATATTTTTTATTTTAAATTAGATGGATTAACCGAATATAATATAGATAAAATATTACTAAAATATTTAGATTTAGTTAACAAATCATTAGTAGAAATATATCATAAAAATATTAATATATTTTATTGGAATGAACTAAAAAAAAATATTATTAAGTTTAAAGATTTTGATATTAATTTTTATGGTGGTGTTTATGGTATAGGTAAAAATAAAATTATAAAACATTATATAAAAAATAATACTATAAATAATAATATAAAAAATAATACTATAAAAAATAAGGAGGTATTCTATCAACAATTTACAGATTATAATACCGCTTCATTTGTATTACTAAATAATGAACTTATAGAATCTGAACTTGCTAAAATGAATATTATTAATAATGAAATTAATTTAATGAGAATATATAATTATTTTATAGAAAATAGCTTTGACTTTTTAAAAGATTATACCGATTTCTTCAAAAAATATAATATTTCAAGAGATTATTTTAATATTTTTAATCCTAAATTTAAAGAAATACATGATAGTGAATTTTTAAATTTGTATAACACTAGAGATAAAAATGATTTAATATTTTCCCGAAATGATTTTAAGAAGAAATATCCTTTATTCAGTTTAGATATTTTCAATAAATTTAATTTGGATTATAAAAATGTTGAAAAAGAAAATTATCATTTAAATTATAATACTACAAGACTTATTGGATGTTTAGAAGACTTTTATCATATGTTTCCTAATAAAACTAATTTAGATTTGAATAAATCTATAGATTATTATTTTAAATTGAAAGAAATAACAAAAATAAAAATAAAAATAAAAATTTTAGTAATTTATGTTTATTATGAAAGAAAAAATGAAACGAAGAATCAAACAAATCTTTTATATTATTTAAAATATGGATTAGACAATAATTCATGGTCTGAATATGATATTACTACATTATTAATAGTTAATGATAATATATGCGAATTAATGATACCGGAAGATGAAAACTTAATAGTTTTAAAAAGAGACTATTTAGGTGAGTATGATATAGGGACATATGGTATAGGAATACAATTTATGGAAAATAAGATTGGTAAAAAAATTTATAATGAATTTTCACATATTATGTTTTTGAATAGTAGCGCGTGTGGTCCTTTTATGGATTCCAATATTAATTGTCATTGGATAGAACCTTTTTTAGAAAAGATGGATGTAGAAGATTCTGTAATTTGTTCTCCTGTTATAAATTTCTTAAAAGAAGATGACGCTGGAGGTCCAGGACCTAGATGCCAGACATATTGTTCTCTTATAAAAATAGATGAAACTATTTATAATTTACTTTTAAATACCAAAGTATCAAATTTATGCCCAGGAACAACAAATAAGGATTATAAATTAGAATATGGAAATGTTATTCAAAAACACGAATCTCATCACAATATAATTTTAATAGGGGAATATGGTTTAACTAGAGTTTTATTGGAAAATAATTATAAGATTTCGTGTCTTTTATATGATGATATAGATTATACAAATAAAAATAATTGGAATAACTTTTCGGATAGAATTGATAGGGAAGATTATAAAGAAGAATATTTAGAAAAGTGTATATTTATAAAAAATATTTGGAGAATTAATAGTGAGTTAAGAGATAGTTATTCAGTTTTGAGTGAAAAAACGAATATATTAATTAATACCAAATTAAATATGAAAGATATTTTTGAAGAAGAAAATATTAAATATGATTATAAATTATTGGATATACCAAATAAAGGTTCTATACCAAATAAAGGTTCTATACCTACTTGGGATGGTAAAAAAGATTTTTATAATAAATTTGGAAAAGCAGAAGAATTTATTTTATGGCCGAAACAAAAGAATAATAATAATGCGTGTGCTATTTATTGTCTTTATGATAAAGATGATATAGTAAAAGATTATGTTATTCAAGGTTTAAAAACACTTATAGTTTTAAGATATGATATAATCTTTTGTACTACTTCAAAGAAGATAAAAAATGTAGATTTACCATTTAAAGTAAATTACTTTGAAAATAAAGAAAATATACAAGCGGGGAATGATATATTTATGTTAAATAATATATTAACTAATTTTAATGTAGAAAAATTTGATTGGGTATTATTGATAAACGACAGTATGTTATTTCCTATTCACGGTATAGATGAAATGAGGAATATTATAAAAGAAAAACGGAGTGAATCAGACTTTTGGGGATTGTATTTATCTAACGAGGGAGGAAGATTGGTAAAAAATATAGAACATTTATGTAGTAGTTTTATAGAATTTAATTCGGCGTCAATAAAAAAATTAAAAGAATTTTATAAAGAAAATATTTATAAATGTAATTCCACTGAAGATGTAATTGATTTAATTGAACTAAAACAAACTGAATTTTTACTAGAAAATAATTTTAAAATGGAAACTGTTATTTCATATAAAAATTTGACACAAATAGACCATAGTATAATGTTTAATCCAATTAATACTATAAATTATATTATAAATAAAGAGTGTTTTGGGATAAAGTGGAAATATTTGGGAAATTATTTAAATTATGGAGAACTTGACAATAAATACTTAAATTATCTATTACGATATTGTAAAATTTTTAAAACTAGAATGATACCGAATATACCTAATTATTTTAGGGGATATTCCCAAGAATTATTTGATTATAAGTTTTATACAACATTTTATAAAGATCTTGAACACTTAAATAGAGAAAATGCTATACACCATTATAATGAATTTGGTTATAAAGAGGGAAGGGTTTTTGAAAATTCTATTTTAGAAAACTTTGATTATAAATTTTATATTAATTTTTATAAAGAATTTAAATTAAATAATATAATAGAAGCAAGTAATCATTGGTATAAATATGGATATTTTGAAGGACGCTTAGGAAAACCGCATAAATTAGATTTTAAAACAAATATTTGTATATTCATCCATTTATATAATGAAGAATTATTGGATGAATTTTTAGAATATATAAAAAATGTGGAAACTATTTTTGATAAAGTTACTGTAATATTTACACTGAAACTTGATACAGAATTAGATAAAAAAATAAGTGATAAATATATAAGTGATAAATATATAAGTGATAAATATATAATTATAAAAGTTGAAAATAAAGGTGTTGATTGTAATCCTTTTATTTTATGTTATGAATATATAAATAAAAATAATATAAATTGTGATTTTATATTAAAATTACATTCCAAAATATCTTCAAATCCAACAGAAGATATAATTGAATGGCGAAAAAAATTAATTGAACCTATTACTTCTTTAAAAAACCTAATTCAAATACAATACTATTTTAAAACAATAAAAAATTTAGGACATATTAGTTCACAAGAATGTATTTTACCCAAAAATTATGACTATGATTTTCCTCAAAATATATTAGGAATTAAAAATTTATGTGAACAATTCCCGCATTTAGAAAAAGAATACACTGATTTTAATGGTGGTAATATGTTTTGGATTAGTAAAAATGTTCTTGATAAATATTTAACTAAAGAATTTTGCGGTTATATTAAAGATAGTTTTAATGAGAATAAACCTCCTTCAAATATAGAAGACCCTGGAATTTATATAGAATATTTATGTGAAAGACTTTTTACAGGAAATTTTTGTTATAATAGTACAAATATTTTAGTAAATAGTTATCAAGGAACACAACGAGGTATTGAAGTAAAATATGGTAAAATAACTAATGATTATTTATATCAACCTAAAGTTTTTAGTATTTATCAACCTAAACTACTATAAGTTAAATTTGATGTTCATTTTGTTCTAGGTATTAAAAATTTTAATTTATTTATCGTTTTTCAATATTAATTTAATTATATTATATTATAATATCTTGCGGCCCATTATTTACAATTTACACCTGAATTGTTTAAAAATATCATTACTTTATTGAACCAATTAAATTTTATTGATTTAGTTATAGATAAAGTCTACTATACTATTAAAAATAGTTGTGAATTTTTTGTTATATTAAAAATAAATAAAATAATTTTTATAACAATGCTCTTAAATTTCTACCGTACGATTATATAAATTATACTAATTTTTAGATGCGAATATACTTATACATGGACCATTTGGATGATTTAAATTACATAGTTCTTCATTTTTTTGTATATTAATAAATCCGTATTTTTTTAATGCTTTATAAAGATCTTTTTCACTTATCCAAAAACTAATTTTAAATTTACCACCACAATATAAAGTTTCTAGTTGAGAATTACCTTCGTCTTTATAAGTTTGTCTACCTCCCGAATATACTTCGCCATCATATTCTATCGATTCTCTATTAATGGTTTGAATTTTCATAGTAATCTTGTGTCGTCTGATAAATTAGTATATCCTCCTGTATCTATACCCGAAATATTGTTGCAAAGTTTCCTTTAAATCTATCAAAGATATTTTGTTTTGTTGGTTTTTTATTTTCATACGAATCTCTTATGAAAATAAAAAAATGTACATTTACACATTTGAACATTAAAAACGACTTAATAAAATAACTTTATAGCGGGTTTTATAATTAAATCAACTATCTCTTTGTTGCTAAAAAATTTTATTCAGGAAAAACATAGTTCAGTTCGTCGATTAGTGTATCGTATTTTTTTATAATTTCATTATCTATAGGAACATTTATATTGTATTTAGGTGTTTCGGTCCAGTCACTATAAGTATAATTTTTTATTAAGATTTTTTTTTTAAAGTTTTCGTAACTTATATTTACATTAGTTAAATCTATTTTTGACGATAAAATATTTTTTAATTTATTTCCAAAAGATTGTTTTATTATATCATTATATAAAAATAAATAAATATGTTTAGGTTTTTCTTTCTTTATCCATTCTAATGTTTCTATATTTTTTAAATAAAGTTCTTCAAATTTATTTATATCCGTATTACGTTTCACACACATTGATATGTAATAATCTTTTAAATATTTTATTGATATTAATATAGGAACTTCTTTTGAATTTTTTCTAACAAATTGTAAATTTCTGATATATTCTGGTGTTTTATCTATAATAAATTTAGATTTTGTTATGAGTTTTTGATGTATATTTAATTCATTGTGTGAGCCTTTATTATTAAATAATAATTTATATTTATCATCAAAGGTTAATTTTTTATCATAAAAATCTATATAATTTGGACACCCCCAGTGTTCATTGCCATGATGTATCCATTTATTAAATGGTTCACATTTTTTAAAATCATTATCTAATAATAAACCAGTTTCGAAACCACAATAAATATCAGGTATGCTACATAATAATTTTGATAGATAAGTAGTTCCATTTCTTTCTGGTCCAGTTACAATAGCTAATATTTTTTCCATAATTTATATAATATTATAAATTATTTTTTATTTATCCTTCAAATCATACTCCTTTAATATTCTTTTAGATCTAATTTTAATATGTTATTTTCCTTTAAAATTTTCATATGAACATTTAAATAACTTCAAAAATTAGTGGGATATTCATCCAAAAAAATTACAAATAATTTATTAAAATAGTATCTATTTTTTCTTTTATTTCCCCATTATCTCTTAATTTTTTCATATTTAATCCTTTATGAACAATAATTTTAACATTTTTGAAACAATCTAAATAATTACATTGTGATATATGATGGTTATTATTTTCGTCTTTAACGTTTACATCCCCGTTTAAAATATATTCTGTTTGATTATTAACTATAATTTTCAAATCTCCATATTTTTTATCTATTACATTATTTAGTTTTGTTTGTGGTACGAAAGCTATAACACTACTTACATTACATAATGAACCAAATAATATACTCGCATATCCACCAGCAGATACTCCCATAAATAATATTTTTTTATAATTTGAATTTTTTATTATACTGTTAAGATATAAAACAGTTTCATCTATATTTTTTGTAATACCATCAATTCCTTTATGATACCAACATTGATTTTTGTCAATATAAAAATATAAATCTGTATTTTTTTCATATGTTTTTGATATGTAATTTAAGAATTCAAAAGGTAATATTCCACCCATTTTTAATGACAAACCACCAAAACATATAATTAAATTTTCTGAATTATTTTTAATTATTTTATGTTCACTCATATTATAGTTTTAAATTTAATGTTCATTTTAATAAATAAATTAGGTCAAATCATCATCATTTAATCTTCTTTCTGATCTAATTTTAATTAATCTTAATAAATAATCACTTTTTTCATCTTGAGGTCTCAAAGTATAAGTCGCTTTTTTCCTATAACCATCTTCCTGACCACCTATTTTATTAATACTTCCTTTACTTTCAAGAGGTGATATATAATAGTAAGCCAGTGACTTTCTAAAAACACCTTCTGGGCATTGTATAGGTTCTGGCAAACCGTGCCATGATATGTCATTCGTTCTAAATATTAAACAACTATTAAATTTAATAGGTGATTTAAAAATACATTCTGTTACATCTTGATTCCATAATTCAGTAGAACCTAACCATTCTTCTTTCCATTCTTTATTTAAATATAGTATCAAATTTAATCTTCTCTCTTTTCCGGAAATTGGGTGTTTTTCATAATCCAAATGAATTGCCAATTTACCATCTCTTGGATGAGCGTGTATACCGGCACCGTGTAAATATTCGTCGTAATTTAGATTATTTATACCAGTTATTTTTCTAAATAAATTAATAACTTGCGGAGAAGATAATATAAAATAATAATTCTGTATTTTTTTTTAGATTGCTTATATTATCATAAGCATATTTAACTTCTAACGGATTATTATATTTAAACCAATCGTCATAATCATATTTTCAGTTGTAAAAACTGCTGAAAAATCTTCTAGTGATGCCATATATTATATTAATATTTTATTTAAAAGAAATAGAGTAAAATTAAATTCTTTCTACTGAAAGGTAATACGTTATCTTATAAATAATATTATCTATATTCTAATAGTATTTTTCTAACACTATCTTTAATACCTAAAACTTCCGGATACATTTCTTCCAACTTACTTGTATCTAAAAAATTATTTGACCTTTTACTCGCCAAAATTGTATCTTGTTCTTCTATAGAAAAGTTTTCCCAAGTAAAATCTTTGTCGACAATTTCTTTATACATTTCCAACATTTCATTATGGGAAATTAATCCAGGATTAGTTAAATTTAATGTTCCTTTAAAGTCTTTCTCCATTAAATCTAAAATGATAGGATAAAAATCCGGTAATACAGTCATAGAATTAGGTATAGAACATATTTTACTATATTTTGTTATTTTACTAATAAAATTCCTCGGATTATTATCTGCTGTTATAGGCATCCGTATTCTTAAGTTTAAAACACTCTCTTCAAAATTATGAAGTAATTTATCCGTAAATCCTTTCACTATTGAATAACTTGAACCAAAGAAATTCGGTTTACACTCTTCAGTAAAACCATTAACTTCCTTCCCAAAAGGATGCCCTAAATCATATTCAAAAATACAACCTGTTCCCAAATAAGTATAATGAATTCCCATTTTTTTAGAAATTATAGATAAATTTAAAGGACCTTGTAAATTATCTCTTATATTATCTACCAATTTTCCTTCTTCTTCCAAATAATCTATAGTACTATAAACTTTGTCTCCTATTTTACCATGGGTTCTACCAGTAAATCCTATAATATGACTTGGTAAAACTTCTTTAATTTCTTTCCCCAATTCTTCCATATTATCTAGTCTAACTAAACCATCTATAATTATATATTTAGTATTTTCTCGAAGGAACTTCTTAAATTGTGAACCAATCCATCCATTCGAACCATATATTAGTATTTTTTCAATCATTCTTAGTAAGATTAAATCTAGTTATTTTTTTAAATATATATAATTAAATGAATACCGAATTAAATAATTTTAAATATTGGATGAATTATAAAGTAGAAAAATTAAGTAATAGAGAAGTAATTTATGATTTTTCCAATAAATTATTAGAACTTATAGATTCGTTACATCTAAAAAAACTTAATACAACTTTAGCAAATGAATTTATTGCCTTTTTATACGAACATTCCAAAAAATCAAAAATAGTTAAAAATATTTATAAAACAAAAGAACTTCCTAATGAAGTATTCTTTTTTAAATATGAATCTATTTTTTTGGAATTTTTTGATGTAATGAAAGAATTCTTTAAGCAACACGATTTTAATATTTTAGATAGTAATTTAAATTGTCAGAAATCTAATTTTATAGATTTAATAGAAAATAATATCCACTTTCCACATATAGAAGATGACTTTGAAGAAATTGAAGAAGATTTTAGCGAATTTGAATATTAAAAAATTTTATTAATTTAACAATTTAATATAATATAAAATATTGTTATATATTATAACAATGCCAAAAAGAAGAAGTCAATCCAAGCAATCCAAGCAATCCAAGCAATCTAGACAGAGAAGTCAATCTAGGCAATCCAAGCAATCTAGACAGAGAAGTCAATCTAGACAATCTAGACAAAGAAGTCAATCTAGACAAAGAAGTCAAAAAAGAAGTCAATCTAGACAGAGAAGTCAATCTAGACAGAGAAGTCAAAAAAGAAGTCAATCTAGACAAAGAAGTCAATCTAGACAGAGAAGTCAATCTAGACAGAGAAGTCAAAAAAGAAGTCAATCTAGACAGAGAAGTCAATCTAGACAAAGAAGTCAATCTAGACAGAGAAGTCAATCTAGGCAATCTAGACAAAGACAACAAGGCGGATTTATAAGAGCCGGAACTAGAACATAAATAATTAATGATAAGTGGTTTAATTAAATATTAAAATGTTTATTTATACTATGATGAACTTTCCAAAATATAAAAATTTAATTATTCTTCTTTTAGGAACAATAATAATGATTGGTATTTCCGTATATATTGCTTTTATTGTAGTAAATAAAAAAAGATTAGAGAAAAAAGAATTTGAATTAACATTTATACAATTTATTAATAATAATTCAAAGGTTTCATTTAAACAGATTTTAATAGGTATGTCATTTGGTATGATTTTTGGATTTATAGATAATTTCGGTCTATGGTATGGTATGGAATATTTAGATCCATATCTTCCAGGCGGAAATTTAACAAAAGCGGGATTCGGTAATACTTATAGTGATTTCATAGGTTCCACTATGGGAACTTCTATTTCTATAGTTCTTAATACTCTATATCCTGTAGAAGATGCTCCTATTTGGGTTAATAGTTTAGGAATTATTTTTGGTTGTCTACTTGGTTTGTATATACCAAGATATTTATCAGGCAGAAGTTAATTTAAACTATTTTTACCTTTTTCTGACCATATATTCTTATTGAAAGGCATTACAGTCATTTCATTAAGTTGGTTTTTATACATATTTATTTTATCTAACATAATCTTTTGGTTATTAGTAAATGCTAGTTTTTTCTCATTTTCTCTATCTTTAGGTGTAGGTTTTTCCCCATAACAATTTGCTCCAAATAATGTATTTGGATTATCAAAATATCCTCCATTAACACCCCAATTGCCACATGTACCTGAACTATCCGGATCTTTTTCTAATTCTTCCCACGTATCTTTTTGTGTAGGATAAAGTGCCATTTGCCCTTCAGACCATCCATAATTACACCATTCCGAACCTTTCTTATATGAATCTAAAACTTGGTGATATGTTGCTAAATCGCTACCGTGCGCTTTACACGCTGCCTTAGCATCTTTATAACTAAAAATATTATTTGATATATTATAAACTTGTTTTTTACTTTTTATTTCATTAGAAACAGTTTTATTATTTATATTATTTAGCAATTTAACATTTCCTGGGTCATTCTCAATATATTTATTAATACCATTATTACTTTTATGTATATTACTTTTATGTATATTACTTTTATGCATATTACTTTCATTATTTTGGAATTCGGTAAAAATAGGAGGCATATATAAATTTAATTTAGATTCTTCATCATTAGAATTCATATAAATAAGAACTCCTATTATAATTAAAAAAACAAAAATAATACCAAATACAATAAGATTCCTATGTTTAGTAGTAAACGAAATATTAGAATTATTCTTTAACATAGAATTATTCTTTAACATAGAGTTATTTTTCATTATATATATTTATGATATAATTTTTTTAATATAATTTATTTTAATTGGTAAAAAAATTTATTTTAATTGATAAAAAAATTTATTTTAATTGGTAAAATAAACAATACGCACTTTTTGATACAACATCTTCTTTTTTCATTTGACTTACATTAGTATCATTATATAAATACCATTTACCATTTGAATTATTAACATATGAATAATAGTGCCCACCTTTTAACGAACCATCGTGATTAGCCACAGAAATTAATTCATATTTAAATGTATTCTTTCTATAACCTACACAATATTTACATAAATCTAGTTCAAATGGAAATTTAATTAGATTTGTTATTTTTTCCATATTATTATCAAATCTATTTAAAACTATTATAATAATTTTGGATAATTTCCAAAAATTAATTTTTTTATATACCTCTATATATTTTCCTGTTTCCTCGTTCAACCATTTATTATCACCTTCCAATTTCTCTCTTTCTGTGAAATTATCAAAACAATCATATAAATTATTACTATTAGATTTTATAGGTAATGTATAAAAACAACATGGTTGGTAAGTTGTAGATAATTTTTTACCATCTAAACTATAAATAGTTGAAGAAAGTTGCGAGTAAAATAAATCTACAAAGATAGAATAATTATCTTTGAAAAATAATTTCCAATTCTTCATTGCTTCTAAAGCACATTTATCTAAATCATTTTCAACATTTCCAGTGATTACCATATTTACTTTTTTACATAAACCATTATGCATACTATCTATCATAAAAACTAAGAATTCTTGAACATCATTTTGCCCATTTCCCACAAAATTTAGATAAACTCCCTGTTTAAGTGCCAGCATTTTTACAACTCTCACGAAACTTTGAGGGGAAATTACACAATTACTCGACCACAACCCTTCTATTAATTTATACCATTGAACTACTAAATTTCTTTCATCGCTATCATTTTTTAAATCTTTAATAAAACTTTTACTTTTAAAATAATAGGTTAAAATGGGTATATTAGATAAACATTGAATTGCCGAATTAATATAACAAGTATTACCAAAATTTACTATCCCACTCAATCCCTTATCATTAAAGTCTGCTAAATTCATTAAAATATAGATTATACTATTATTTATTCTTTAACTAATTATAATTTAAGAAATAATTATAATAAATCAATAATGGAAACGGAACTTCTTAAAAACCAGTTACAAAATATTAGAAATCATCTAACCACTTTATCTGGTAATATAGATAACACTTTATTAATTTATAATGAAATGTCTCGTAATAGAACCAGAGCGGAAAATAGAACAAATTTAAATAATCTATTTCAAGAACTTCGAAATAATTATCCCAGTAGTGCAACTAATCCTATAAATACTAGTAATAATCCTATAAATACTAGTAATAATCCTATAAATACTAGTAATAATCCTATAAATACTAGTAATAATCCTATAAATACTAGTAATAATCCTACATATCCTACATATCCTCTAAATCCTACATATCCTACATATCCTAGATATCCTAGATATCCTCTAAATCCTATAGCTAATCCTATAACTAATCCTATAACTAATCCTATAACTAATCCTATAGCTAATCCTATAGCGAATCCTATAGCGAATCCTATAGAGAATCCTATAGCGAATCCTATAGCGAATCCTATAGCGAATCCTACAGCGAATCCTACATATAGTAATCCAGAATTGGTAGAAATTACTTTTTTTAATACTCAATCATTGGAAGACGTACAAATTTATCCAAGTTTAAGAACATTACGAGAATCTTCAATCGTTAGTCTGTATAATGATTTAGAAACTACTAATGATTTAGAAACTACTAATGATTTAGAAACTACTAATGATTTAGAAACTACTAATGATTTAGAAACTACTAATGATAATTGTAGTATTTGTAGAGATTCATTCGAGGATACTTGTATTATAAGAAAATTAAATTGCAGTCATATATTTCATATTAGTTGTATAGATACATGGTTAGAAACGAATATAAGATGTCCGTTATGTAGAGTTGATTTAAGAGAACATATAGAAAGTGAAATAGTTTAAATAAAAATTTATAAATTAATAAAATTGATTATAAATGTTATTTATTAATAATAAATGGACTCGCATATAGTAAAAACTGGTTCTCGTTCCATAATTATAGGTAGTGGACATTATGGGAATTATATACCTATAAAAGAAAAGAAGGTTCTAAAGATTACTAGAATTTCTGAGAAACATAATGAATTTATAAATTTAAAGATTGTTAAAACAATACCTAATTATACAGATTACTATTCAATTCCGGATGATTTAGCGCATCTTATAATTCCATCTGATAAAATGTATGAATATATTAAGAATTTGGTTAAAAATGAAGATATTAACATTTTCGGTGGTCCATTAACTTGTTATTACGTGGATTATGCTGGAAATAAGGAATTATTGGATACTATTAATGATATTAATGTTAGTGATTTTAGTTTTTGGAAATCATATAAAACTATTTTGAAATTTACAAAAAAAATCTTGGATGGTTTATCTTTCCTTCATAATAAACAATTATGTCATCTAGATATTAAACCTGAAAATATTATGATAGATACTATTAAAAAAACATATAAAATTATTGATTTTGGATTTTGCTCTAAAGAACCATTCGATCACTATGTTAATAATATTAGAGGAACACCAGGATATTTCCCATATAACTATACCGATACTATTAAACCTTGGTTGCCTAAAATTAATACAAATGATTTACATATAATTGATGGAGAATATTTAATAAAAAAATATAGAAATCTAGTATATAAGATAGATAGTTTCTGTTTAGGGAGAGTTCTTTATTTTTTAAAGTATAGTTATGATAAAAAAATTAAATATAGTTGTTTTAATTGTTTTGGTGAAATAAATAATGGACTAAAATTAGACGAAATTATTAAAGACCTTATTGAAAGTGATGCGTTTAATAGATTAACTATAGATGAATGTATCAATAAATATTTCTAATGTATCAATAAATATTTCTAATGTATCAATAAATATTTATAATGTATCAATAAATATTTCTAATGTATCAATAAATATTTATAATTAATTTAAATTGATTAATTTTTTTTAATATATAAAATTAAATGAAAACTGGAAATATTGAAGGTATAGATATTATTATAGGAAAAAATAAATTAGAAAATCAAGAATTACTTTTAACAATGAAAGATGATGATACTTGGTTTCATATATATAATTTTCCAAGTCCTCATCTTAAAGCACTAGGTTCATATAAAGATTTTTCAAAAAAACAAATATATTTAATAGCTCTAGAATTAAAAAAGAATACCAAATATAAAAAAACTAATAATATAAAAATTATGTATACACTAAGAAAAAATATTATTTTAACTGAAATACCTGGTATGGTTAATGTAGAAGGCGGAATTAAATTAATAAGTGTATAATAGAATAAGTGTATAATAGAATAAGTGTATAATAGAATAAGTGTATAATAGAATAAGTGTATAATAGAATAAGTGTATAATAGA
>JGI20153J14295_10000188_pt1 | contig 52528 bp, 43 predicted proteins | sample COG_03_FD_14295 | JGI IMG/M metagenome (IMG submission 14295) | reverse complement strand
GGAATGAGATTGATGCATATAACAACGTTTACAGTATATTAAAGTTTGGTTAACCTTATTTGTTGTATAGTTTTAATCACAATATCAGCCTCTACTTTCGCTATATCTTTTCCCTGTATGTCTAAAGGGCTGGATCGCGGAGACATTAACTTACCAGCGTTATCTTGGGCTTTGACTTGAGGGTTGATCTGTTTGACTAGGAGATAGAAATATTATGGCATCCACAGAGCCAACTGAAAAACAACTTAGAGAAATCGCTGAAACCGACCAAGAATCATCTTTTGACATGATTAACCTTATTAAATATCGTCCCATCGCAATTTATGAATCAGCGGAAGATAACGCAATTGGGAGGAGCGGGCGAGAGGCTTATCAAGAATATGCTTTGGTGGCTTTTCCTAAGATTATTGGGATGGGAGGTAGCTTGGTCTATAGAGGAACCAGTAATCATCAATTTGTTGGGAATGAGTCGCAGAACTACGATGACCTGATCATAGTTAGATACCCGTCTAGGAGAGCTTATCTTGAGATGTTCAATTCGACAGAATACCAAGAGGCGATAAAACATCGTAAGGCTGGATTAGAGCATAGGGTATTACATGAGGCTACGCCGTTAGCTTAGGCTAGATGGAATCAAAGCCAAATGTCTTAACTGTTTGAAAAGCCTTATGAGCCACCTTGGCGTCTATATTCTAATGCAGCTTGGTATTTTTTATCGTCCCCCCACCCCCTAACTAATACCGACACCACACTGCTCAAAAGTAGCACTGTCATTGCCTTCAAAGGACAATTCATACTCAACCTTCACTGCATAGTACCTCTGAACATACTCACAAAACCTAACAATCTCATACTCTAGACCTTTCCCATCATTGCTTCTGCGCAGGAAGTCCTTTGGCCCAGCTGAGCCTTTAGAGCTGTTCACACGACCACAGGAAGGTACATGGTTTGCCTTGTCATTGGCGAAGGTTCTCTTCTTGTAAGCACTCCAAGAGGCTGCCCCGCTGTCATAAGCATCTTTTAGGCTTACTACGTGATCTATGTTGATGAAGTCACAAGATTGGTTGGTGTAGAAGCCTATGGAAGTGTTTGGCTTGTAGCTTTGGTAGAAGAAGCTGTCACGATTATAGCTACCCGCAACTACAGCTGATGTTATTAAAGACCCAATCCCGAGCTGCGCCCATGTTTCTCGTTGCTCAGTTAATACCTTAGTGTCATAAAAGTCAGATGCATTAGAAGATTGCGAAGTCAGCACTGTAGGGCTTATAAGTAATAGGGCTAGGAACAGTCTTCTCATTTAGTATTACTCTCCTGCTGGTCGTTCTCTTCCTTATCAGCGGAATTATCCTTCCTATGCGCCTTTCGTCCTATCACCTCAGGGTCGACACCCTTATAACCTAAGTACAAACTTAGTACGATCCCTGCACCTACCAGTGCCAATATAAAAAAGAGTTCGCTCATATTATTAAANCTTAATCACAGTCTTTGTAGTCTGANTCGTAGCATTGNGTTGCCAGAGCTTGGGCTTGAGCTATNTGTTGNTTAGTCATTAGATTCTTGACTGTTTCTACCNCTTTTTTGGCACTCTCATAGCCTTGTGTTTTAGCCATNGANNNCCANACNTAAGCGCGAACATNATTCTCTGGCACACCGTCACCGTTGTAGTACATAACGCCTAGGTTGNACTGAGCCTGTNCNCNTCCCTTGATCAGCTGCTTTCCTGTACCACTTAACAGCCTCAGCATCGTTCTCTGGAACACCATTGCCTCTTTCATACAGAACGCCTAGGTTGTACTGAGCAGTTGCATCCCCTTGATCAGCTGCTTTCCTGTACCACTTAACTGCCTCAGCATCGTTCTCTGGAACACCTTTGCCAACGTTATACATATTACCTAGGTTGAACTGAGCATCTGCATCCCCTTGATCAGCTGCTTTCCTGTACCACTTAACAGCCTCAGCATCGTTCACTGGAACACCTTCGCCAAAGTGATACATATTACCTAGGTTGAACTGAGCAGGTGCATACCCTTGATCAGCCGCTTTCCTAAACCACCTAACTGCCTCAGCATCGTTCTCTGGAACCCCGTCGCCATTGTCATACATAACGCCTAGGTTGAACTGAGCGTAAGCTGCCCCCTGATTAGCTTCTGCCATAGTTTCATCAAAGTCTGGAGCGGCAAAAGCATTGGATGCTAAAACAACAGTAAGTAGCAGTATGTATCTCACGCGATATCCCTCTTATCAATCTCACAGATAACTATATAGAACAGGCACGTTTGTGCAATAGTGAATAGATACTTGAGGATAGCGCAGATTTCTTTAAGTCAGCCTACTTTGTATCTGGGCAGATACAGTAACAATCACAAGACCTCAGCAGCCTCCCCCGCCCCTGATAAAGAAGCCCCCTGTTATTCATTTATAAGACAAGTGTACACACAAACGTACACACAAGTGCTATATCAAAGTGATTGACAACGGAATCTCTTAAGTCAATTATAGCAGAGTGTGCAGAGAAACTGGCTGTGCAGCTTGAGAGATTTGGTTCGAATCCCTCCGGGTGCACCAAATAAACAACCCTCAGCCCCAGGCTGGGGGTTTTTTATTTGCGTCTCCTGGACGATTGGTTCTAAAAATAAACAACCCTCAGCTCCAATATGCCACAGCTTCCGTCACACCATGAAGATATCGCTGCGATCAGTTTAATTGTATCTATAGCAATATCGGCATCCACCTCCACAATTCGTCAATCACAAAAAGACGTACTCAAAATCCTTGGTTTCAGTAGTTCGCACTGCTAAGGTGTCAGAAATGGTGCAACAATCTAATAGGGTCGGCGACTCTTATAGGTAACAGCAAAGGGTATCTAAAGAATGAAAAAAATCGCAGTAAATATATCCACTAGAAATTCTCTGCTTATTCAGGTTTTATTGGTTTTGTCTTTGATAGCAATGGACATATTTGGGGAAATACACCTAGATTACATTATGCCCTTTTACTTACTATTCTGGACAATGACTTACTTAGATGTAATTAAAGATAAAAAGAAAAGTTAAACAAGAGCCGCCAAACTTAGGGTAAATACTTTAAGCGATACCGATTATTTGCGACAGTTCAATAGTAAGCGCACATTGTCACATGGGTCGCTTTTTGGACAGGGTGCAACAAATCTAAGAGGTTGCAGACAAGAAGCCCAAAAACGGTGTTAGCGAGCTTACCGAACAATCGCTTGATCCAACAACTCACTGGCATTCTCAAGACCACCGGCGTTGACCACATTGCTATAACCCAGGCCATCCAATATGGCCTTTGCCTGGCCTGACCTATTACCGCTGCGGCAATAGAGGTATATGGGTTGATCTTTATCCTCAACCAGGGTTTGTATATTTTGCGCGACCAATCCCAACTCAAGGTGTTGCGCTGACTCCAAATGGCCAGCGGACCATTCTGAGGCTGTTCTAACATCGATAATCATAGTATTGGCTCCGCCCAAAGCCCAGCCTGAGGCCAGTGCAACTAGCAGTAAAAGAGATTTTATTGGCTGTTTCATAGAGTTATTCTCCTAAGGTTTAAAGGCTCTCATACAGCCTGCCCGCAGCATGATTTTCGAACCAAAATAGTGCAGTAAACCAGACTTTCACCAACCCCCGCACCAATTTGGCGCAGACCCAAGCCTGGCCGCTAAGTTGACCCCCAGCCTACGCGGGGTGCAGGTAGTGGCACGATAAATGCTTTGCAAATACCAGAGCGTCCTTTGTCTGAGTATCTCATAGACCCAGTCCAAATCTAACTCTAAATTTAAATGTAAATCTAGGAGAATCCATGAAAAATATAATCAAACACAGCCTAATGCTTGTAGCACTGGTTCCCGCTGTAAGTTTTGCTAGCGCCACATCTGACTGGATGCCAGTCGAAGATGGCTTGGCAATCAGCGGTAAAATCCACGCGGTAAAAACATCTAAAAAGTTTAGATCTGTAGAAAAATGCAGAGCCTTTGCTGAAAAGAAACCTTCAGTAGTTGCTTTCACCCTAGACCTTAATAAAGGAACCTGCACCACCTTTACCTCGGTGAGAAGCCGCCCCTCGAAATCAGGTGCTTCTTCGCAACTAAAAGCCTAGCTTTAACCCCACGACTCCAAGGCTGGACCTAGACAATATACTTAAAAGTTCCAGCCTGGAGTTGCTTCGGGCATTATTTGAAGTGCTGATGCAAAAAGTTCCAACTGGTTAACTAAAGTCTCTACAGGCTCCGCGCTACTAAGTTCCAATAGAGGCTCTTTATTACTGAAGGGCTCCATCTCAGCAAGCTGGCTATCGAGCAGCTGAGGTGACATAAAATGCTCAGATCGTTTAGCTAAACGCTCCATAATCAGCGATTGGTCAGCATTTAATAGTACCCCTGCCCTACAGGCGTATGAGCTAAAGACTATCTTTCTGTGCGCCTGCTTCAATCCGGAGTACGCAAGAATACAGCTTTTATTTTGCTGCTGACTTTCACTGAGCTCAGCATATATTCGCTTTATCCAGGGCAGCCGCTGTGCATCGGACAGGGGAATCCCCTGCGACATTTGTTCAATTGCCTGATCACTATGCAGTGAATCAGCATCCAAAAAGGTAAACTGGTGTCGCCGGGCAAATTCACTGGCCAGTGTCGACTTGCCTGTTCCAGATACGCCCATCACCACCAGCAACAGAGGCTGTTTTCTGGGCTCGGACTGCTTTTTCAATAACGACATCTCAGGTTCCTGACAGGCTGTTTGCTTCAGTTAGTAAAATAGTCCAACAAATCTAAATATATCTAAATAGCTGTGCCATTGGCAGAATAGTTGTAAACGGGAGTATTGTTACATAAAATGATTGCGCAACCAATTGCCCGCCTTATAAAAATCATCATCTAAAAAAACCGGCGGCAAACCATATAAATAAATAAGGGATTTGTATGACTTCTGCTATTCAAAGGCTTTTACTCTCAGCGTTTTTTATTATCTCAACGCACAGCATAGCCGCAACTGCGTCCTACCTGAATGCCGACCTATCCTCAGATAAGCGCGTTGAGCTGTTAATGGGTCAAATGACCCTGGACGAAAAAATTGGCCAAATGTGCCAGTTTGTCGGTGAAGCTTCAGATATCGACTTTGATAGCAAAGACACTAAATCAGATTACACCTTAGCTCTGGGAGACAGAGCCGGGCTTATTAAAGAGGGCAAAATAGGCTCATTTCTAAAAGTATCTACCTATCAGGAAGCTAATATATTGCAGAGCCTGGCAGAGGAATCTCGACTTAAAATTCCACTGCTTATCGCCACCGATGCCATCCACGGCCATGGTATGTATATGGGCCCTACCACCATCTATGCCACTCAAATTGGTCTGGCCGCATCATTTGAACCTGAACTAGCTGAGTTAATGGCTGAATATACTGCCAGTGAAATGCGCGCAACAGGGTTTCACTGGGCCTACTCGCCCAATGTGGAAGTGGTGAGAGATGCTCGCTGGGGTCGTATTGGCGAAACCTTTGGTGAAGACCCCTATCTGGTAACCGAAATGGGTAATGCCATGGTGCGCGGCTATCAAGGCAAAGACTTTAGCTCATCAACCAATGTGCTGGCGTCGGCCAAGCACTTTGTCGGTGGTGGCATTGCCTACAATGGGGTTAATGGCGCACCAGCAGATGTTTCCGAACGTACCTTGCACGAGATATTTTTCCCACCTTTTGTGGGCTCGATTGATAATGGTGTGTACACCATTATGCCTGCACACAATGAAATTAATGGTATTCCAGCCCATGCCCATGAGGAGTATTTAACCGATTTAATCCGTGGCGAATGGGGCTTTGAAGGTTTTTACATCAGTGACTGGATGGATATTCAACGGCTGGAAGGCGCCCATAGAATTGTAGACTCAGAGCGAGAGGCCGACAAAGTGGCTGTGTTGGCCGGCATGGATGTGCATATGCAGGGCCCCGGTTTTTTCGACAATGTAAAATCATTGGTGGAAAACGGTGAGATACCAATGAGTCGGATTGACCATGCCGTCAGCAAAATTCTCTACGCTAAATTTCAACTGGGTCTATTTGAAAATCGCTACACAGATAAACAGGCCGTTGCAGATACATTACTTAAAGACAGCCATCTTGAGTTGGCATTACAAACTGCGCAAAAGTCTATGGTACTGCTTAAAAACAATGGTGTATTACCCCTGAGTCGAGATACGGGGCGCATCCTGGTCACAGGCCCCAATGCCGACCATCAGGCACTGCTGGGAGAATGGGCGCGGGTGCAGCCAGACAATAATGTTATTACTGTGCTCGAGGGCTTGAAGCAACAGTATGACCAGGGTACTAAAATCGACCATGTAGCTATTGCCCGGCACGATGTGGTTTCCAATGCCGAACTATCCAAAGTCAGCAGATTAGCCAGGCGAGCCGATGTGGTTATTGCTGTCATGGGTGAAAACTCCCTGCGCTTTGATAAGAACAAAACCAGCGCCGAAAATGTGGACCGACCAACATTAAATCTAGTTGGCAATCAGATTGAGTTGCTTGAAAAAATTAAAGCCAGCGGTTCAAAACTAGTAGTGGTATTGATTAATGGCGGCCCTATCGCCTCAGAGTGGTTAACTGAAAATGCCGATGCCATTGTGGAGGCCTGGGAACCAGGCATGTTCGGTGGCCAGGCCATTGCCGAGACCCTAGCGGGAAAAATAAACCCCGGCGGCAAGCTACCCATTACAATACCCCGCTCCGTGGGGCACTTACAGAGCTTTTATAACCACAAACCTTCAGCATTTCATCGCGGCGGATTCTATTTAAGCAGCCGCAAACCACTCTATTACTTTGGCTATGGACTGTCTTACACCACTTTTGATTACAGTAATTTGAGCCTGCCAGAGACTATGTCAACCAGTGATAGCCTCAACTTCAGTGTTGACATTACCAATACTGGCGACATGGATGGCGACGAGGTGGTAATGATTTATATTAATGACAAAGTCAGCACAGTGACCACTCCAGTAAGAAAGTTGGTGGCCTTTAAGCGGTTGCATCTAAAGCGCGGCGAAAAGCAAACTTTGAACTTTACCCTTGCCAATAAAGATTTCGCCCTGTTAGATCGGCATATGCAATCTGTGGTCGAGCCCGGTGAGTTCGAAATTATTATTGGCGATCATCTAAAAGTCGCAACCATTAATGTTCAACAATAAGGTCTTAAGCCAATTTTCCCTGGGGCATTAATATGGATTTAAGTTTATTTTTAGTGGCTGGTGCCGGGATTTCACTCCTGCTATTTTTAGTTATGGCACTCAGAGTGCCTGCCTTTTTAGCCTTGCTGATCACCAGTTTATGCGTTGGCCTTCTCTCAGGTTTGCAACCAGAGCAGGTTATAGACTCGGTCAAAACCGGTATGGGCGGCACCCTGGGCTTTGTGGCTATTGTAGTGGGCCTGGGAGCTATTCTGGGTCAAATATTAGAGAGCTCTGGTGGCATTGAGCGCATTGCCGACAGCTTAATTGGCACCTTTGGCCCTGAGAAAACCCAATGGAGTTTAGGCCTAACCGGTTTTATTGTAGCCATACCAGTATTTTTTGATGTGGCATTTATTATTTTGGCGCCACTGCTCTATGGATTGGCTAACCGCTCTGGTCGTTCATTATTGTACTATGCTATTCCACTGCTCGCTGGACTCGCTATTACCCACAGTTTTATACCACCTACACCTGGCCCTATTGCCGTGGCTGAGTTAATTAATGCAGATCTCGGCTGGGTTATTTTATTTGGCACCCTAACTGGCATACCGGCCATGATTATCGCCGGACCCTGGTTTGGTCAGTATATCGCCAAAAGAATATTTATTGAGGTGCCAGAGGCGCATCGCAGTCAAGCCATGGAATCCAGTGGTCCCTCCCCAAATTTTGTCTGGGTTGCCTCCATTATTTTGCTGCCTCTATTGCTTATTATGCTGGCGACTACAGCACCTTTTGTATTGGACGACACCAGTACTTTGCTATCTGCTATTCGCTTTTTGGGCCACCCGTTTGTAGCACTAACTATTGCCACTATTTTTGCTCTGCTAATAGCCCATAAAAAATGTGATCTCAGCACTGAGTCATTATTAAAGATTGCCAATAAAGGCCTTGAACCCGCCGGTGTGGTGATTTTAATTACGGGTGCAGGCGGGGCTTTTAAGCAGGTACTGATTGACTCTGGTGTGGGTCAAATGCTGGCATCGGTATTTATTGAAGCCCAGTTCTCTGTGTTTATTCTCGGCTTCTTAATCGCCGCCATCACTCGTATTGCTCAGGGCTCGGCAACAGTAGCTATGATTACTGGGGCAGGATTAATGGCGCCTATTTTACAATTACAGCCCATATCAGCGCCCAGCTTGGGTTTGCTGGTTATTGCTATCTCCTCTGGGGCCACTATCCTCTCCCATGTCAATGACTCCGGGTTTTGGCTGGTAAGTCGCTACCTGGGTATGAGTGAAAAAAATACCTTGCAAACATGGACGGTGATGACAACATTAATCTCCTTGATCGGCCTGGCCAGCTGTCTGCTGATATCCCTGTTTTTGTAAATATGCAATCATAGTCCTATGGCAAACAATAAACCTCAGGGCGCTCAGCGCCTCACCCTCAAAGACGTTGCCGCCAAGGCTGGGGTCAGCCCCATTACCGTATCGCGAGTAGTCAATGGGTCTGCAGGGGTGCGAGCCAATATTCGCGAGAAAGTTGAAATAGCTATTGCCGAACTGGGCTATATCCCCAATCGATCGGCAAGCGTGCTGGCATCCTCGAAATCAAAGTTAATTGGCGTGTTAATTCCCTCGCTGTCCAACGTGGTATTTAACGATGTGTTGCGGGGTATCTACGATATTGCCACGCCGGCCAATTATCAGGTGCTGCTATTTAATACCCATTATTCCCCTGAGGAAGAAGAGCGCGCCGTCAGAACCCTGCTCGGTCAGTCTCCTGAGGGATTAATTATCACTGGCGGAGAACAGACCCCCGCCGCCCGGGCTATGCTGCAAGCCTCCGCTGTCCCGGTGGTTCAGATAATGGGAGAGGTAGATAAGCCAATTGATATCAATGTGGGCTTTTCACATTTTGAGGCAGGCGCTGCTGTGGCCCAGTTATTACTAAATAGGTCTTACCTTAAAATTGGTTTTATAGGCGCAAGAATGGACCCCAGAACCTGCCAGCGACTGGATGGATTTGAGGGGATTTTATCGGCGGCCAATCGCCTGGATAAGAAGCGCATTATAACAACTCAGAAGCCATCCTCTGTGGCTATGGGTGCCTCGCTATTTAGGGAGTTGATGACCATAACTCAGGGAAACTGCGATGCGGTCTTCTGCTGTAACGATGATCTAGCGCTGGGAGTCTTGCATCAATGTAAAAAAATGCATATTGATGTACCAAAACAATTTGGAGTATGCGGCTTTAATGATATTGAAATGGCCGCCTATGCCGAACCTGCACTGTCGACTGTGCGGGTCAATAGATACAACATGGGCAGTAAAGCTATGGAGCTTATTTTTGAAAAAATAAATCCACAGACTGACGAAGCCTCATCAATATCTGCTTATATCAATACAGGCTTTGAGTTAGTTATTCGCCAGTCTACGCGATAATCTCGCTATATAAACTCTAGTGCTGGAGACCCGCAATATAGAGCTGAAACGGGACAACCTGTTTATCCAGTGACTGCCGATGGTACTGTCAATGCCACTGCTGTGACTGATCTGGTGCCCACACTAAGCGACAAGCCTAGATACTGCGGAGACAGTCTCTGGTTAAAAGCTAGAATCTATGCATCCCAGCTCAATGTGCCCGGTTTTCATTTTTAACGCTGTTTTGAGTTTATTGATAGCTCCAGGGCCAATCAGAAAAGAGTTAAGGCTTTATTTTGCCATACTCCAACGCCTTGTCACTCAATGCTCCAAAGCGCAGGCTGAGTATGTCCAGCAGATAATTCTGATACAGCTTCCAGGGTGATCTGAGACCCTGCTTGGGAAAGCGGTCTATAGACCGATCCACGTACCCAGAGGCCAGATCCAAAAATGATACTCGCTCCATAGCGGGATCAGATGTACGCGGCACACAGTAGGCAAAGCCTTTTTTATCCATATGGTTAAGCATACGGCAGACATATTCGCTGGTNAGATCACATTTCAATGTCCAGGAGGCATTGGTGTAGCCCGCNGCCAGCACAAAATTGGGTATATCACTCAGCATCATACCTCGGTAACCCATGGTTTCTGGCAGAGACATAGGTTCGCCATCAACCTCGATCTCCATCCCACCCATAGGCAGCAGTTCCAATCCAGTGGCGGTCACTACTATATCGGCTTTTAAAAGCGCTCCAGATTCCAGCTTGATGCCTGTCTTGGTGAAGCGTTTAATCTGGTCGGTCACTACTGAGGACGTGCCCTTGCGCAGGGACCGGAACAAATCACTATCGGGCACCAGACAGAGACGCTGGTCCCAGGGGTTATATTTCGGGTTGAAGTGGGTATCTACATCAACCTTTCCCGCGAGCTCTCTGCGAGTGAGAGATAGTAAGAATGCTTTCATTTTTTGTGGCCGACGCCGGCTGTACTGGTATATCAGAGCCTGCATGCTGACGTTTTTCCAGCGGGTAACCAGATAGGCTAATTTGGAGGGCAACCAGCGATTCATGCGCAGTGCGAAAGGGTCTCGACCCGGACGCGAAACCACATAGGTTGGAGACCGCTGCAACATGGTCACATGCTTTGCGGTTTTTGCCATCTCTGGCACCACAGTAATAGCGGTTGCACCGCTACCTATGACCACTACATTCTTATCTGCATAGTCCAAATCTTCGGGCCACAGCTGAGGATGAATTAGCTGGCCTTTAAACTGCTCTACATCAGGGAATTCTGGGGTATAGCCCTGGTCGTAGCGATAATAGCCAGTGCAGCTATAGATAAAGTTGCAGCTTATGGCCCTGGGGCTAGCCCCCTCCCCCTCAATGGTTACCGTCCAGACTGCCCTGTCACTGTCCCAGGAAATTTTAGTGGCTCGGTGGTTGTAGCGGATATGTTTTTCGACATCATATTCCCTGGCCGTCTCACGAATATAATCCAAAATAGTAGGGCCGTCAGCTATAGCTCTCTCGTGCTTCCAGGGTTTGAAGTTGTAGCCCAATGTATGCATATCTGAGTCAGACCTAATGCCCGGGTAGCGAAACAGGTCCCAGGTGCCTCCCATGGCACCCCTGCTTTCTAAAATAGCATAGGATTTATTGGGCGCTTCACGCTCAAGATGACTGGCTGCACCAATACCAGACAGGCCGGCACCAATAATCAAAACATCTACATGATCTAAAGACATAGGGTCTCTCTTACTTTTTATTATTTGACAGTGATTTTACGGGCAAAACCACAGCATCGATGTCCCCGCCGCGACAATTTTAAAAAAACCAGCGGCTGACTGACTTATCAAGTTTGGCACTGCACTTTTTAAGCTGAGCCCCATAGGTTCCAGCCTGACGCTGAACTTTATTGGCCACAGTTAATAGCTGGGGCTTTTTATTATAGGACTTGCGGGCATAGCCACCCCAGCCCTCGTGATAGGCAAGATACTGACTGTAGGCATCCCACTTAGAGATACCCAGACGTTTGTTAGTCTTATTGGTGTACCAGCCCACAAAGTTAATGGCATCACCAAAGTCATCGCGGTCATGGCTCCAGCTGCCAGTATCCTTTCGGTAGTCACTCCAGGCTGCGTCCTGAGCCTGAGCATAGCCATAGGCTGATGATCTGCGCGGCAGAGGAATAAATAAAAACTTGGGGCGATCTGGTCGCACCTTAGCCTGAAAGGCGGACTCCTGATTGATAATCGCCATCATAACGCCTATGGGTGTACCCCAGCGCTTGCTCGAGCTACGGGCATCTTTATACCAGTCTGTTTCACCCCAGAATATTTTGCACAGGTCATTGACCTGTGTCGGCTGATAGCTGGAACAGCTAGTTAACAGGATAAGTAAAACTATGGGTAGCAGGCGCTGAGTGATCATGCCTGAATAATGCAGCTTCTAGCGATGAATATCCAGATAGTTTAGAACCAAAAGCCAGACGGCGATAAGACGCATACCAAGCAATGCGAAAGAAACGGCGGTTATCTCTGACACAGTTGTGAGCATAAATAGTTCCATATCACTCCACAGTAATGCACAGCTGACAACCATGCCAACTACCGCCATAAATCTAAAATATCGGCCGGCAACCACGGCATATAAGTAGCCAGCCAATACTAGTAACAAAAGCATCACCCGCACCTGTATCAAATCGCTTGCCGGATGAAAGGCAGCTGGATCTATTTGCACAGCAACCACCTTGGATTGGATAAACAGCTCGGGCATGAAGTAGGCTGTGACACCACGGATACTAAGAAGAAACGCCACCAGAGTTAACCGGACGCAAATGCGCCATCTAATGCCATCTTCCAGCTCAGGAATAAGGGACTCAGATAGAGTTTTTGCTTGAACTTTATCTGGCGTCTGATCGGCTGTTTTATGCGGACTAACCTCTAAGAAGTCCATGAATATCCTCTTATTCTCGATGGGCATCCACCCCATAGGGTTTTATAATTTTTAGAGACCAATAAGACCGTGGCTAATAATTAGCTCTGGTTAGATTCTTTGAGCAGATTACCTTCGATCTCTATTTAAGTGTGTATAGTTTTACAGCATTATTGTGACCCTGAGCTTTTTACCCGCTCAGCACCTATTAATTAGCAGTTTTTTGGGTGATCAGTAAAAACACTTACTACGTAGGTAATCTATTGACCAGGGGCATATCCCGCGTGCATTATCCGCGAATTATGGTTCCATCGCTGGAATGGGCATTGCTACTTCTTTTATCGGACAATATCTAGGCTAAAAATATGACTTCTATGCCCCAAATTGCTGACAAATATATTTTTACTGGCACCTGTCGGGCTGGCCTGGGTGTGGTTGCCGCTGTCACCAGTTTCCTGGCCGATAGAGACTGCTATATCTGCGCTCTCGAACAATTCGACGATGAATCAACTGACAAATTTTTTATGCGTGCTGTGTTTCGCCGCCAGAAGGGCTCGCCGGCAATCGTTGATATACGCGATCAGTTCGATAGCATTGCGCAGCAATTCACCATGGACTGGCAGATTCACAATCCAGAAGTTCCAGTAAAAACACTGCTAATGGTATCTAAATATGATCACTGCTTAGACGACTTGCTCTACCGCAAACGCAAAGGTGAATTTAATATGGAGATCACCGCAGTGGTTTCCAACCATCAGGATCTGCGCCCTATGGTAGAGCGCGAGGGCATTCGCTTTATCCACCTACCGGTAACCAAAGACACCAAGGCTCAGCAGGAACAGCGCCTAATGGAGATTGTCGATGAAACTGGCACGGAACTGGTGGTTCTAGCTCGCTATATGCAGATTTTATCCAATAATTTAACTCAGCAGCTCTCGGGCCGCTGCATCAATATCCATCACTCCTTCCTGCCGGGCTTTAAAGGCGCCAAGCCCTATCATCAGGCCTTTGACCGCGGCGTAAAAGTGATTGGCGCCACAGCCCATTATGTGACCTCGGATTTGGATGAGGGGCCTATTATCGAGCAGATGCTGACCAGAGTTGACCATAGTTACGGCCCCAATCATCTGGTTCAGGTGGGTCGAGATAATGAATCTATGGCACTGGCCAAGGCTGTTAAATATCACATTGAACGCCGCGTATTTCTAGACGGCAATAAAACAGTTGTTTTCCTGGGCAGCTAAAATCTATTAGGGGGAGAGTTATGCCTTTTGGGCTTCTAAAGTACGGTCTCAGCAGCGAGTATCCGGCACAGCATCATTTTACCCCTGCCACAGAGCTTAAAAAACACTACGACGTGGTTATTATTGGTGCCGGCGGTCACGGTACCGCCATTGCCTACAATCTGGCCAAATACCACGGCATAACCAATGTTGCTGTGCTGGAAAAAAGCTATCTAGGTGGCGGCAATACGGCTCGCAATACAGCGGTTATTCGCTCTAACTATCTCACCGAAGAAGGGGTCAGTTTTTACCGCGAGTCAGTCAAGCTCTACAACAATCTCAGCAATGAATTTAACTATAACGTGATGATGGAAAATCGCGGACAATTGACTCTGGCCCATAGCGATGCCGCTGTGCGCAGCTTCCGATGGCGCGCCGAAGTCAACCAGCACATGGGTGTCCGCTCCGAACTGATTGACCGGCAGGCCATCGCGGAATTAGTGCCAAATCTCAACATGTCTGAGGACTCTCGATTTCCCATTATGGCCGGACTTTGGCATGCAGACGGTGCCACTGCACGCCACGATGCTGTGGCCTGGGGCTATGCCAAAGGTGCCTGTGATCGCGGTGTCGAATTACACCAGCTCACCGAGGTAGAGGATATTGAGGTTAGCCGTGGTCGGGTCACTGCAGTTAAAACCAATCGCGGTCGCGTAGAGTGCGGTGTCGTGGTGCAGGCAGTGGCTGGCGCCAGCTCTATAGTGGCCAAAAAAGCTGGTATTCCGCTACCCATCCACTGTTATCCTCTGCAGGCCATGGTCACCCAGCCTTACAAGCCTATTTTAACTCCCCATGTCAGCTCTCCCCACGTCCATGTCTATGTGCATCAGACCTCCCGCGGTGAGTTTGTGATAGGCGGCGGCTCAGATCCCTACCCCCTCTATCACACCAGAGCCACATTGGATCAACGAGAATCTCTGAGCGCAGCAGCCATGGAGCTATTTCCATTTTTAGCCCAGGCAAGAATGTTACGTCAGTGGGCCGGCACCACAGATATGACGCCGGACTACAGTCCGATCATGGGACTCAGTCCAGTAGAGAATTACTATCTGGATGCTGGCTGGGGTACCTGGGGCTTTAAGGCTACACCCATATGCGGCGTCACCATGGCCGAGCTGGTGGCGACTAAAAAGGTACCAGAGATTATCAAGCCATTTGAGCTCGAGCGCTTCTATAAGTACGAACAAATTAACGAAGCCGGCGCCACCGCCGCCAGCCACTAAGAGGGATTACCATGAAGCTTCTCACCTGCCCTCTCAATGGCCAGCGCAATATTTCTGAATTTACCTACGGTGGCGAGTACCACCCTATGCCAGACCCAGAGACTGCCAGTCCAAGACAGTGGGCCGAGTATGTGTTTTTTCACGATAATGAGGCCGGCGTGGTGATCGAGTGGTGGTGTCACACTGCTAGCTCGTTTTGGTTTCTGGCAGAGCGCAACACCATTACTGACAGGGTTATTCGCACCTTTGAAGCCAGTGAAATATTTCAAAATCGCATCGACTTTGCCGAGCCAACTAACGGGGAGAAAAAATAATGCAGCGCTTACCCAGCCCCTATGGCCTATTGATTGATCGTGAACGGCAGATTAAGTTTAGCTTTGAAAATAAATCCTATCAGGGCTTTGCCGGGGATAGTATTGCCAGTGCTCTGGCCGCTAATAATCAATGGCTGCTAAGCCGATCATTTAAGTACCACCGCCCACGCGGCGCACTGACCATGGCGGGCCAGGACGCCAATACTATGGTACAGCTACCCTCCAACCCCAATGCCCTGGCTGATAAAGAGCCTCTATCTCCAGGCTTAGAGGTTATGGGGCAGAACTACAGCGGCAGTTTGAAGACTGATCGCGGTGCACTGCTGGGGTTATTTTCTCGCTTTTTACCGGTTGGCTTTTATTACAAAGCTTTTTTTAAGCCCAGAGGCATGTGGGAGAAATGGGCGCCGCTGATACGCAAAAAAGCTGGTCTGGGCGTGATTAATCAGCAACTGGAGCCAGACTATTACGATAAACAGTATAAATTTTATGATGTGGTAGTGGTTGGTGCAGGACCCTCTGGTATGCAGGCCGCTCTCACTGCCGCTGTGGATGGCTGTGAGGTGCTACTGGTTGATGAAAACCCGATTCTGGGCGGCTCCTTAAACTATTCTCGACTGGATGCTAAGGGCAGTATGGCCAGAGAGGTCCGTGATCTGCTGGTGCACGATATTGAGGCTAATAGCAATATCACCTGCATGACCAATGCCACTGTCAACGCCTGGTTTGCAGATAACTGGTTGCCTATTATCTGCCAAAAGCGTCTTTACAAGGTGCGCGCCAGACAGACCATTCTATGTACCGGCGCACTTGAGCAGCAGGCGGTATTTCACAACAATGACCTGCCTGGCGTAATGATGTCCAGCGCAGCTCAGCGCTTGATTCACCTCTATGCTATTCGCCCAGGAAAGACCGCTGTGGTTGTTACTGGCAACGATGATGGCTATGCCAATGCTCTGGATTTAGCCGATGCTGGTGTCGAGGTTGCGGCTATTGTTGATCTGCGTGACAAGCCCAGATCCAGCCCTCTGGTTAGGGCCGCCAAAAAACGCGGCATTACCATCAAGGCTGGCTANGCAGTTTACGCTGCCCAAAAGCGCGGCAATCATTTGGCTGGGGTGGAAATTCGCAAAATACTCAGTCAGGGAATATGTGACTCTCAGGCTGAGAAGATTCGCTGTGACACAGTCTGTATGGCGATTGGCTACACGCCCACCTATCAGCTCGCCTGTCAGGCCGGGGGGCAGCTTAGCTACAGCGACAAATCGGCCATGTTTACCCTGAATAATTTACCAGATGGCTTGCAGATAGCAGGTTCAGTAGACAGTTATTGGGAGCTGAGCAACTGCCTGGAGGAAGGTGCCAGAGCTGCTATTATTGCCACCAATGCTCTGGGCTTTACCCAGACTGATATCCCCGAGCCAACAGCTAGAGAAAAACATAGCCCCAACCATAGCTGGCCTATTTTTGCCCATCCCAACGGCAAAGAATTTGTCGACTATGATGAAGATCTGACCATTGCAGATATTGTTAATGCCACCCGCGATGGCTACGAGCATATCCAGCTGGTTAAACGCTACTCAACCTGCGGCATGGGGCCCTCTCAGGGTCGTCATTCTGCACTGGCCGCGGCCAGACTAGTCGCAGCTGCAACTAACCGAACTGTAGCAGAAACCGGTGTTACCACGGCACGGCCACCTTTTGCGCCCGAGCATTTGGGCCACAGTGCCGGACGCAGTTTTTATCCAGCCCGCCGCAGCAATATGCACTATAGGCATATAGAAGCCGGCGCTCAGATGCTGCAGGCCGGCGCCTGGTATCGCCCGGCCTTTTATGGCCAGGCCACAGATCGTGATCGCTGCATTGATAATGAAGTGAATAATGTGCGCAACAATGTGGGTCTGGTCGATGTATCCACCCTCGGCGGTCTTGAAGTCCGCGGCCCGGATGCAGCTGAGTTTCTCAATCGCTTCTATACCTTTGGCTTTGTTAAACAACCAGTGGGCCGAGCCCGCTACGCTCTGCTCACCAATGAAGCCGGGGTAATAATTGATGATGGCGTGGCTTGCCGTTTTAGTGAACAGCACTACTATGTGACTGCAACTACCGGCGGTGTAGATCGCGTCTATCAAACTATGCTTAAGTGGAATGCCCAGTGGCGTCTGGATGTGGATATAGCCAATGTCACCGCGGCCTACTGCGGAGTCAATATTGCAGGGCCCAGGGCCCGTCAGGTACTGGCTAGGGTTTGTACAGACATCGATCTAGGGGCAGAGGATTTTCCCTATATGGGTGTGCGCCAGGGCACAGTAGCCGGTATTCCGGCACGGGTAATCCGCGTTGGTTTTGTCGGTGAGCTGGGTTACGAAGTTCATGTGCCGCAGCAATATGGTGAAGCGCTCTGGGATGCTCTGATGGAGGCTGGTGGCGAGGAAAATATCCAGCCCTTTGGTATTGAGGCTCAGCGGCTTCTGCGTCTGGAGAAAGGCCATATTATTATTGGTCAGGACACTGATGCTATGTCTCACCCCATGGAGGTTCAGATGGGCTGGGCTGTGTCCCACAAAAAACCATTCTTTGTGGGTGGCCGCACCATTGCTGAGTTAGAGATGAAATCGCCTACACGAAGACTGGTGGGTTTTGTGGTCAATGCTAAAAATGCACCTATTCCACTGGAGAGCCATCTGGTGCTAGATGGGGCACAGATGACTGGGCGGGTGACCTCCTGTAATCATTCACCCACTCTGGGCAAACCCATAGGCCTGGCCTATGTGCAGCCCCATTGTGCCGAACCCGGTAGCCAGATTAAGATCAAATCCTCTGGCGGTGTTATGGTCACCGCCGATATTGTGACTCTACCTTTCTATGATCCTAAAACACTGCGTCAGGAGCTGTAATCATGATTGAGCTAACACCAGATAAAGCCCTGAGACGCAGCCCGCTGTATCGCCGCCATCTGCAGTTGAATGCTCAGTTTGAACAGCTGGGTGAAGCACTGGTGGTAGGTGCCTATGGTGATACTGGCATGGAGCCCAGACTGGCCATCAGTCTTGGATTAGCCGATCTGTCCTGTCTGCCGCGCACCGGTTTTAAAGGTCCTGGAGCCCCAGACTGGGCTGCCACTCAGGGAGTTGAAATTCCCTCAGCACCCAATACAGCACTGGCCCAGGCCGATGGCTCAATGGTCGCAAAACTGTCCCATCAAGAGCTGTTAATTGTCTCTGGTATGCAGGGCGACTCCGGTCTGGTCGATAGCCTCAACCAGCAAATTCCAGGGACGGGCGTCTATTCTTTGCCCCGGGCCGATAGTCATAGCTGGCTCGCGGTCACTGGCCTACTGGCGGCAGAGATGTTTTCCAAAATATGCGCTATTGATCTGCGCACCCACAAGTTTGCCCAGGGTCAGGTGGCTCAAACCTCCATCGCCAAAATTAATGGCATTATTGTGCGTCAGGATCTGGGCACCACCCCCTGCTTCCATATTTTCAGTGATATTGCCTCTACAGAATTTCTCTGGGACTGCCTGTTGGACGCCATGGAGGAACATCAGGGCGTCGCCATAGGTGTCGCAGCCATCAGAAGTCTTGACGCGACTGAATAACGTTTTTATTGATTCATAGCTTATACTCTGAGCTATGAAAAAGAACAAAAATATCGAGATCTCCGCCCTGCGCATCTTCGCTGCCGTGAGTGAGGCCGAGACCCTAACCCAGGCCGCAGAGCGTCTGGGTATTACCCAGTCTGCCGTGTCACAGACCATTAAACAGCTGGAGATTCAAACCGAAACTCAGCTGGTGGACACCAGATCTCGCCCGGTTAAGCTCACCCCCAGCGGTCAGGTATTAAAAGATTACGCCCTGCAAATTATCGACGATACCAGGCGCATGCTGGTCGATGTGCGCATGACTGCCAAAGGCGGCACAATGCCGTTAAATCTGGGTATGGTCGATTCGTTTTGCGATGTGGCAGGCCTGCAGCTTATGCGCCAGCTCAACCCCTATGTCTCCAAACTGACGCTGCGCACAGGCCTGGGCTCATCTCTGTCTGAAGATCTGCTAAATCGCAATCTGGATATTTTAATTACCAGTGATCCTATAGACGAGCATCCAGAGCTGCAGCGCTACCCTATACTGCGTGATCCCTTTGTGATGATTGTGCCAGATATGTACAGTCAAGAGGGCGCGGCAACGCCGGCCTGGCTGGCAGAGCATGCGCCCTTTATTCGTTACACTAGAGAGTCCCGACTGGGCAAACTAACGGACCTTATTAGCCGCCGCCTGGGCATTCAGCCTCAGACTGCCTGCGAGCTGGACAGCACCCAAACTCTGATGCGTTTTGTGCAGTCTGGCCAGGGCTGGGCCATCACCACTGGCCTCTGTCTCGTGCGCTATCCAGAGCTATTGGAGGGCTGTAGAGTATTGCAGTTGGCCAGTGGCGCCAATGCTCGTCATCTGACCATGCTCTGTCGCCACACTGAGCTGGGCGCGCTACCTGAGCAGATTGCCGCCAACTGCCGGGCAATATACAGTGATGAGATTGTGCCCGAGCTTATCCAGATTGCACCCTGGCTTGAACATCAAGCCTATGCTATCACCGAAATGCCAGCCATCTAGAGAGCCCATGGCAACAATAGGTGCACTGCATCCTAGGTGATAAAGATATCTCCATCGGTCGACTCGGTATCCACCCAGCTGACTGTCTCTGTACCCACTGCACCGAAAAGCCCATCTAGCTCTGGCATGGGCTGACCCGCAGAGTCTCCAGGCAGATGGCTTTTTCCCCAGGCCAAACCGGCTATACCGCGCTCGAGCATTGAATCAATCTGCTTGTCCGTATAGTTCACCGCCGCAAGAATCTCTCGAGTTGAGTGGCCGTGGGCCTCGGTTGGGCTGGCCGCATAGATAGGGGCACAGGTCGGTCGGATAGCATAGTGATCAATCTGAGTTAGCTGATGTCCACTGGGGTGATCCGGATATATCGAGAAGGCAAAACTACCGCGTTCAAGGCCCACGCTGCCGTCGGCGACCCGACTATACTGCTCGCGCAGGGTCTCAATCGAAATAGGCTGCGCTGCTGCTACATCAGCCGCCAACAGTCGCTCCATCCATTTCTGTGAAGAGGCCTGCTGGAAAGCACGGTTAAAAATACCTGAATATCAGCAGTGGCGGTAATACCCTGCAATCCAGCAATATTTTCCAGTACAGGCAGATCAGCCGGCTCAGCATCGAGGAAAATCCAATCATCAGCAGTTTGATAAAAATGCGACAGCTCATGGTTGCCCATGGCCTGACGGCCAGAGGGCTCATTAAAGTCTTCAAGGCCTGCATAGTCGAAGCAGAATGGCAGCTGTGCCAGATTGGTCACCGCCGATAGCGAAGTTCGCGCGCGGCTAACAGCTCCGGTTCTGGCTCTGTGGAAAAGGGCTACGGCCATAGCCAGCCCGCCAGCAAACCCGCAGTTTACGTCCAGAGTACCCAGATGAGCATGTTCCTCAGGTGTCTCAGAGCCACCAAAGCGGCTCATAATACCGCTGTTGGCCTGAATAATATCATCGTAGCCAATATAGTTGGTTTTCCGCCCTGGCATGGGACCACCGAGACAATCGAGACGACAGAACAGCACCCCCGGGTTAATTGCCTGCAGTGCATCATGGTCTAACCCCAGAGGTTGCATCTGACGCTCAGGAGCGTTGATGACCACCATATCCACCGAGCGCACTAGGCGGTTAAAGGCTTCGCGCCCCTCATCTGTATTGATATCAATCAGCCCACTGCGCTTGCCCATGTCCGCCTGAAAGGCGAATAATGTTCCGATCAGCGGATCGTACATTGGTACCACTGGCTCAATCTTAATAATTTCAGCGCCAAAACGGGCGAGAAAGGCCGTGGAATGGGGTCCCGCAATCACATTGGTTAAATCCAGCACCCGCAGTCCAGCTAGCCAGCCCTGGGAATGCTGCAATGGGGCCTGCTGCGCCGGGGCCTGCTGAACCCTAGCTGGTGTCGCCACTGAATCCAGCTTGGCCAGGGCCTGATCAAAAGATACAAAACTGCGCGCTGAGGGGGCTAGCATTTTGTGCGCAGATTCTTCTAACCAGGCCACAGGGCCAGGCTGTTTCATTAACCCGTACTCGGGATCATCGACTTCAACGATCAGTCCCGCATCGTTGCAATGACTGCTGTTGACCCACTCTCTGGTGGTTCTGTGGGGAGCACCGGGAATTTGACCCTCGCCAAAAATTACGCCCCATTCAGAGGAGGTCTTAGTACGCATCACTAATTTTATCTTTGCCGAAATAATACCCGCCCAGCGCTTGGGTAGCGGGTAGACGCCCAGAGAGCTCTCCCCCTCCCACTCGCTGACTGGCAGGTGCAGATCACTGACCTCTGGCATGCCCTCAGCCATCACCTCTTCGTAGAGACCAAGCACTTCCAGACAGCGCCTTGCATGGTTGCGGTGAGAAGGGCAAACAATGTAAAACATGCGGTCATCCGCACATTTATAAGAGCGGTAGAAGGGATCCAGATACTCCTGAAGTTGATCATAACTGAGATCGAAGTCAATATTGGCGGCGCGGCGGCGCTCGATTTCATGCTCGCGCATGGTCTTGTAGCGCTCAGGCAGGTCAGCTACCTGATAGGAATTGTAGGACAGGCCTTCCATCATCGCGGCAATTACTGGCACCTCAATATGGTCACCCAAACCTGTGTTCTCCCGCGCCAAAAGCGCTAAAACCACAGAGCTGGAGGCCATAGTTATACTGTAGGACGAGGCCAGAGGTAGCGGCGAGAAACAGGGGTTGAGCCCCATCAGTACGCGGTTAAAGCCCATATCCGTAAAGGCTCCAGCAGTGGCTGCTACCACAGCTTCGGTAGCTTTCCACTGGCTGCGCAACTGATCATTGCTGGCAAAACCGGGCACTGACAGACTGATCAGCTGGGGGCGGTTTGCACGCAGCGCGGCAAAATCAATGCCCAGACGCTGCATTACCCCAGGTCGGAATGATTCAATAACCACATCTGCGCGATCAATTAATTGCAGCGCCTGATCCAAGCCCTCAGGGGTTTTTAAATCCAGGTTGAGGCAGCTTTTGTTGCGATTCAAAATCCCATTGGCCTGATGCTTCCACTGGGGCCCGCTAGGTGGGTCAATATGTACCACTGTGGCACCTAAGTCTGCCAGCACCATAGCCACAGCTGGCCCAGCAATCTGCTGACCAAAGTCGACGACTCGCACCCCTTCGAGGGGTAATTGAACCTGTTGCTTCATCTCTTATACTCTTAATTATGGGCTGCAGGGCCTACTGATTACCTGGGACCCCAGCACTGTCTCTCTCGCCATTTACTAACAGGCTATTACCCCGCCTTCTGGCCGCGATCATAGAAATCATCAGCTATTCCCACCAGCAATAAAAAAAGCCCCTAAGGCAATGTTTTTTTTATTAATGCGGCTTTTTTGCCTGGGCTGCAGGCCCCGTCATTACTGGATTTATCGGAAGATACAATTTTATTAATGACAGATAGCTAGCGGGGTGCAAAATAGGGGGATAATGAAAGGCTCTATTGCGATTTTTGACCGAAAACAATATGATCTGTATCGTTTTAAGCGCTATAGCCAATTAAAATAATAACCGGAGAATAACTTTGATATCAGCAGAAAAATCTGGCTTTTTGTCAGGCACTCATCCTGTGATGGCCGTAGGTTCTGCAGTATTGGTCGCAGCGTTCGTTTTATTTACCCTTATAAGCCCAGTTGCAGCCGAAGCTCTTTACAGTTCGGCGCGAGATTTTATTGCCGCTGAGCTCAGCTGGTATTACATCAGCCTGATGAATCTATTTCTGCTGCTGGCCATAGGGCTGGTATGTAGCAAGTATGGCAAGATTCGCCTGGGTAAAGATTCTGACAGACCAGAATTTAGCTACTTTGCCTGGTTTTCTATGCTTTTTGGCGCTGGTATTGGTATAGGCATTCTGTTCTGGAGCATTGCTGAACCTATCTACTATCTTCAAGCCAATCCATTTATTACTGAAGCGGAGGCTATGGGTCCGGAAGCGGCCCAGGTGGCAATGCGCATCACTATATTTCATTGGGGTTTGCACGGCTGGGCTCTCTATGCGGTGGTGGGCATATGTTTTGCCTATTTCTCCTATCGCAAAGGCTTGCCCCTGTCTATCCGCTCGGCCCTCTACCCCATCTTTGGCGAGCGGATCTATGGTCCCATAGGCCATCTAGCTGACTTGCTGGCGGTACTGGGCACTGTATTTGGTATAGCCACATCGCTGGGAATGGGAGCCCAGCAACTGAATGCCGGCATACATTATTTGCTGGGTATTGATATCAGCCTGACCACTCAGATTTTATTGATATTTATTATTACTCTGGTGGCCACCATCTCTGTATTAACTGGTGTAAACCGAGGTATTCGTATTCTCAGTGAACTCAATATGCGACTGACTCTGTTAATCCTGATTCTGTTTCTGGTGTTTGGGCCAACTCTGTATCTGCTCAGCTCAGTGGTCAACAACACGGTTGATTATCTGGTCAATGCCCCCGCACTGGGTGTCTGGCTGGCACCACAGCAACATGGCCAGTGGCAGAGCGACTGGACTATCTTTTACTGGGGCTGGTGGCTTGCCTGGTCGCCATTTACAGGTATTTTTATCGCTCGCATTTCCCGCGGCCGCACCATCAGAGAATTTTTGCTCGGTGTGCTAGGCGCACCTGCTGTGCTGACTATTCTGTGGATCACTCTGTTTGGTAATACAGCTATGCATATGGAGCTTTTTGGTGATGGTGGTGTGACCGCCGCAGTCAATGCCGACCGCACAATCGCCCTGTTTAAAACTATAGAACTGATGGATCTGGGCGGGCTACTAACCGGCCTTATGGCCAGCATTTGCACTGTTATGCTGATCACCTATTTTGTCACCTCGGCAGATTCCGCCACCCTGGTAATCTGCACATTGGTGGCCATGGGCAGCAGTAGCCCTGGAGCGCGACTGCGCATATTTTGGGGTGTGGCCGTAGGGGCTGTGGCCGCAGTGTTACTGTTCGCTGGTGGCTTGAATGCACTGCAAACTGCCTCTATAGCGGCAGCCCTGCCCTTCTCGTTTGTTCTTATTATGGCCACCTTTGGCCTGTGTAAATCTCTTTATGCCGAGGGCCAGAGCCCCCAGGCACAACCAATAGCGACTAAAGCTGGGGAGTGATTATGTCGACACAAATAATTCTGCCGCGGATATTGCAGGTGGGCGACGGTGCCAGCCAAGAGGCTGGTAATATTCTCAATAGCCTGGACTGCAAGCGTCCCTTAATTGTGACCGATGGAATGATGGTGCAGCTGGGTTACGTTGCCCGCCTGCAACAAAGTCTTGAGGCTGCATCTATCACAGCAGATATTTTTCAGGACACTGTACCGGAACCCACGGTCAGCTCGATTCAGGCCGGCGTGGACAAAGTGCGCGATGGCAACTACGACAGCATTATCGCCATCGGTGGCGGCAGCCCTATAGACAGTGCCAAGGCCATTGCTATTTTGGGCAAGTACGGCGGTGTGATGCGGGACTATAAATTTCCTCGGGTGGTCAATGAGCCGGGGTTGCCGATTATTGCCATTCCCACCACTGCTGGCACAGGTTCCGAGTGCACCAAGGTGACCATTATCACCGATGAAACCAATGATGAAAAAATGCTCTGTGTGGGTATTGGCTTTATGCCCACCGCGGCACTGGTCGACTATAGCCTGACATTAAGCCTGCCCCCAAGAACCACAGCGGACACGGGCATTGATGCCCTGACCCATGCTATGGAAGCCTATGTCAGCAAAAAGGCCAGTCTCTACAGCGATAGCCAAGCCATAGCCGCAATGAAATTACTGGCGCCCAATCTGCGCAAAGCTTTCCAGGATGGCAGTGACCAAAAAGCCCGGGAGGAGATGATGCTCGGTGCCACCCTAGCCGGAGTCGCGTTCTCCAATGCCTCTGTGGCATTGGTACATGGCATGTCTCGCCCTATTGGCGCTTTCTATCATGTGCCCCATGGCCTCTCCAATGCCATGCTATTGCCTATGGTGACAGAGTACAGTATTCCCGCCGCACCAGAGCGCTATGCAGACTGCGCCCGCGCCATGGGTGTGGCCAATGAGGGTGACAGTGACCAGACAGCCAACAGCAAATTAATGGCCGAACTCTATGCTATTAATAAGGAACTGCAGGTGCCCACACCGGAGCAGTTTGGTATTGATCGCGACCACTTTTTTAATAACCTTCAGGTGATGGCAGAGCAGGCACTGGCCTCGGGCTCACCTGGTAACAATCCAAGAGTACCCAGCGCTGATGAGATAATCGAAATCTATCGCAAGCTGTGGTGATGCCAATTAGGTAATGCAAAGTTTAGAGATGACAATTTTTTGAGGACAAAATCATGACAGTAGTAGGACATTTAATTAACGGCCAGATGACCACCGCCACTGAGCGCACTCAGGATGTGTACAACCCATCCACTGGCGAAGTGAGCAAGCAGGTTGCCCTGGCCTCTCAGGCCACTGTAGAAGAGGCTATTGCCGCGGCCCAGGCCGCCTATCCTGAGTGGCGCAATACGCCAGCTATTAAGCGCGCCCGGGTGATGTTTAAATTTAAAGACTTGCTGGAGCAGCATGCCGATAAAATCTGCGCTCTGATTGGCGAAGAGCACGGCAAAATCAGCCATGATGCCGCCGGTGAACTGCAGCGAGGCATTGAGAATGTAGAGTATGCCTGCTGCGCACCAGAGCTACTAAAAGGGGAGCACAGCAAAAATGTCGCCCCCAATATAGACTCCTGGAGTGAGTTTCAGCCCCTAGGTGTGGTGGCCGGTATTACCCCGTTTAACTTCCCCGCCATGGTGCCTCTGTGGATGTATCCAATGGCCATTGTCTGTGGCAACTGCTTTATTCTTAAACCCTCTGAGCGCGACCCAAGCTCGACGCTTTTTATTGCTGAACTGCTCAAGGAAGCAGGCCTGCCCGATGGTGTAATGAATGTGGTCAATGGCGATAAAGAAGCCGTTGATACATTGCTCAATGATGAGCGCATTAAGGCCGTGAGCTTTGTGGGCTCCACCCCCATTGCGGAATATATCTACAGCACCGCCAACGCTAACGGCAAGCGCTGCCAAGCTCTGGGTGGCGCTAAAAACCATGCGATTGTGATGCCTGATGCAGATATGGACAATGCGGTGGCGCAGTTATTGGGCGCTGCCTTTGGCTCCTCCGGTGAGCGCTGTATGGCTCTGTCGGTTGCCGTGGCCGTAGGTGATGCCGCGGCAGATGCCCTGGTCAGCAAAATGCAGGAAGCTATGAAAGGCTTAAAGATTGGCCCCTGTCATGATGCAGACAATGACTTTGGTCCGGTGATCACAGAGCAGCATCAGCAGAAAGTGTTTGGCTATATCGACAGTGCCGAACAACAGGGAGCTGATATTGTGGTAGATGGTCGCAACCCCAGCATCGATGGCTATGAAAATGGTTTTTATGTGGGCGGCACATTGATCGATCGCGTGACCCCAGAGATGGACAGTTACAATGCTGAAATCTTTGGCCCAGTGTTGCAGGTGGTTCGCGTGGATAGCATGCAAGCAGCCATGGACCTGATTGATAACCACGAATACGGCAATGGCACCTGTATCTTTACTAGAGACGGTGAAGCCGCACGCTACTTCTCTGACCATATTCAGGTGGGCATGGTGGGCATTAATATCCCGCTGCCAGTGCCTGTGGCCTACCACAGCTTTGGTGGCTGGAAACGATCGCTGTTTGGCGATCTGCATGCCTATGGCCCAGATGCTGTGCGTTTCTATACCAAGCGCAAAACCATTACCCAGCGCTGGCCTTCGGCTGGTGTGCGTGAAGGTGCGCAGTTCTCTATGCCGACCATGAGCTAAATTAAAACCATGACGACTAGGGAAAAAGGCTCGGCGGTCAGCCGGGTAATGCAAATTATCGAAGCGGTGTCCAAAGCCGAGCGACCTCTGTCGCCGGCGGACCTAGCCCTTCAGTTGGCTATTCCCAAGCCCAGTATTCACCGCCTGCTCAACCAACTGGAGAGCGATGGTTTTGTGCAGACCAATATGCGCGGGCTCATTGTTCCCAGCCCTAAGATGCACAGTATCGCCTGGGCTGTACTGCACAGTGAGCGCTTTAGCTCATTGCGCCGGGCTATTTTGCAAAGGCTTACGGAAGAGATTGGTGAGACCTGTGGTATAGCCGTACCCAATGGCGCTGAGATGATTTATTACGATCGCGTGCAAACTGACTGGCCCTTGCAAATCCACCTGCAGGTGGGCAGTCATACACCCAGTTGGTGCACCGCCAGCGGCAAACTCTATCTCAGTTCTCTGCCCAAGCACCGGCGTCAGCGTCTTATCAACGAACTGTCACTGACCAGATATACCCGCAATACTATCGTTGATGTCGATGCTCTGGAAACCGAGTTACAGCATATAAAAACAAGTCGCCTAGGCACAGACAACGAAGAGTTTGTCGATGGTATGGTGGCCGTCGCTGTGCCGGTGAATGATAGCAATGGCAAACTCTGCGCCTGCCTATTTACTCATGCACCGGTCATTCGCAAAAGCTTTGATGAGCTGCTTGAGTATACAGACGCACTGCAAAGTGCAGCCCAGAGCCTGGGTCATCTGATCGATGATCCAGAATAATAATTGCTCGGCTTTTTGAGCAAGGTAGAGGGATAATAATGAAGAAAAGACTGCCGCCATTAAACTGGCTTCGCTCCTTTGAAGCCTCCGCACGCCATCTGAATTTCACTCTAGCGGCCTCTGAATTACATATGACTCAAGCAGCGGTCAGCCAGCAGATCAAAGGGCTGGAAACCAAGTTGGGTTGCGCCCTATTTAAACGCCTGCCCCGCGGACTGGAGCTGACCGATGCCGGGCGAGCCTATATTCCCGGCGTGCGTGAGTCAATTGAAAAGCTGGCGCTGGTTACCGATGAGGTATTTGGTAAGGAGCGCAGCCACACTCTGACCGTGCGGGTTAATTTGGTGTTCTTTAATACCTGGCTGGCACCGCGACTGGCGGATTTCCGAAACCAGTATCCAGATATTGATCTGCGCTTTACCAGCAATATCTGGGTGGCCGGCACCGATAAAGAGGCTGATGTTGAGATATGTTATGGCAAGGGCCAATGGACTAACTGTTTTAGCGACCGACTCACCTGGGATAGGCTTATCCCGGTCTGCAGCCCAACCTTACTAGACGGGCAGCTACCTCCGGCTGACCCCAGCGAACTGTCCAACTATACCCTGCTCCATGTTATTGGATACGAAGAGGGCTGGGGCTTTTGGCTAAATCAATTGGGCTATTACAATATCGACCCTTCTCAGGGCATTCACTTTGATTCGCTGATGACGGGAATGGAAATGGCTGCACAGGGTCATGGTGTGGCGCTAAGCCGCACATCTCTCGCGGCTAACATGCTGGAGAACGGCCGCTTGATCGCGCCATTTGAACAGACTGTCAGCACGGTGGAATCCTTTTACCTGACCACCCCCAAGGATAAGCCTATTCGCGCCCATGTGGATGCATTTCGTCAGTGGATTATTGATCAGGCTCAGCAAGCTAGCCCTGGGCAGGTTTAGTCCCCCGCGCCCGCCCTGGAGCTCTCAGTGGATTCGACTAGCACTCTGGCGACCAGATTATCGAGCTTATGCCAAAGGGTTTCATCAATCTCAATGCCCTGCTCCAGACAGTGCTCATAACTATCGACCATAGACTCAGATTGAACGCGACTAACTGGTGAATCCAGGNTAATCTGGCTGACAAACTGCTGTTCCACCGAGACCATATCTTCGCCAGCAAAAATCATTAGACTTTGATTATCTGACTGAGTGGGCAGAGTATATTGGCTGTACTCTGGGTGCTTTGCATGAGCTTCAATGGTCACTTTAAAACCACTGCTGCCCTGCTCCCAATAGGCTGCAAGGGCTGTGCCAGACTGGGCCGCACTGACAAGCCGCTGGATAATCAACAGGCGATTGTGGCAATTATCCAGCTGTACAAAGCCATGACCATACTGGCGGGCCAGTGCACAGGCCAATCTGACCGTTTGACTGCCACAGAGTAAAACCGAAGAGCTCTGCCCATCAAGCAGTGCCTGCTGATCCCCATTGCTGACCAACTGGGCATGAAGGCAGAGACAATTGTTCAGAAATGGCAGCGCGAGATTAAGCTGCTCAAGGCCGTTAAAACCGTGCATCTGCGACCAGATAACCATAGCCGCCGCATCCTGATAGTCGCCCACAGAGAACCCCAAGCCTTCAAACGCCTTCTTGAGAGAAGCCGTCAATTCATTGCGAGAAACTTTCATAATCTAACGGCTGGGATCTATGCTTTTACTGAGCACGGGTTTAATAGGAAACTGCCAGTCATCCATAAAGGGCTTATCGAAATCACTGATCAGTGGCGCCCCCTGAAACATAGTGTTACGCACCCAGAGCCGCGAGCGGGGATCAAATTTGCTGACCCCAAAAAAGGATAATTTGCAGCGCAATAGATGAATGGGCAACACATCGCTGTGCACCAGATTCTCGCGAATATCCCCGTAATGGCTTTGAGCCATGGTTTGAATCCGGCTGATCGCACCGCTTAAATTAGGCTGCTGAAGAATAAAATGAGCAACATCCTGCTGGGGAAACTCTGCTATATAAGCGCAGACTTCGTCGTAGCATTCTCGCACCATGCGACCAATGGCCAGCGGCATCTGTTTCTCCATGCCCATATCTACATGAGTCTGACCAAGGCGCGGCTCCATCTTCTCTTCCGAGCGATACCAAAAGGAACCCTGAGCATTGGGCTGGGCAAAATCAATTGCCAGTGCCCAGTCATATTTATCTTCTATAACCAGCTTTAGTTCCTGCAGAGACATCTGGGGAACCAGATGCTGGTCTTCGTCGACGGCCATTAGTTCTTCCAACTCGTCCACCAACTCTGGGTAGAGCTCTATCAGCAAAGTGTTAATTACTTCCTGAGTTTCAACACGCCAACGCTGCTCAGCATACTGCGCCAGCTCCGACCAGTTGTAGCAGCTGGAAACAATATTGTCCCCTTCCTCAAGCAGCCACTGACTCAGCTCTTGAAGCTCCTGGCGAACCATGCCGTTAGAAATATTTTGCTTCTCATCACCAGTAACAATTTCACCCAGATGCTGAATCACTCGATCGGTAGCTATTTTGAATCGCTCTAGCATTTGAGAGTCTATGCCATCAGTGCCGGCCATCTTTGCTCTTGCCAATGCTGTTTCACGCTGCTCAATCCACTGATTAATCAGCAGCGGATGATTGATCAAAAATGGGGCCATACCCAACCCGGTGGAGTTGCCAATACCAAAATAACGCCTGATATCATCATCCAGCTTTACTGCAGTTTCTGGTGCACGCTGCGCGGCAATATAATCGGCGTGCTGCAAACTAAAGTGACGCAGCATAAAGCAGGTAAACATTTCTGCGGCAAAGGGTCGGGCAAAATCACGGTGTTTGGTGCGGACCTTTTCCCAGTCGGCCATACCCAATTTGCCACTGCCATAGGCGGCGGTGGTGCGATACAGATAGCCGACTTCGGCAATTACATCCACATCGGGCTGGCGACCATTGGCTAGCTCATCTACTACATACTCAAAGGTGCGGCCACTGCGATTGCCTCTGGACAGCACAAATACTCGGGAATCAACACGTCCGGCTTCCTGCTTGGGCACATTGGTGCGCAGAAACTCTAACTGCTCGGCATCAACGGTGCCCTCGCAAAGGGCCATGGTCAGATCCCACTGGTTGGCAATCACACGATCATTGCGATTTTCTGGGTCTAGATAATGGGAAAACAACACATAGCTATAGGTACCGAACTTGGCTTTTACCTCATAGACTGCGGTGCCGTAACCCTCTGAATCCAGATCAAACACAGTGCTGTTGATCTGCCACTTCTCCTTCACCATGCGTCGCACTAGGGTGCGCATAAAGCTTAGGCGAGACTGGTGAAAACTACCCAAGCGGTCCAGCTGCATAACCTGACTGGCAGGACGCAGGGACAGCGCAGCGCTATTGCTGAGACTATGCTTTCCAGCTAAATTATGNTGCGACCGCACAGGCTTTACCCCATAGGCTAAGGTTGTTTTTGAGGTCCGAACAGGACCTATTTTTCGGCTATTGTAGGCGCAGTTATGGGCAGCGACTTAATTAAAAGCGACACAGAAAGCCCGGTTGCGACATAGTGCTTTTGCCAACTAAACCGCCTCAAAATAAGACGGTTTTTTTTCTAAGCCACTAAGGTTTGACCGGTGAACCCGGAAAAGATTTCTCGAAGAATGACAGCCAGTTTTGACCCATGATTTTTTCGATATCAGTGTTATTAAAACCCACGTCTTGCAAACCCTGAGCCACGGTTAACATATCTTTGGACCCAGCAAACCAGTTGGGCTGGCGGGGCCAGCTCGGGCTGGCCGCAGAGCCCTCGCCATGATCAATACCAGTGGTCCAGCGACCGCTGCGCATCCATTCCAGTATTGAGTAGTCCCAGTTCTCACAGAGATCAGAGCCAATACCTATGCGATCAATACCAATCATCTCCGCAGTTTGGCCAATCATCTGACAGAATTCTTGCAAGGTGCAGTCAGAGCCATTCTTAAGATGGAATGGATACATGCTAAAGCCCAGCATGCCCTCTGATTCACCTATAGCCCGGAGCACTGTATCGGATTTATTGCGCAGCGCGGCGTGGAAAAACGTCGGATTGGCATGGGTGATGGCGATGGGCCGTTCAGAGATTTCAATGGCTTCCAGGGTCGACTTCTCCGCACTGTGGGACATATCAATAATCATGCCTACACGGTTCATTTCTTTGATCACTTCGCGGCCAAATCTGGTAATGCCACCGTCCTGTTCCTCGTAGCATCCAGTGGCCAGCAGACTCTGATTGTTATAGCTGAGCTGCATAATATGCACCCCAAGCTGCTTCAAAATCTGCACCATTTTCACATCGTCTTCGATGGGTGAGCAATTCTGGAAGCCAAAGATAATACCCACTTTGCCCAGGAGCTTGGCTTCAAGAATATCCGACGCCTGGTGAATGGGCATAATCAGATCGGCATGATTAATAAAGTGCCGGTTCCAGTTGCCTATATTCTCCAATGTCTCGCGAATATTCTCCCAGTAGGCAATGGTCACATGAATAGTACTTAAACCACTGCGCTGAGCCTTTTCAAACAGGTCGCGGTTCCAATTGACATATTGCAGCCCGTCGATAAGAAGCATTTCTCTGTTCATCTCTCTAGTCATCAATGAATCCTGAGTAGCAATTAGTAGGGCTTGCTGTAGTTTGTTTTAATAATCGTGTAGAACTCCCGCGCATACTGACCCTGCTCGCGGGGGCCATAGCTTGAGTTTTTACGGCCGCCAAAGGGCACATGGTAGTCAGTGCCTGCAGTCGGCAGATTCACCATGACACAACCAGATTTAGAATGACGCTTAAAGTGGCCAGCATTGGCCAGACTGTTGGTTATGATGCCTGAAGTCAGACCAAAGTCCGAGTCGTTGGAAACCTCCAGCGCTTCTTCATAGCTGTCTACCTTGATCACACAGGCGATAGGGCCAAACACTTCTTCGCGGTTGATGCGCATCTGGTTGTTCGTATTAACAAACAGCGCAGGCGACATATAAAAGCCCTCAGTGTCCATGGTCATGGCTTCGCCTCCCAAAACCAGCTCTGCGCCTTCGTCTTTAGCAATCTGCATATAGTCTAGATTCTGCTGCAACTGACGACCGTCGACCACTGGCCCAATTTGCGCGCCCTCTGCCAATGCATGACCGACCACTAGGTTGCTGACAGCCTCAGTCATCTTCTCAACAAACCTATCGTGAATACCCGACTGCACAATAATTCTCGACGAGGCGGTACATTTCTGACCTGTACCAAAATAGGCACCAGCCACAGCACATTGCACCGCTGTATCAAGGTCCGCATCATCCAAAACCACTAGCGCATTTTTGCTGCCCATCTCCAGCTGCACGCGAGCCATATTATCAATGGCATTGCGCGCAATATGGCGGCCTACGCCAACGGAACCCGTAAAAGTAACTGCTTGAATATCTGGAGAGGTACAGAGGGTTTCGCCTACCTCTCTGCCCGAGCCCATCACCAAATTAAACACACCGGCGGGCAGGCCGCTGCGGCTAATAATATCAGCCAGTATCCAGGCACTGCCAGGCACTAACTCGGCTGGTTTAAGCACCACTGCATTGCCATAGGCTATGGCCGGTGCCACTTTCCAGGCCGCCACTGCCATGGGGAAATTCCAAGGGGTGACAATACCAATCACACCCAATGCCTCACGGTGGACTTCTACATCTACGCCAGGACGAACGGACTGGGTGTTCTCACCCATTAGGCGCAGCACTTCGGCACCATAATATTGAAAGAATTGCCCAGATCTATAAACTTCACCCACACCTTCTGCACGGGTTTTGCCTTCTTCGCGGGCCAGAATTTCACCAATTTCACCACTGCGGGCAATAAGCTCGGCGCCAATAAAATCTAAAACAGTTTTGCGTTGCTCCAGTGCACTTTGCGACCAGCCCTCAAACGCTGCGTTAGCGGCACTGATAGCCGCCAGACAGTCTTCATTAGATGCCTTGGCATAACGGCCAACGATATCGCTGGTATCTGAAGGGTTTATATTGCTAATGATCTCTGAACTGCCGACCCATTCACCATTGATATAATTGCTGTGTAAATCCTGATTCATACCGTTTCCGCCTGTAATTTTTAGGGCTGAACAACCCATTTGCGACCCATTGTTATACGTAGACACCTATAAATCCAATCAAAACTTTATATAGATTTATAAGCATAATTAATTTATTCTTCTCCTTGGCAATATCACTAATAAATATAATAAAGGTAATATTATCAAATACTTAAACGTCACCCTGAGACACCTCCGCACTTTTATTACCGTGGCTGAAGAAGGCAGTTTCAATGGGGCTGCAGAAAAACTCTCTCGCACTCAGCCTGCTATCACTCTGGCCGTTAAGCAGCTGGAAGAATTTATTGGTTTAAAACTTCTAGATCGCACCACTAGACAGGTCAGCACCACTGCGGAGGGAGAAAACTTTATCCCCATAGCGCAGCGGTTGGTCCGTGACTTTGATACGGCAATTTATGACTTGCGCGCCACGGCAGAGCGCCGCAGCGGCCATGTGAGCATGGCTATAGTGCCATCAGTGGCCAGCAACCTGTTGCCAGATATCATCAAGGCTTTCTCGTCTGAGTATCCAGGCATTCACCTCCACCTGGATGATGACAGCTCTCAGGGAGTACAGAGGCGGGTCGAGCGCAACGAGGTGGATTTTGGCATTGCCAGCCTGTGGAAACCCAATAATTCATTAGACTTTAAGCCATTATTTGCCGATAAACTCGAACTAATCTGTCATGCGGACCATCATCTGGCCAAAGAGACTGGGCCGGTAAGAATTGATGAACTGGAAGACACCACATTTTTGGACACTGGCATTACTAAAACCCTGCGCAGCCGCGAAAGCTTTGGGGACTCTAAATTTGATTTTCCCAATATAACTACTTTACTGGCGATGCTCAGAGCTAATCTTGGCGTTTCGGTGCTGCCTTCGCTAGCCATTCCAGCGCTCGCGGATAATTTAGTATCTCGGCCCCTGACACCGACCCAGGCCCGTGAGGTTTACCTGATTACCCGAAATGGCTGGACAGTCTCCCCCGCCGCTGAAGCTATGATTGAGACCATTATTCGCGAAACTCCCAGCCAGATTAAAAAGCACGACCTGACACTGCGCACTAACAGTGCCAGTCACTGATACCAGAGCTTAGGATTCAGGGTTCATAAATTCATTGCAGCTGGCCAGCAGAGCATCAGTGACAACTATGCCCTCAGCAGCTGACTTGGCGCGATTGGCATAGCGACGATTACCTGGCATATGTGCACCTTCCATACCAGCCAGACGCGCTAGAAATGACTCTGAATGCTGCAGCCAGCTATCTGCATCGCCAAATCGGCTAGGGTCAATGGCGAGCATAAACTCGCCGCCGTTAGGTGGCCCACCATCATTGTTATCATTGGCCTGGGCTTCATAACTAAAGTCCATACCCGTAAGGCCTGCAACCAACAGTTCAATCATCATGGCAATGGTAGAGCCTTTGTGACCACCGAAAGGTAACAGCGCTCCGCCATCAATTATCTTTGCGGGCTCTGTAGTCGGATTGCCATCGGCATCTACACCTGTACCCAGAGGCACAGAATGGCCGTCTCGGGCTGCAATCATTACCTCACCTCTAGCCATAGAGGCTGAGGCCTGGTCAAACACCATTGGCGGCTGGTCGCCACGAGGCCAACCAAAACACATGGGATTGGTACCAAATAATGGCTGCTTGGCACCAGCTGGCACCACTGCTGGTTTGTAAGTGGTAAAGGCCATGGCCGCACATCCGGCCTCTGCAATAGGCTCAACCTCGACCCAGAGTGCCGCAAAATGGTGCACGTTAACCAGGGCCATGGCGGCAATGCCATTTTCCCGGGCGGCCTGGATAAGAGCTTCACGCCCAGCTTCGAGAGCCAAAGGCGCATAACCATGGTCGCCATCGACCTTGATCACTGCCGGAGAAATTTTTGTAACACTGGGTTTGGCACTACCATTCACCTTGCCACTGCGCAATGAGGCTATATAACCGGGCATGCGAAACAGTCCGTGAGAAGCGCAACCATCCCGCTCGGCAGCGGCTATGGTACGTCCTACTGCGGCAGCATTTTCACTGTTACAACCATTCGCAGTTAAACAGTTTTCCACAAGCANTTGAACTTCTTGCTCAGTCATATTGGTTGTAGACATAAATCACTCCAAACTTAGATTTTAATATTTATTATTTATGTAATGGGATAGCGGTCCAGTACTGGACCCAGAGCCTCTTTAAGCGGATTGAGGCTAGACTCAAAATGCTTCCACTGCTCTAGGCCACTGGTGTAGATAGGCTGCCTGACCTGCTCCGCACTGGGAGTGCGCACAGAGCGCTCATTCTTATGGAAGTTGATGCAGGCTTCTTCAAAGGGCAGCCCACAATAATCAAGAATGCGACGCACCTGAGTCTCCAGATCAGCTACCACCTCTTCATACTGCACAGACAGAACTTTGCCAGGTAACACCTTATCCCAGTGATCCATCAGATCTACATAGTTGCGGTAGTAGGTGCCCACCTCATGTAAACCGTAGGTAAACTCCTGCCCTTCAAAAAACAGCTGCTTAAAGCCACTAAAGCAGCATGCCATTGGATGACGACGAGCATCTATAATTTTGGCATTGGGCAAAATCATCTGAATTAGGCCAATATCACGGAAGTTATTGGGCATCTTATCAATAAAGTAAGGCGCCCCCTCGCGATGTATCTGGGTTTCATCTATATAGGTCTGTCCCAGCTTTGCAGCAATTTCCGGCGTTAATTGCTCTAGTATCTGAGGGTATCTCGGCTCTTCAAATACAGTACGACGGCCATTTAAGCGATGGGCAATCGCGGGAATATTATTTAACTCCAGGGTTCCATCAACCTGGGAGTGGGACGCTAGAATCTGCTCCAGCAATGTGGAGCCCGCTCTGGGCAGGCCAACAATAAAGATAGGGTCGGGAGCAGCGCAGCCAGATTGACCGAATCTTGCAAATAGCTCGGCAGTACAAAACTTCTGCTGCAGAGACATTTTGTAGCTCATGCGCTCGCCATCGTACTGCACATCTTGCTTCTTTAGCTGATTGCCCTGGACATAATAGTCACCAGCTGCTGCATAATCTTGTGCATCTTCCATAGCCTTGCCCAGGGCAAAGCTAAGATGAATTCTGTCGTCCAACCCAGTGGAATCTGATTGCTGATGCTCACGCATCAAATCTATTTCTGCATCCTCAAATTTATAGGTCTTAAGATTAGCCAGACTCCAAAAAGCATCACCAAAATCTGGCTTGGCTCTATAGACGGCGCGATAGGCCTCAACCGCCTCATCAATTCTGCCAATGGTTTTTAAGGTATGTCCACGCAGCAAATGAGCGGGAGCCGCACTGGGGTCTGCGTCGACAAACTCATCATAAAGGGCCAAGGCCTCTTCAAATCGGCCTACGGCGACACATTGGTTGGCATAGGAAAAACGGTATTTACTATTCTCTGGATCGGTATCCAGCAGGACCTGCGCCTGTTCCATACAGAGCTCAAATTTCTGTCTCTTGTACAGTACGTTCATATAATCAAAGCGCACTAGCTGATTCTCTGGCTCATAGACCAGTGCACTTTCAAGAATAAACTCGGCATCATCCAGCACATGGGTTTTTACACCCAGGTCAGCTAGCAGACGCATACCCTCAATATGTTTAGGCTGTTTCTGCAAGAAGCTTCGGCACAGCTGCTCTGCTTTTGACAGCTTGCCCTCTTCCATCATATTTCTAACGCCCAAGAGCTCTGGCGGAAGAGCGGCTAGGCGCTGATACTTGTCTTCAAAAAAATCATAGGCTTTTTGGTCAACTTGCGGATCAGTCAATGTCATTAACATCTGCCAGCTGGCAATTAGGCTCCCATTTTGGGTGGCTGCCTGCTGGAAAGCCGCTCGCGCATCGGCTGTTTCACCCTGGGCCATAAGAATATGGCCTCGCTCTTGCCAGGCCCGACCATAGGTTGGCTCGATCTCAATGAGTTTTTGCAACGAGTTTAGTGCAGCCTGGTAATTCTCTCTAAACCGCTGAGCCACGGCACTAAAGTAGAGAGCCTCGGAGTGATTTGGATAATCATTCAACAACCGCTCCATAAGGTCCTGAGCATCACTGAAATCCCCTGCCTGGATAAGCGCTCTACCCCGTGACATAAGTTCTGCTGCTGCCTCTGCAGAAAGCTTGGTTGAGTCATCCCGATGATCAGTTGGGTTGCTGCCAGACATAAAATTTTCCATTACCTAAGGAGTCGATAAATTTACCACAAACCAAGTATAGAGCCTTACAGTTGATACAAGAAAGGCGAGCCTAAGCTCGCCTTTCTTTTTACTTCGACTTAACGAATATTAACTAAAAGTCATTTCTAACTATTAATTAAAATCGTAGTTGAACCTCATACCAATTGTGCGAGGACGGTTGGTAGTGGTTCTCTCCAGGAAGTCCTGACGGTTGATGTGCAGCTGAGCGCGCTCATCAGTCAAGTTGCTGACATACATTTCAACACCCCAACCTGCATCAGTAGTTACACCGGCTGAAGCGTCCATGATGACATAGCTGTCCTGCATGGTGTTTGGCTCAGTGGGCGTATCAACGATTGAGTTGAGTGCTTCATCTGAGTACTTACCACCGACCTGCCAGTAAGCTTCCATCCCGCTAGACATATCCCAGCTGTAACGTGCACGAAGATTTCCCTGGAACTCAGGTGTTAATGGCAGAGGGCGACCCTCGTCCTGGACAACAAAAGAGAAGCCTGGATCTACACGAACCAGCTCAGTTTCGTTGTAAGACATTGCACCAAACAGAGTCAGATTATCGCTGACAGCCCAGACCATATCCATTTCAATACCAGTGATTTCCGCGTCGCCGCCGTTATCTACGATAGTAAAGATAGAGATGTTCTGCGAGTCAAACTGAGATACCTGAATATCTTCCCAGTCGATGCGGTACAGAGCACCGTTCAGACGCATATCGCCATCCATCATGGTCATTTTCCAACCCAGCTCAAGGTTCTCGAGGGTGTCAGAATCAAACTTGTATGGCAGACAGTAGCCTGGGAAACCATTGCTAGGATTGGCTGCAACATCAACACAGTCAGTACCGCTGTAGGTACCCTTCTGCGCTGCGCCACGGTTAAATCCAGGTGGACGGTAACCTTCAGAAGAAGTCACATACATCAGTAAGTCTTCGTTAGGCGTCCAGGTTACAGTGAACTTAGTAATGGTGTCAGTGGTGCTGATTGGCTGCAGAACATTAAACTTCTGCGCATAATCTCGACCACCGGTTACATTTGGAATCACGTCATTAGTGGGGTCAGCGTCATCTGTAAACAGAGGACGGTTGCCATAACGCCATGCACCGTAACCGGTGAAGCCATACTCCAGATCGTAGTAACGAGCCGAGGCAGCAACAGTCAACGTTTCGCTGATGTCGTAGGAGAGCTCACCAAAGACAGCGACCTGCTCTTCGTTACGATGGTTATCGTTACGGAACTGAGTAGCTGGGCTAACCAGACCACGGGCATTCGCATCTGCGTCATCCAGTGAAGAGTTCAGATTGATGTCGATTGGTGTAAAGCCTGCTTCTGCTGGCCCTAAATAGTTGAAGTTACCGATGTGAAGAATCTCAGCATCTTCATAGAAAACACCACCAGTAAAGCGCATAGAAGCGTCTGGATCAGTAGAAACACGGAATTCGTGAGTCATACGAGTGTTTTCATTTTCTGCGTTGAAGTTGTTGGCAGGGTTGCCACATTCAATCACGCCAGTGTTGCCACTGAGAGTTGGATCCCAGCTATAGTTGGCTTGACCAATGTCTAACCCGTGGTAGTAAGAACCAGTCAGATACTCACACTGGTAACCTGGAATATAAGCACCAATATTGGAATAACCGGTGTAGTCCAAGCGCTGTGATACTTCACGATCCAAGTAAGCACCGGTGTACACAAGATCAAGAGCGCCAGCACGACCTTCTAAGGTCCAGGCAAACTGAGTAAATTCATCTTCGAGAGAATCTTCAGTAAAACGTGCTACCTTGAGATCACCCAGAGATTCGTCATAATCAAAAACACCCTGAGTCTTCAGAGACTGCTGGGTGAACTGAATCAGAGCTGACCAGTCGTCATTGATCAGGTACTTAGCACCTAGGCGCATACCTTGATATGACACATCATTAAAGTCATCTTCAACTAAACCTGAGCTTGTTGCGGTAGTGTAGTTAACCGGGATTGTCACGCCACCCTCGCCCACTACAGTGCCATTACCAAAGATGTGACCTTCAGCAAAGTCAACTGAGCTTCCTGGGTAAGCAGGGTTTAGAGCCGGATTCGCTGTGAATGTGCCTTCGACATTGTCTATATAACCACCTTTATTATCGGTGTACACCGCGGCACGAACCGCCAGCTTACCTTCGATAACAGGGATATTGATCATAGCTTCAACTTTGTTGCTGTCCTCACCACCAGAAGTAGATGAGTACCCAGCTGACAGGCTGGCAGCGAACTCGTCGATAACAGGCTTATTAGTGATCAATCGCACTGTACCTGCCTGCGAGCTTGCACCGTACAGAGTGCCCTGGGGTCCAGGAAGAACCTCAATTCGCTCCATATCAGTAATGTAAACATCGAGATTACGACCACCAGCTGTTACTGGCTGCTCATCCAGATAGAGCGCTACGTTAGGCGCAGAACCCTGTGATTCCGCCACAGAAATGTTGATCGCATCAACAGCTGCACCACGGATATAGATTTCGTTTTGACCCGGCCCACGGCCGCCTGCGTTTACACTAGGCAGATATTTAACATAGTCTTCAAAACTTGTAACATTTTGCTCTTCCAATGTCTCTTCAGTCATAGCCTGAACAGCAATTGGAATGTCCTGCATGCTGGCAGACTTTTTGGTTGCAGTTACTACAATCTCTTCCAGCATACCCTCTGCAACAGTGACACCAGCGGTACCAGCTGCAATACCCGCAGCTATTACCGACATTACTGCTCGGTTTACTTTTGTCTTGCGAAACATAAGTTTCTCCCCAATGTAGATTAAATGTTATTCAAATGTGGGCCGCTGAGAGTCTAAGTCAATTTACAAACTATCGGATTCACGGCCTTTTTTTCTTATTACCACCTGCTGATCGTCCCTCAGTAAAGAAAGGGAAGCAAATTAATAAACCAAATCTATTTATATTTTTTTCTTATAAATTAGAAACGCCTCTTTTAGAGAGGCACGGTAGCAATAACGAACGAGACTCAGGGTACCACAAAGAACGGTTTAAATTAAGGGCATAGAGTCCTGCGGGCCAGATTTAAACGAAACCTGTGGTTTAGGGTAGGTATTTTTGAGTCTGAGCTGCATTCCAGATGCCTGACTTTTAAGCTACACAGCCTAGGGCGATTTAAGGGCTGATCAGGGTAATTTTACCGGACTCTATAAGAATCCTCTTACTTTTATAGAGAGTGCCCAGAGCCTGCTTATACTTTTTCTTAGACACTTTAAATAAGCGGTAAATCTCATCAGGGTCGCTTTTGTCAGAGAGCTGCGACTCACCCCCCCTATCCTGCAAATGACGAATAATTTGCTCAGCCAGATCATGATCTCCCTGCAACGTACCCTGAGAGATCAACAGATCAATCTTGCCATCTGCGCGAATAGTTTTTACAAAGCCAGGCAATCGCTCACCAATCTTGAGCGGGCGAAAGGCGTCTGCACGGAAAATAAGCCCCAGATATTTATTATCGACCACTGCTTTGTAACCGAGCTCAGTGCGCGCTGCGATCAAAAGATTAACCGCCTGGCGAGGCTTGAGCCAGACAGTCTCCTCATCCAAATGATGGTTAAGCTTGGTAGAGGCGGCAATGCGATCTGAATTTTGATCGTGAAACACATGCACCACATAGGAATAGCCCACTTCCATGGGTTTCTGCTGTTCGTTATAAGGTACCAACAGGTCTTTTGACAAACCCCAGTCCATAAAGGCACCAGCATGATTGATATCCACAACCTTGAGAAATTCGCAGTCGCCCACCTGAACCTTGGGCTTTTCTGTTGTTGCGATTAGCAGATCATCGGAATCGAAATATAGAAAGACATCCACCCAGTCGCCAACTTCACAGCCACCGGGCACATAGCGCCTGGGTAACAGAATAGTATGCAAGTCACCACCATCAACATAGACGCCAAAGTCGACCTGCTTTACTACCTGAAGTCTGTTGAATGCACCAATTTCTACCATGTCTCTAACTCTCTTCGGGGAATAGACTACTGACGGCAGCCATAGGTGCCAGGCGGGATTATACAGTAGTCAGAGCGAGCAAGGCAGATTACTAATACAGCAATCAAGGCAGATCTAAATCGAGTGATTGGTGCCAGAGGTCTTATGTTGAGACTGTTGAGGAGGGGTCGATGCAACCTGAGCCTCGGTTTTTGCCGTTAGCGCCGTCTCAACAGCGGTCACCACATCGGATACAGTGGCGAACTCCTCAATCTCTTCATCGGTAAACTCGATGGAATACTCGTCTTCCAAATCCATGCCAATGGATAATTTTTCCAGGGAATCTATATTGAGATCTTTGAGGCTCATGTCCATTTCTACATGATTGGATTTTACAGCGGGATTTTTACCAATAAACTCACGAACGGTTTTCTCAACCGCTGACTGATTGCTATCGTCCATAATATCTAGTCTCTTATTTTGTACTTATCAGAATCCTGGTTCCTGTCGCTTCTGTCGCTTCTAACTGTCCTATTATTTCGGCTGCAGATGCGGCAGTGGAACCAAATACGGCAATAACTGCCCCTGTAAATTAAAAGTAGTCTAGAATCCGCCTATACGCAAAATAATAAGGCTGCAAAGGCCAACCAATCAGGGATCTCTCGATGAACATAATCTCGGCGGCGGGCTTCAAAAACGTCTGGGTTCTCAGCATTAGTAGCGCGCTGGCCGGCTCCACTATCCCCCTGATGATACTGGCTGGCAGCCTGGCGGGCACCTATCTAGCGCCCTCAGCAGCCTGGGCTACAGCACCTATAGCCCTGATGATAACCGGTACCGCAGTGGCGGCGATCCCAGTCACACAGCTGATGCGCACAATGGGTCGTAAACAGGGATTACTGGCTTTTATGATGACTGGTATAGCTGCCTGCGGTCTGGCTATTATTGCCCTGCAACTGCAGAGCTTTACCCTGTTTTGCATAACCGCTTTTATACTGGGGTCCTGCAATGCTGCCATCTTGCAAACCAGATTTGCCGCAATGGAGGCCGTATCTATCGAACACAGCTCCACTGCGGCCTCTATGGTACTTGCCAGCGGCATTATTGCTGCCTTTGTCGGGCCTGAACTGGCTATTTTAGGCAGGCAGCTCACCCCAGTAGAGTACCAGGGGTCATTTGCTCTAGCCGCCATCTGTATTGTGCTGGGCGCCCTTCTGCTGAGTCTCTACAAACCAGCGCCCATGGCTGAAGCGATCAACCAACCGGCCACCTCAGCTACGACCCAGCTGCTGAGCAACCCCACTCTGTGCCTGGCAATAGCCAGTGGCGCCATAGCCTATGTGATAATGTCATTTATTATGACCGGCACACCCATCAGCATGCATAATTTTCATGGTCATTCGCTGCTAGATACCAAATGGGTAATTCAGAGCCACATAGCCGCTATGTTTTTACCTTCGTTTGTAGCGCCACTGATATTTAGGTATCTCAATATTCGGGGCTTGATGCTGATAGGGCTGGCCTGCTACTGCGCCACTATTTTGCTTGGTTATGCAGATACCAGTGTCAGCGGCTTTTGGTCACAGCTGGTGCTGCTAGGAGTAGGCTGGAACTTTATGTTTGTCGCTGGCACCACATTGCTCGCTAGCACCCAGGGTGAAGGGGACAGATTCAAGGTTCAGGGCATCAATGATTTTACGGTTTTTTCTCTTCAGGCGGTCGCCGCACTGAGCGCAGGCTGGATGATCAACCTGATCAGCTGGCAGCAGATGCTGCTTAGCTGCCTGATTCCAATCTTTATTATGCTAGTCATAATGCTGTGGGAGCGCTTGGGCTCCCGCGATAGTGGCAGCAATGCCCAAGCCTAGCACTAAGGGCTGGATCTAGACTCTAACCGCGGTAAATACAGCCGCTGGTGCAGGTCTCTTTAATAGTGATACAACACAACTCAGGCAGCCTGGGCTTAAGTTGCTGCCAGATCCACAGAGCAAGGTTCTCACTGGTGGGATTTTCCAGGCCCTCAATTTCATTGAGGTAATGATGGTCCAACTGATCATAAATGGGAGCAAATGCCGCCTTGATATCGCCAAAGTCCATTATCCAGCCGGATTGCTCTCCCAGAGGCCCCTCAACAGCGATCCTCACCTGAAAGGAATGACCGTGGAGACGCGAGCATTTGTGCCCCTCGGGCACATTGGGCAGTCGATGGGCGGCCTCTATACTAAAGTCTTTATAAATCTGCATTTTTGCTTCAAAAACCCCTAAATTAGGCCGGTATATTAGGGCTGTGAACCCAATATGTATATAGCACCAGAAAAAGTTTGACAGCCTCCTTCAGTTCGGTAGAATGCGTCGCTCTCTCAGGGGGTGGTTAGCTCAGCTGGTAGAGCATCGCCCTTACAAGGCGAGGGTCACAGGTTCAATCCCTGTACCACCCACCAAGAGAAAATGCTTTCGCGGACCGGTAGTTCAGCTGGTTAGAATGCCGGCCTGTCACGCCGGAGGTCGCGGGTTCGAGTCCCGTCCGGTCCGCCAATATTAAAAAAGGCTACTTCGCAAGAAGTGGCCTTTTTTAATATTGGTAGATTGGACTGCCGGACGAGAGCCCTGTTCGACAAACTATGCCTGCGGCAGAGTTTGGACGCCCAGCTCGCCTGGGCGCTCCGCAGGAGTTGTAAAAGCCCTATGGCTTTTACAATCAGTCCCTCTAGATTTACTATTCTGGTCTCCCTCAACAGTCGGACCATCCAGATGCCCATGCCAAATACTCAATTTGACCACATAGTAGTCTTTGTCGCCGATCTAAATCAGGCCATCACAGATTTTACTGACCTTGGGTTTCAGGTCACTCCGGGCGGCTCCCACGGCATTACTGAAAATGCTCTGGTGATCTTCCCCAATCAAACCTACATCGAACTATTAGCTCTGAGGCCCAGCTGGTACCGCCCCTTAATCAAGCTGGCAATAAAACTCAATATTCCCCAGCGACAGGCAAGCCTAAAAACCAATATCTATTCCAGGCTCACTGGCTGGATCTGCGGTGAGACTGGACCAGTTGATTGGTGTGTGCGAACCAGCGATCTCAATGCCAGCCTAGCGCTATGGGAGAGCCAGGAATTTGAAATTTTGCACAGCGAAATATTTTTTCGCGAACGAAACGATGGCCAGATAGCTCGCTGGAAACTGGGCGGCAGCAGACAGGCTGATTTGCCGTTTTTATTAGAGGATCTCACTCCAATTGATACACGTGTGCCCCTGACTGGCGCAACTGGACATGCCAATGGTGCAAAAGATTTAATCGGCGTTCAGTTTGGAGTAAGCGATAAAATAGTTGCCGGCGATAGACTGGGGAAGTCACTTCTTGCCAAGGCACAGCAAACCGATAAAGCTGAATGCGAAGTCCGCCTGAGCAATATGGTTGTTAGCTATGGCGACATAGAATCCGTGGATTCCAGAGTGGCACTCGCCATTGCCTATTCCGGCGGGCACATCCAACAACTGGATACCAGCAAAACTCAGGGTATAGCAATAACCCTGATACCCACCACTTAGCGGTTTAGCGGACCTGATTTACGGACAAAAAAAACCCTGATCCAATAATTAGATCAGGGCTTGTTTACTTAGGGGAGAGTTGTATATTTCACAAAATTCACAAGGAATTAAATCACTTGCACCTAATAGGACAGCCCCTCCGCAGTAAGTTCCAGTTAGTATCAAAAATTGGTCATTTAAGTCACCGAACCGCAATAGCACACTTAAGCAGCCTCAAATTAAGGTACCATCTGCCCAAGGTTAATGATTGTGCAAGCACAAGTGGAGCGCCAACAATGACAGTTAAGTTCGATCACCAATTCAATGCCTCGGCTGATCAGCTGTGGGCCATTCTCGGAACGCCAGATCGCATTGACTGGGTTCCCGGCGCGACAAGCTGCACATTCGATGGGTCAGTTCGCTCACTGTCACTGCCAGGTGCCGGAGATATTAAAGAGCGAATTCTGAGTCATAACGATTCAGCACGCACTATGGAATACTCCTGTTTTGAAACGCCAGCGCCCCTGAAGTCACATCACTCCAGCATTCAGGTAATCCCAGAGGGCAGAAAGTGCCGCCTGCTCTGGGAAACCTCTGTGACTCCTATCGAAATTGAAACCTTTATCCGCACTAGTATGGCAGGCTGTATTGAAAAGCTGACCGAAATACTAGAGCAGACAACTGAGAGCAAATAACACCAGCGTGCATCCAGGAGGTATTCCCTCCCTAGTTCGTCCCAGTAAATGCATGTGAAATCGAATTTTAATAAGTAGCCCTATTGTGCCAACTAAACTGTCCGATATAGACATGCTTGTGACGGGTTTCGACAGTGCATGCATTATCTCAAAAGTTATGATAGATTTAAGGTGTAAGNNTGTGAATTGTGCTACTGACGAGTGCAAGCGAGGCTAAGATAAGAAAATCAGTGTAGAAAATCNGTAATGTAACTGTGTAAGAAACTAGTAGTTAGTACTCTGGTCAGTCTATTTAAACAAGGCCAATAATTATAAAACGACGGCGCAAAGCTGTTACTAATAAAAACGTTGAGGGGAAAAACGATGAAAACATCATTACGTACTATGAGTGCGCTGGCTTTAGCCATCGCCACTGCTTCTGGTGGTGCCTATGCAGCCCAGCTGGAAGAAGTAATAGTAACAGCGCAAAAGCGTGCCGAGAGCTTGCAGGACGTGCCAATTTCGATGACCGCTATCGCTGGAGAAAAGATTCAAGAGGCTAGCATCCAGAGCATGACAGATCTAGGGGCGTATGTTCCTAACCTATCTATCACCGAAAACGCCGTGAACAGTATCATATCCATGCGAGGCATCGGTGTCGGAGCAAACCAATCATTCGAGCAATCTGTTGGTGTCTATGTTGACGGGATTCACTACGGTAAGAGCCGTCACGTGCGGACCGGCCTCTTTGATTTGGGTCAGGTGGAAGTTCTGCGCGGACCTCAGGGTATTCTTTTCGGCAAAAATACTCTGGCCGGTGCAATTAACGTAACCTCTGCTTCCGCTAATATCGGCGATGAAATGAGTGGCCGCGTCAGCGTTAGCCGCGAGAGCAACCAGGGCGAAATTGCCGAGGGTGTAATCAATATGCCTGTTTCGGACAATATGGCTCTGAGGCTTGCAGTTAGAGATCGCAGCGATGACGGTTATATGAACAATGGCTTTGCTACATCAGGTAATGGTGCACAGCCCTCTATGCCCTCAACTGACGAGCAAATCTGGCGTTTATCTGCCACTTGGGAGCCGAACGACAGCACGACTGTTAAGTTCAAGCACGGCGAGAGTGACTTTGTGCGTCTCGGCTCTACGGCCGCATTGAGCCGTTTTCAGCCAGAGCCCAACATCGCCGCATCCAATGGCTTGATGTATGGGGTGATGGGCATAATGTTTCCCAGCTATGGCGCTATGGTGGCTGCAAGTGGTAACGAGCAAACCGACGGCTATCGAGATTCAATTAGCATCGGCGGACTTGCTCTTGCACAGAGCCTTGGCCGAGACATGGATAGAACGCATGAAAAGGAAGAGGGTACTGACACGCAGACAGATAGTACGTCTCTGAATATTGAGATGGAGCTAGATAACGGCTTTACACTCAGCTCAGTGACCGGTGTCGGCGGCTATGAGTATGAAGATGGCATTGACGCTGACTTCCTGCCCGTGCAATTTATCGGTCGATCCGATATTTCTGAGTACGATCAAAAGAGCCAGGAGCTGCGTTTATCTTCGCCAACCGATGGTGATTTTTCATGGGTAGCGGGCGCTTACTGGCAGGAGCAGACTCAGGAAATTGACCGTACCGTAATTATTGACGGTACATTGGGTAACCCGGGCTTGATGACAGCCCTCGTTGGTTGTAGCTCATTCCTGAATATTCCTGCCGCCCTTACTGGCCCGGCTTTCTGTATCAATGGTGTGACATCGTTCAACCAGTCAGGCCGCGTTTCCAACTGGAAACAGGACACAGACGCATGGGCGGTGTTCTTCCAAGGTACCTATGACATTACCGACACCCTTAGTCTGACCGCTGGTGTTCGATATACCGAAGAAGAGAAGACCGTTCACGCAGAAACTGCTCTGGTGCATGACACCACTGGTCTGGCAACACCTGATACCAACCCATACAACGCTGCAATTAATGCGGCTAGCTTTGGCTCTTGGGCTCATGTGTTCGATGAAGACCGCAAGACTGATCAGCTGATGCCTGCGATGAACCTGCAGTGGGAAATGTCTGATACTAGCTTGTTCTACATCAGCTACTCAGAAGGTTTTAAGAGTGGCGGCTTTAATGCTGTGGACGATCAAAACCCTGCCTTCTTGGCTGATGGCACTGTGCTGCGCACAACGCCAGGCATTGGTTTCGAATATGAAGATGAGACGGCAGAGTCCTTTGAAATTGGTGGTAAGCACACACTGATGGATGGTGCCATGACTGTGAACTGGGCAATGTTCTCGAGTGAGTATATGGATCAACAGGTATCCACCTTCGTAGGTCTGGGTTTTGTCGTGGCTAACGCAGCATCCTCCGACATTCAGGGTATAGAGGTTGATATGCAGTGGCAGTATTCAGAACAACTTCGTCTGGGCGCCAACGTTGCTCTCCTAGACGCTGAATATGGAGAGTTCGATTCCGCAGGCTGTACCGCGGCTCAGGATTCCGCGCTACTCGGCCTGGGTACTATTACCGCGAGCTCACCTGTAACCTCAGCCATGGGCTGTCAAGCTAAGTTCCTTCCAGACGGAACCAAGTCTGGTCAAGCTCAAAGTCTCACAGGTGACGACTTCGGTGCCGGCTACTCAGGATCTTTGACCGCTGACTATATTCAGCCAATGTCAAATGGGTTGGTTATGTTTGCCAGTGCAGACTACAACTTTACTGATGAGTACAAGATGACCGGTGACCACGATCCTATCGATATCCACGATGGCTTTGGACAGGTTAATGTCCGCGTTGGTGTTCGCGCCGAGAACTGGGACTTTATGATTTACGGCAAGAACGTGACTGACAAGCAGGTTGCTTCTGGAGCATTTGATATTCCTTTGGCAAGTGGTTCGCACGGTCGTTACAGAGCCCCAGGTGAAATGTGGGGAGGTCGCTTTACTTACAGATTCTAAATCTCTGTGGGTAGACCAGAAAAGGACGGGCAATGCCCGTCCTTTTTTTTGTGCCTCATTCTTTGCTCTGCCCCGCCCTTTGTAGCTCTCTGGCTGTCGGCTTTTGCAACAGACATGACCGCTTGCGACAGTGCGCAGGCGCATAATTAGGTTATGATAAATTAGCTGAACAGATAAAAAGTAAAGGCCAGACCACTGGTCCTAAGATCAATTATCCTGAGAAAATTCACTATGCTTCCCAGCGACCTCCAGCACCATGCCCTTTCCGCCTGCCGCGGCACGCTGGCTAGCCTTGGTCTGGCGCTAGCCCTATTGGGACCCTCAGTAGCAGGGCCACAAGAGAGCCAGAAGAATAGCCCCAATCCAGTTGCTCTGGTAAATCAGCAACCCATAGCCGTTAAAGAGGCAGATATTCTCTCTCAGCAACTTTTGAAACTGCGCTTTGATCAATTGAATTCTGAACAACAACAATCTGTCATGCAGATACTAATCGATCAAGAACTGCTGCTGCAGCGCGCTGAAAAGTTGGATCTGCTGAGCACAGACCCGGGGCTGCGAAAGGCAGCCGTGGCCGCCGCAATCGACCAGGTGGTGACAGACTTTCTTGCTCAGCCCCCGACTGAAACCCTGTTGCAGCAGTTTTATCTCAACCAAAGCTCAGTCTTTGAAACTCCCGAAAGAGTCGCGGTGGATGCGCTACTCGTCAAAAGCCCAGCCGGCATTAAAGACGCTAAAACCTTGCTGGCTTCTGGGTCCGACACGACACAGATCGCTGAGCGATTAGACCTTGATTATTTACTGCCCAGATCATTGCTGCCTATTCATATGCTACATCGACAGCTAGGAACCAGTCTGGCCAGCGCCCTACTAGAGTTTAAACAGGTTGGGCAGACCCAGGCCATTAACTTAGACCAAGGGCTGTATATTTTTCAGATAAGTCAGCGACAGGCGCCGGTTTTACCCAGATATGAGGCTATTCGAAACTCGGTGCTATTGGAATACAAGCGCCGTGGTCGCGACCAGGCACTAAACAGTAAACTAGATCAGCTCTGGCACAGCGCTCAAATTATTGTTGCTGAGGTCCAATAATGTCTGGGTCCAGCTCAGTATCTAGCTCACCTATTGCCATGCTTGCCCTAAGTGCAGCTCTAGGCATTATCCTGGGTATGATAGAGGCAAAATCTTCCAAAGAGCGCTTAATCCTGAGTCCAGGCGCTCTCGACACCTATGTAGCCAGGGTCAATGACAGCCCTATCCGCCAGTTAGATTACCAAAGGGCACTCAGTTTGTTAGCCAGCGGCAAGCGCGGCGAACTAAATGATCAAGACCGGGAGCTGGTATTGCAGAGGCTTATTCAAGAGGAGCTTTTGGTTCAATATGCTTCAGATACAGAGTTATTGAGAACCAACCAAAAACTCCGCGCCGCCGTTCTACAATCTGTGCTTGCTGGGCTGAATATTGAATCTCTCTCCACAGCCACTGCCACAGATAGCGATATCAGTTCCGGATTTGAAGAGTACCTGACTCAGCTTCGCAACAGCGCAGATATTCAATGGATTGCCATACAATGATCCCCCTGCGACGGCTTTTCTCAACCATTATCCTGCTGAGCATCGCAATAATCTTGCCTGCGGAAGCCCATAATCGCAGCCAGTCGTTTTCTTCGTGGAGCATAGATCAGCAAAATCTCAGTATGCTATTTACCCTCAAAGAGCGAGAGGCCACAAGGTTTCAACCCAATGATAATCTCAGCAACGAGGCCTCTCTGATCAGCCATCTGGAAAAAACTATAGAGGTCAGGCAAGCAGGAGCCCAGTGTTCAGCGAGAGCTCCATTGCAAGCTATGACTGCAGAACCGGGCTATCTGAGAATTGCAGCCACCTATAGCTGTGCCAGAGCTCTGCAAGATATAGCTCCAGAAATTCAAATTGGCAGCTTTTTTAGCCTTGTATCATCTCATATCCATTACGCGCGCATTGGGATAGATAACCGAGCGCCATTGGAGTATCTATTTACCGAAGGTCGCCAACAACAGGTTATAGAAACCGGTGACTCCGACTGGTCGACCAGTTTCCGGCAAGCTTTTCTGCAATACACAGTGCTGGGTATGGAGCATATCTTTACCGGCCTAGACCATATAGCTTTTCTGCTGGCCCTGCTGCTGATGCTGCGCAGTCTCCGCGATGTAATCTGGCTGGTGAGCGGTTTTACTCTGGGCCACAGTATTACCCTTAGCCTGGCAGTGCTGGGCTGGGTTACCCCTGAAACGGCCATTGTGGAGGCCCTAATAGGCTTTACCATAGCTCTGGTAGCTGCCGAAAACATTGGCTGCCGGACTGGAGTCAATCGACAAATAGCCTATGGGGCCACAGCGATTCTGGCACTGATGACAATGCTATCTGTGAGTCAGCTGGTGCCATCAACACTGCCGGTTATTAGCTTTGTCGGCCTGATTATATTCACCCTGAGTTATCTGCCTGCTAACCATGGCCGCAGCACTATTCAGATAAGACCATTGCTCAGCCTCGCCTTTGGCCTTATTCATGGTTTTGGCTTTGCTGCTATTTTGCAGGAGGTAGGCCTGCCAAGCGAACAGCTATGGCCTGCGCTGTTAGGTTTCAATATAGGAGTAGAGTTGGGGCAGCTACTGATTGTTGCTGCAGTCTGGATCTGCTATCTAAGGCTAAAGCGCTACAGAGACTTTACCGCTGCAGCAGCAGAGGTTTGCTCTGCCCTGCTCTGCGGTTTAGGGGTATATTGGTTTGTAGCCCGAAGCTATGGCCCAGCCATTGGCTAATAATAAAAAGAATTTATAACCATAAACAGAGGACGCCATTATGTTGCAACGGGTATTAATGATCACCGCAGGGGTGGCTGCGGTCGCCATTATCTTCTTCTCTGGCATAGCGCCAGATGCGGCTTACAGACTACTGCCTGGCTACTTCCCCGACCCGGATCAGGCCTGGAGCGAAACTCCTCTGGAGTTTGGTCAGGTCACCGAGGCCAGCCTGCCCTCAGAAGTGATAGCCCAGCGAGCCTTGGGCGCCACAAGAGACGATAA
>JGI20153J14295_10000171_pt1 | contig 54303 bp, 43 predicted proteins | sample COG_03_FD_14295 | JGI IMG/M metagenome (IMG submission 14295) | reverse complement strand
AATGGGCTCTGCGTGGGGTATCTTGGTAACAAAAGCAATCAACCTGATAGCCAAGTTCTCCAAGAGTGGCGGCAGCCGCACCTCCGGCAAGACCTGACCCGACCACGATGATACGATATTTCCTTTTGTTAGCCGGGTTGACCAGCTTGGAGGAAAAACGATGGTTATCCCACTTATCCGCTATGGGACCATCTGGAATTTGAGGATCAAGATTCATTGTTCAATAGGTTCGAGGTGTTGATTTTTTCAGAAGCTTCAGATGCAAAAAAGGAGGGATCATAAAATTCATATAATCCGTGCTTTTGTGCCAATACGCTTAAGGGAATGATAGAAAATCCGGCAAATATGAGCCAGGCATATCCGGACGCGATTAAATCGAGCTTTCCTTGCCAGGCTTCGGATCGCAATCCAATCGATTGAAAGACACTTGAAAATCCATGAGCCAGGTGCCTGCAAAGAAGAAACATCGCCACCACATAAAAGATTGAAATGATGTCATGCTTAAATCCCGCTAAAATCATAGAAAATGCATCGTGGATTTCAACATCTCCCGTCGAACCAACCGTGGTGGTCATCTCGGCGTATTCCGGATAGATAGTTCGAATAGTAAAATGAAGGAGGTGAAAGACAATAAATGCGAGTAATATTGATCCCGTCAGTCCCATTTTTAATGATGTCCACCCCGCTCTCTTCGTTACCTCCACTTCGTTTTTATCTGGTCGGGCTTTTCGATTCTCAATAATTAAGGAATATGCTGTCCAGGCATGGATGACGACCGAAGCCAGCAAAAACAAACGAGAACCCCAAAGAATAAACCAAGGTAGTGATTGAAGAGAGTGTGCATAAGCGTTGATCTGTGCTTGTCCGGCAAGGACTTGAAGATTACCTGCCATATGCACAAAAACAAAGCCAATGAGAACCAAGCCGGTCAAAGCCATGAGATACTTTTTTCCAAGGGACGAACTGAACATAATAAATATTTATTCTAAATTGATGAGAGGACAAACATTTGACGAGTGCAAATATTGTATTTTGACTAGATATGCTTTTTTAATTAGAAGTAATATTAGAAATTCCGCAAGTATGTTTACATTTTTTTAATCCTTGGTAATAAAACAACAACTTTATAAAAACTTTGTTGCCAGAAATTAAGACAGGGTTTCTTCTCATATAGAATGACAAAAAATCAATGAAATATATATTCATTACAGGAGGAGTGGTTTCATCCTTGGGAAAAGGCTTAACCGCTGCTTCTTTGGGTGCACTTTTAGAGCAAAGAGGATTAACCACCAGGATTCAAAAATTTGATCCTTACTTAAATGTAGATCCTGGAACGATGAGCCCATTCCAACACGGCGAAGTCTATGTGCTCGATGATGGTGCTGAAACTGACTTGGATCTGGGGCATTACGAACGATTTACATCAGGCAAGCTTTCAAGATTCAATAATTTAACCAGCGGCCAAATTTATGAGTCTGTTATAAAAAAGGAAAGGCGGGGTGATTACTTGGGAAAGACGGTTCAGGTCATTCCCCATGTCACCAACGAAATCAAAGATCGAATTTATGCTGCAGGAGAGGGAGTTAATGTTTTAATTACCGAAATCGGGGGAACTATCGGCGATATCGAAGGACTTCCATTTACCGAGGCGATGAGGCAGTTTGCATCCGAGGTAGGCAAGGCAAATGTACTATTCCTGCACATGACTCTTCTTCCCTCCCTACGGGCAGCGGGAGAACTCAAAACTAAACCCACTCAACAGAGTGTGGCAAAACTACGAGAAATTGGAATTCAGCCCGATATTTTGGTATGCCGGACCGAACAGCCAATTACCGAAGAGATCCGAGAGAAGATAAGTTTATTCTGCAGTGTTAAAAAGGAAGCGGTAATTGAAGAACAGGATGTGAATCATTCTATTTACGAACTTCCCCATATGCTCAAGAAGGAGGGTCTCGATGAATTAGTTATCTCGATCCTTGGACTCGATGCACCGGCACCCAAGCAGGATGACTGGGAAGAAGTGGTTCACCGCCTACTCAATCCGAAGCATAAAATTAAGATTGGCATGGTGGGGAAGTATCTTGATTTACAAGACTCGTACCTTTCAGTGAATGAATCGATTGTACATGGGGGAATTCGAAACGATTGTGAGGTTGAAGTTTCCTATATTGATGCAGAGGATATCGAAACAAAGGGTGCCGAGGAATTATTATCCAATTTGGACGGCATTCTTGTCCCCGGGGGTTTTGGCGATCGCGGAACGGAAGGTAAAATAATTGCTTCCCGATTTGCCCGAGAAAATAATATCCCATATTTTGGTCTTTGCCTGGGGATGCAGATCGCGGTAATTGACTTTGCACGAAACCAACTCGGCCTCACAGATGCCAACAGCACGGAATTTAATCCTAACACTCCCCACCCTGTAATTGATATCATGGGGGAGCAAAAAGAAATTAAAGACAAGGGTGCAACGATGAGATTAGGTGCTTGGCCTTGCGTACTTGAAAAGGGAAGTCTGGCTTACAATGCCTATGAAAAGGAAAGTATTTCCGAAAGGCATCGTCACCGTTATGAATTTAACAATCAATACCGGGAACAACTTGAAGAAGCGGGACTCATAATATCTGGTACCAATCCAGATCGTGGTCTGGTGGAAATTATTGAAGTAAAAAATCATCCATGGTTTGTCGCCGTGCAATTCCACCCGGAATTCCAGTCCAAACCCAACCAAGCTCACCCACTTTTTGCCTCTTTTGTAGAGGCAGCACTGGTACAAAAGCTTGAATCATGTAATCAACAATCTGGATCTTCAAAATAGATTCTTTTGATACTGTCCAATCAGGGCAAAAATTGAGATGGTAATACCGATCCGATCGAATTAGAAATTTGGATATGCTTGGAACCATTTGCAAATGATTGATGCCCATACCCATCGGTACCCACCCGAGGTTTATTTAAATCCTCAAAAATTTGCTCTGAAGCAGGGAGAAAGTCATTGGCTAGAATTAATCGCACCCACCAATGGAAGTGACTTGCAGGGTTGGTCATCGAGGGAAGCAATGATTGCAGATATGGACAGAGCTTCAGTCCATAAAGCAGTTCTTCTGGGATGGTACTGGCAGAATCCCGAGACATGCATTCTTCACAATGAGTGGCATGCCGAGTGGATCAAAGAAGACCCTGAAAGGTTTTACGCATTTGCAACTATTCACCCATCTCTACGAAATCCCATCGATGAATTGAAGAAAAGGCAGGAGCAGGGATTTGTGGGAATGGGAGAGATTCATCTCGGGGTTCAAGGATTTTCGATGCAAGACCCAGCTTGGATAGAGTGTATTAAATTTGCCACTGAGCAGAGTTGGCCTGTTAATTTTCATGTTACTGAACCAGTCGGACATGAACATCCCGGCCGGGTTCCCACACCATTAGAAGATTTCCTCTGGCTGGCTCGTGAATTTCCGGAGCTGAAAATCATCCTAGCCCATGCCGGTGGATTGTTTCCTTTTTATGAACTTAATCCAAAAGTTCGAAACGAACTTCGTAATGTTTATTATGATTTGGCTGCCTGTCCACTTCTCTACGAATCCTCAATCTATCGAAAACTAATCGATACCGTTGGACATAAAAAAATTATCTGGGGCACAGATTATCCATTGAAAATTTTCCCAAAGGTTCAAAGTAAGCCTGACTTCTCGACATTTATAAAAGAAATTCATAAAGTTGCAGATCTGAGCGATGACGAAAAAGACGCACTCTTTCACCAAAATATTTTTTCCCTCCTTCCATGTTAATTGAACTTAATCAAGTTAAACCTGAGCCCATTCCCAAGGAAATGGTTGCTCGTTCAGATGTTTGGGGAACCCGTTTAAATATCGAACCAAAAAGTTTCACACTAATATCCGCACATTCAGGAAAAGGAAAGTCTACCCTGCTCCACCTTCTGTACGGTCTACGAAATGACTATTCTGGTGAAGCGTCTATTGATGGCCAGTCTGTGGAAAAACAAGAAATGGGGGATTGGACTAGATTAAGAAGCCAAAAGATTGCTCTTCTATTCCAGGAACTCAGGCTCTTCCCCAAGCTCAGTGCACAGGAAAACATTACTTTGATTCCTGAGTCCAACCCACAGGTTCCATCGGATACGGAGATGGCAGAACGATTAGGTATGGAGGAGTTTCTTTCTAAGCCAATCGAAAACCTCTCCTTTGGACAACGGCAACGAATTGCGATCATAAGAACTCTTCGAAAACCATTTAAACTTCTCCTTCTTGACGAGCCGTTTAGTCACCTTGATAAGAAAAATGAGAAATTGTCTTCTTCCTTAATAGAAGAAATTGCCCGAGCGAACGAAGCCACTGTTCTTGTAACCTCTTTGGGAGAATCCCCGCCCCTTCCTTTTGACCGTACTCTCTCTTTGTGAAACAGTCCTTTTCAAAATCAATCATTCAGTCATGTCTGAATGTACCGGGGCCAAGGCGAGAGTTATGGATTGCCTCACTCGGATGCCTTATTGGATCAACTCTCCTCATTCTCGCGATTCAACTTTATCAGGATACCTCCTCATTACTTAATGAGAAAGAAGTGGCAAAAAACTATTTCACCTTGAACAAAAAGGTGGAAGGAGGGGCCTTGGTCAACCTTGGTAAAAATGAACGAACTTTCTCTACTGAAGAACTGAATGAAATTAAAACCCTTGAGGGTGTGCAAAGAATCGGTGGCTTTACCCGTAATCAATTTCCTCTCACTCTGTATATTTGGCCATCCGGGAAGGTTGGACTAGGAGCAGCTGCAAAGACTGACCTGTTCTTTGAATCGATCCCCGATGAATTTCTCGATTTCGTCCCCGAGGACTGGCACTGGGATGAAAACTCTGAGATCGTACCCATTATGGTTCCCAAGTTCTACCTCGACCTATGGAATTTTGGTCTCGCCCCATCCAGGGTAGAATACCCCGCCCTCTCCACTGATGCCGCAACTGGAATGCCCATCGAACTCTTCGTCGGAAAAAACAGGGAGACTACTTTAGAAGGTCGGTTTGTGGCATTTAGTAAACGAATCAATAGCGTACTTGTACCCAAAAACTTCCTGGAATGGGCCAATAAGAAATTCGGGCAACCCGAAGCAAATGACTTTTTATTTCTTTGGAAAGAGGGTTCCATTGAGGGTCCTCCTATTACTCGCTCCACTCTTGCCACGCTTCGAAACGAACTAGAGTTTAAAAACTGGGAAATTTCACCACTTGAAAATCCTGCTGAACGTTCCCCCGCAACTCAGGCTCTATTAGAAGGAAAGAAGAAAACTGGCCCCTCTCGGATCATCCTTGAGATTGAGGATAATCCCAGTACCTCATTTACTTCCCACATTCAGAAAAAAGGATATGAAATCAATCGGGAATTCCCAGAACAGGATATAATCAAAAAAGTAATCCAGACACTTTTTCTTGGAATGGTGGGAATTGGTGCTCTGCTTTCTCTACTTTCTATTACCACTTTTGCCACTAGTTTTCGCCTGGTAGTTGCCCAGGCAAGCGAACAGGCAAAGAATCTCCTGCTCCTTGGTTTCTCCAATGTACAGGTGTCGCATGTAATATTCACCCGATTCCTCAAACTCTTTATTTTTATTTTAGGGGGTTCAGTGATAGCTGGATACACCCTTAAATCGCTCTTAGCCAATCAAGCAATTGCATACGGAATCACAATAAACAGTGGCATTTCTTTTCAGACTTTTGCCTACATCTTCGTCTATGGTCTCATTTATATTTTTATAAATCAGCGAGTAATCGAAAAATCGGTTGTGAGACTGATTGATTAATCTAAAGCTTTGCTTCAGCTAATAAATTAAATTATTCATACATAATTACTCGGAGATTGCATTCTTTTCTACCTTCGATTTTAGCGACTCAATGTAATCAACCCCTACCTTAATCGATTGTAAAGGAATACTCACTTCAGTAGATAGCCTTCCCTGTCCCAGTTTTGCACTCCCAGTTACTGCAGGTGTATCCAATTCCAAAAGACCGTCCAATGCACCTCCGAAATTAACCCCACCCGTTGTCTCCACGATTTTCATAACTAATTCGGCATAGCGTACGATATCAATTCGCCATTTTAAAATCTCTCCCTTTTCCAGCTTAATTTGTTCCCCGATATTATTTTTCACTGGGATCCCTGACTTCACCGCACCCAATAATTCAAGAAGTTCTGGCTTACTGGTGGCCGAGATATAGAAGCCATTATCAACCACAAAAAAAACAGAAGTGTTAGAATAGGATGTAAGATTGGGAAGGTCTATATTGTCACTTTTATTTGCGTCCATAATCATATCATAGCGGAAAATTTTATTATTATCCAAAATTGAATCCTCCACGAAATTAATTTCATATTTGAGACCCGAATTTTTAATCATATCACTGGCAAATATTTCTTTAATTAGAGAAATTGATTCGGTTGATAATTTCTCCCATTCCTCGGAGGACATCTGCGTTCCACCCAACTGTACCACCTGTATTGGATTTTCAATATCATCAGATGTGCTGTAGCTCATCACAGCTTGTCCGTCATAAAGTTTGCTTCCCTCACGAATCAAAGAAATGAGTTTTGAAGCGGATTCTTTGGATTTCGGGTGAGTAAGCCCTTTTTCAATCCTGCCAACAAAATATTCTGTATAGTGAACCCAACTTTCTGGATCAAGATTGACTAGCATGTCCATAAACCCATTACTTTTAATATATTGAGAAGCATCTAAAGTGAACAGCTCAGGCTGGGCAGAAAAGAGAGAAAATATCTCCGTATCCTTTTGGGCAGAGATTGTGGTGCGAGTCATAATCTCCTCTGCAGAAAGGGACACATCGAACTTCACTGCTTCTACAGTGGCCAATTCATCCAGTGAAACAGAAATGAGATTACCAAGGTGAGACTGCACCTCGACCGGGAAAGGAGTAATGCTCAACCCTCCCAAAGCCGAAGCTTTCATCTTTTCTAGATCCTTAAAAAGAAACTTTAGTCGTCCGCCGATTTCAATATCATCAGTTGGATCCTCTTTGACAAAAGCCAAAAAGGAGGACCAATCCTTCACATCTTCGAATAATTTTGGATTCATCGTTGCTAATGTCCATCCATCCACTTCCATTGTTTTCATACCAACATTCTCAGCCTGCTTCTTAACCGGACTTTCGGGTTTTAATTTCACCGCTAGAATAAAGCTGGGTTGAGCACCGATAGTAATATCATCAAGTAATACTATTGTGACAGGTGTATCCGGATCGATTGAAACTAGTGCGGGATCACCTAAAGCCATCCCGGCTAAAGCAGGAAGCATTGCAATTTCAGGACCCGGTTTTACCACTTGTCCTACAGTAACTATTTTTTGTAAAAGCTTTGAAATGCTTATCGTCTTGGCATACCCAACTGGTTTGGACTCAATTCCAGATACCTCGATCTCAGGAATAAGGGGAGGGAGGACTTCAATTTCAGTCTCATTGTTCGCGGAAGAATTATTTTTTCCGCAACTACAAATAAGGAGAAAAGCGGGAAAGAGAATAGAAAGATATGATTTTTTCATAAGTATGGTATGTCAATAAAGTTGATTATATTACGACCTGTAAGAAACGCATGCCATTATAAAAGATCAACTAAGTTATAATGAATAATATAAATATCAGATAATCAGCAGTTTAATTTAATTTGAAAAATCAATTATCTTTGTAAACCAAAAGAGAAAATTTGTATTGAGAATCTCTTCGATCCTAGAAGTGACATCAATGAACACTGCAACCGAGGCAGTTGGTTCGAGGGCCAAGTTTACATAAAACACACTTATCGATCGACTCAAAGACTAAATCTAACCAACCTTCATCACAAGTTCGTCATCCTTTACTGAAAAGGCGACTTCACTCCCCTCCTCTACTTCACCGGCGACTAAAGCACGCGCCAGTTGGGTCTCGACTTGCTTCTGTAAGAATCGCTTAAGCGGGCGGGCTCCATAAGTCGGGTCGTACCCTTTTTCCCCGATCCATTTCTTAGCAGCATCCGTGAATACGACAGTTACCTTTCGGTCCTCTAGGCGTTTGTTCAGGCTATTGAGGAGCAGGTCGACAATTTCAGTAATTTCTTCGAGTGAGAGGGGCTTGAATAAAACCGTATCGTCAATTCGGTTAAGAAATTCTGGACGAAAATGATCCCGTAAATCTGCCATGACCGACTCGCGGGCGGATTCAGAAATTTCATTATCGATCAAGTTTTCCTGCAGGTAACGGCTACCCACATTGGAGGTCATGATGACCACTACATTCTTAAAGTCCACCGTTCGACCCTGCGAGTCTGTGAGGCGTCCATCGTCCATCAATTGGAGCAAAACATTGAAGACATCGGGGTGTGCTTTTTCAATCTCATCAAAAAGAATTACGGAATATGGTTTACGGCGCACTGCTTCGGTCAGTTGTCCGCCTTCCTCATACCCAACATAACCAGGAGGTGCACCGATCAGACGAGCCACAGAATGCTTCTCCATGTATTCAGACATATCGATACGGACGACATTATTTTCGCTATCGAACAGGCTCTCTGCAAGCGTCTTGGCAAGCTCGGTCTTTCCGACTCCGGTAGGGCCAAGAAAAAGGAATGATCCGATTGGGCGGTTCGGATCTTTAATACCCGCCCGTGCACGCATGATCGCTTCAGAAACGGCATCCACCGCTTCGTCCTGGCCAATCACACGCTCATGTAAAATACTTTGCAGACGGAGAATTTTTTCCCGCTCGCCTTCAATTAATTTAGTCACCGGTACGCCAGTCCAACGGGCCACAATATCGGCAATTTCTTCAGCAGTAACTTCTTCCTTGAGGATCGAATCCTCTTTTTTCTCCATTTTTTCGAGAGATTCCAATTCTGCTTCCAAAGTGGGAAGTTTTCCATGTTTAAGCTCAGCAACCAGATTCAAATCATAGGCTCGTTCGGCACGCTCCATATCAGCCCGCATGGTTTCAATTTGCTCTCGGAGTACCCGGACATCGTCGATGCCCTTACGTTCATTTTCCCACTGTCGCTTGATGGTCTCCATCTTGTCCCGAGCATTACCCAATTCCTTGCGAAGTGTTTCCAAGCGGTCCTTACTGGACTTATCCTTCTCCTGCTTAAGTGCAGTTTCTTCGATCTCAAGTTGGAGAACGCGACGGCTAATTTCGTCTAATTCAGAGGGCATACTGTCCAATTCCGTACGAATCATAGCACAGGCTTCGTCAACAAGATCAATTGCTTTATCGGGTAAGAAACGGTCCGAAATATAGCGATTGGAAAGCACTGCAGCGTTAACCAACGCTTCATCCCGAATATTCACGCCATGGTGAATTTCAAAGCGTTCGCGCAAGCCTCGAAGAATCGAAATCGTGTCCTCCACATTAGGTTGCTCCACAAGTACCGTTTGAAAACGACGCTCGAGAGCAGCGTCTTTTTCAATATTCTGACGATATTCATTGAGCGTTGTTGCTCCGATACAATGAAGTTCACCTCGAGCGAGCATCGGTTTCAACATATTTCCCGCATCAATTGCACCCTCAGCCTTTCCGGCTCCAACAATGGTATGCATCTCGTCAATGAAAAGAACTATTCTTCCCTCCGCTTTGCTTACTTCGTTTAGGACTGCCTTCAAGCGTTCCTCAAATTCACCTCGGAATTTTGCTCCGGCTAACAAAGAACCCATTTCCAAAGTAAAAATAGTTTTATCTTTAAGCCCTTCGGGTACGTCGCCACGTACAATTCGCTGGGCCAATCCTTCTACAATGGCAGTTTTACCTACGCCCGGTTCACCTATGAGAACGGGGTTATTTTTCGTCTTACGAGATAGTATTCGAATGACTCGACGAATCTCTGAGTCTCTCCCGATCACGGGATCCAGTTTACCAGACTTCGCCTGTTCCACTAAATCGATTCCATATTTTTTAAGAGCTCGAAAAGAATTCTCTGGAGTACGTGAGTTTATTTTCTGGCCACCTCTTAAATTTTGTAAGGTTTCTTTAATCTTTTTTTCAGAGAGATCAAAATTTTTCAGGAATTGAGTATAGGTCGCGGGTTTACCCACACTGGCTAGTCCAAGTAACAAATGTTCTGTGCTCACATAATCATCCTGCATCTCAACCGAAACTTTTTGCCCCTTTTCAATCGCCTCAGTCAATGCAACGGAAGCGTAAGAGCGAGATGTATTGATATCGCCTGCAATCTTGGGTAAATTTTTAAGTTCTCTCTGTAGACCCAGTTGAACCGGTGCGATTCCCACTCCCATCTCGTCTAATAACGCCGGTACAATTCCATTCTCCTGCGCAATCAAAGCGGAAGTTAAATGCCAAACTTCAACTTCTTGTTGGCCATTTCGTTTCGCCACTTCTGCCATCTCTTTTATTGCAGAAATTCCAAGTTCAGTAAATTTTTCAGGATCGATATTCATGGTTGTACTAGTGCAAGTTGCGTTCCGATTCGATTATTAGACTAATCCTTAGATAAAACCAACGATTTAGAGGAATAACTCATTTTTCACTAATAGAAAAACCGGGACAAAGTAGGGCTGAAAAAACCACAACGAGACATATTGTCTCACTTAGTTCGATTGTAATCACGAGAAATTTACTTAATTCTAATCAAATGAAAATTTCTGAGAGAGCTACTTTGGTTGATCATGAATTGGCTAAATTATACCCCAACCCACCGATTCCGCTAGACCACCAGGATTCTTACACCTTGTTGATTGCCGTTTTACTCTCCGCTCAATGCACTGATGCAAGAGTAAATAAAATCACACCAAATCTTTTCCAACTCGCATCGAACCCACTTTCCATGTCGCAACTTTCGGTGGATGAAATAAATTCAATAGTGAGGCCTTGTGGGTTAAGTCCGAGAAAAGCACAAGCCATCCACGGACTATCCCAAATTCTATTGGATAAACACGAGGGGCAAGTACCAAGGAGTTTCGAGGAATTAGAGGAACTTCCAGGAGTGGGACATAAGACGGCATCCGTAGTAATGGCACAGTCATTTGGGTTTCCATCCTTTCCAGTGGACACTCATATTCACCGGCTTGCTCAACGATGGAAATTAACCAGTGGAAAAAGTGTCGTACAAACGGAAAGAGATTTAAAAAAACTTTTTCCAATGGAAAGGTGGAACGAGTTGCACCTACAAATTATTTTCTATGGTCGGGAATTTTGCCAGGCAAGAAATTGTTTTGGTTTGGAATGCCCAATCTGCAAGGCTCTGTTTCCGAAGAGAAAATCAAAAGTGATCGCAAAAAAATCTTAGCCGCCATTTACAAATACTTTCGGTCTTGCATCTGTAAGCCGGGTAATCGAATCCTCATTTAAGCCAGTATCATATAAATAAATTTCGCGTAAACTTTTCATCGAAATTAATAAATCAACTAGTTCTTCATTCAATTCGATTCGTACCAAATTTAAATAAGTTAGGTTTTCTAGACTCTTTAAGTGAGCAAGGCCATCTACCGTGATTTCTTTATTTCCCTCCAGGTATAATCGTTGAAGGCTAGAAAGTTTGGATAATACTTTGAGCCCCTCATCGCTAATTTCGGCATGAGTTAAATCTAAGGATAATATTTTCCCAGATAATGGAACTATGGCCTCGAGATCTTGGTCATTAAGTCCTCTTTTCTTCTCTGGCGGAGAAAGTATCCGGAAACCATCTCCTTTGTCCATAGGAAGAATAATAATATCGGTGGAGCGAAGTCTCTGCCAATCTTCTTCATTTAAGGTAATTTCAAGTGCACTTTTGGGTTCTTGTTGAACAGCTGCAATCCTGTTCACTTTGGTAGCTTCAACCTTTTTACTGACAATCCCAAATTTTTGGAGAATTGGACTAACTTTGCTCGGAAAAGCAAAATACAGACCAACCACAACACCACAGGCCAGCATGCAGGTTACGCTAAATACAATTAGAGTTGAAATTATTCGCGAAATTAAACTTTTTTCTTTAGCAATCACTACCGATTTGCCACTGTTCATCTTTACCCGGCGAACTTGTTTACCAGAGGCAGGATTAGTATTCCTTCCGACCTTTTGACTGCCACTCTGTACAGATTTTTGCGAAGAAGCAGGAATTACCGGAGTTGGTGCGGCAGCAAAATCATTCGTATCTGGAATACCAAGCAGAACCCCGAGGGATTTCCACTCTGACTCTCCTTCATACAACGCGAAATCGGTGGCTAGAAGTTGACCCGTTCCTATAAACTGATTGGCTTGATCCCTGGTGTAAGGACCAAAAGTCTGGCCGTCCCTGGAAACATAAATATTCACTTCTTTTCTATTTGGTTGTCATTCGGTAATATGATTTTTTCGATCATATCCTCTGGTACTCCAATATTTTTTAAAATAGGAGCCACTCGATCGGGGGCAAAAATTAATCCTACAAATCCAAGGATTACCACGACCATAAAAAGAATAATAAACAATAATGAAGTGGAATAAATTTTGGATATTATCCCCTCTCCTTTCACAACAATAACGGTTTGATTTTTATTTAGACCCTTAATTTTATGAGAACTCGAAATACGGTTTTTCCCACCTCTCGCCAACGGTTTTTCGTTTGTATTTACTTGCCGAGCTGGTGCATTGGGTGGTGGAGGCAAAGGCAATGAAGGTGGTGGTGGAACATATTCCGCTGTATTTCCAATTACATTTTCGGGCTGTGTATCTTCAACCGGTTGCGGCATTTGTGGTGGATTATCAACCGGAGGAGGATTAGATTCATGGGGCAGTCGAATTTCAGGAACTGGAGCGACTGGAGGAATAACATCCGACCCTTCGATGGTATCGGTTGATGAATGAGTAATTTTAGAATCGTTCTCTTCTTCATCTTGGAAGACATCTTCCCACTCTTTCATTTTCTCGTGATCTACCTCATCATCTTCAAACTGGTCATAAACAGAAGAATCGATTTCTGGTTCTTGGGGCGAAGCAAGTAAAGAAACAAGTGGAAGCCAACTGTCATCTCCCTCCCATGTACCCAAATCGTCTTGGCTTAATTCATCGACTTGAATGAATTCAAGAATTTCATCACGGGTATAAGGGCCGAAAGTTTTATTATCTTTTTTTACATGTATATTCACAAAAGAGATTTATTAATAACGCCCACCGATAAAATTCCAAAACAAAAGAATGAATCCAAATATAACTTATTTTTCTGCGGGTCTTAACCGTATCCAATCAACGACAATTTCAATTTCTTCTGGAGTCAATTTATTATCCCGACCAAAGGCAGGCATGCGATCATTTTTCTTTCCGTAAAACCTTTCATGTTCTGGATTAATAATGAAGTCGGTCATCCATTTCTTCGATCCATACCCCGTTAAATCAGGAGCAGACCCTTCTCCCTCTGAATCAATATCATGACAATCTATACAAGCAAGATCGTCATAAAAAATATCCATTAAGCTCTCTCGCCTTTCTTCTGTGAGACTCTCCTGATAAGGTAACTCTGCCAGGTCGGATAAAAGAATAGCCACTTGAGGGAGTAATTCCTGCTCCTCTTCATCAAATTTCTGTAATACTTTTTTTGCCATTGTTCCGTCCTTAAATGCAGTTCCACCAAAATATTCAAGAGAGGTGTAATGCTCGTAATTTAATAATTTAGTAAGCCATTCTTGACTCGCAAACCCGGCAAGTTCAGGGGCGGAAGGATCTTCTTCTACAGAATACCCTCTACCATCGTGACCATTGTAGCGGTGACAACTTGCACAATGCGCGGCAAATATACGACGACCGCGATTTTCGTGATCTTTCCTCAGTAAAGTAACCGCACCGGCAGGTGGGATCCCCTCCTCCTGTGCGATTTGCACTACTCGATTCGCCTGCCATTCCGCTTCTTTTACAGCAGCGCCATGGTTAATGTTTGACCGATCCTCTGAAAAAGCAAGGAAAGTAAGTCCTGCCGCACCGGCCAAAAGACACCACCAAAATCCAATATTAAATTGATGACCTTTTCGAGATGCACCTAAAAAGGGCTGAATAAATATCAATAAACCTAGAACTAACGGGATTATAACTGCACCCCAAAATGCGGGAACATACTTGAGCAATTGAAAAAGGAATAAAAAATACCACTCCGGTCGGGCGGGAAACTCATTGGATGGATCTGCGGGTGGTCCCAAAGGTGCTCCCTTGAAATAAAGAGTCAGGATAATAACTGCTAACATAACCGCTAAGCAAGCGACTCCATCTTTCAATATTTGATCGGGCCAAAAATAAGAGTCTTTTTTAGGGCGGGGTTCTTTAACATGGATTCCATGTTTTCGAAAAAGATAAATATGAGCCACAACAAGCCCAATTAAAGCTGCGGGAAGAATACCCGCGTGCAAAGCGAAGAAGCGGGTAATTGTTTGATGACCATACTCAACTCCACCCACGACAATTTTCTGCAGAATTGGACCAATAAAAGGAACTTCAGCGATTAAATTTGTTGCCACTGCAGTAGCCCAAAAACCTTTTTGGTCCCAAGGTAATAAATAGCCAGTTAATGAAAGCGCCAATGTTACACCCAGCAAAGCAATGCCGAACCAAAAATTTAATTCCCGGGGTGCTTTGTATGCCCCGTCTATCATGACCTGCATTAAATGTAAGACCAAAAGAACAATCATTGCTTGGGCCATGTAATGATGAACCCCCCGCAAAAACCAACCTCCCCATACTTGGTATTGAATAAAATATACACTTTCCCATGCGGTCTGTGCACTGGGACTGTAAGACATCCATAAAAGGGTACCAGTTACTACCTGTGTAAAAAAAGCAAATGTTAAACAACTTCCCCAAACATACCTCCATCTTGCACCACCCGGTACTTTTTCGTACAGTGCTTCTTTCACTATTCCGCGAATACCCGAGCGATCGTCCAACCAATCTAAAAATCTGTTCATGACAGGGGAACTTTATCGCTGATATTGGGACGGAATTGTTGAAATCGAATCCACACTACTCCCTCTTCCACTTTTGTATCCATTGTGTCCAACCCCCGAGGGCTTGGACTTTCAACATCAGTAACTGAACCATCCAATCCAAATGTGCTGTTGTGACATGGACAAAAATAGTCATTAGACTTCGAACGATAGTCCACCGCACAACCCAGATGTGGGCATTTCAAATTAAATGCAGTTACCTCATCTCCATCGCGAGCAAGATAAACCGCACCAACCGGTACATTTTTGTAGGTGGTCCACGCATCTTTTACTTGCTCTAAAATAACTTCGAATTTGGCGGGTTTTCCATCTTCGGAAAGGTTTTGTAATGGTGCCACTTTAGTCCACGGTACCTTTTCTTGTTTGCCAGAGCTTTTTTTTACAGGATCAAAAACCGTGGTGATTCCTGAGGCAAGTGGAAACAACCCACAAGCAGCAGAGACAGTTACTGTGGAAACCACAATAAATTTTCTTCTCGAATCCTCTGAACAGCACTTTTTAGTGGTTTCAGGAGTTTCCTTCTTTGTATTCGCTTTTTGAGTCATATGAAATTTTTAAGTAATAAAAATACTGGATCTTTTTTATTTTAAATATAATTAAGAAAAAATGAAATTAAGAAATAAAAATGGCTTTCTAGTCATTATGAATTATAACAAAAAGTAAGTCACAAAAGATCAAATATCCAATTAAATGGAATGAGTTTTAGATGAACTAACAGATTTGAATCCCGATTAATTCGTATTTTGTAAGAAAAATTAGATATACAATTTCACTCAGGGAAATCAGGAAGTGGAGGTAAGCCACCCCCTAAGGAATCATCTCCCGGTAAAGGAGGAAGCCCTCCGCTTGAGTCATCAGAAAAACCAGGAAGTGGAGGAAGATCATCAGTTCCAGAACCTGGTAGCGGTGGAAGATCGTCTCCGCCAGAACCGGGAAGACCAGGAAGTGGGGGTAAGTCGTCTCCACCAGAATCAGGAAAAGCAGGAAGATCGCTAGCACCTGTCTCGGGAAGACCAGGAAGTGGGGGTAAAGCCTCATCACTTGGAGGAGAACTGGGGAAGGAGGGAAGATTTGCGTCCATTGATTCAGGAAGCCCAGGGAGAGGAGGCAACCCGTCTTCGCTCGCAGGGAACTCTGGAGCAGATTCCAAGGGTATCTCACTGGATTCAGGAAGTGGTGGAAATTCAGTCGTACCGCTCCCAGGCAGATCTAACAAATCATCAGATAAAACAGGATTATTCTGAGGAATCGAAGGGGTGACTTCGATTGCTGGCGTGTCTGAAGCGTCAGGCAATGGTGGAAATTCATTGGAGATTGGGGATGGATCAGAGGGGAACGAAGGAAAAGAATCTGCACTCGAATCACTTCCGGGTAGAGAAGGAAAGGGTTCGTTTACAATTGATTTTTCTTCTGGGAAAACTTTTTCAGCTCCAGACTCAACCGGCTGGAACTGCAAGGCTTCCTTCACATCCTTACGATCTTCGGATATCACCGGTTCTTGCCTAGGTGTAACAAAAGGCTTTTCAGATAATTGTATTGGAGACCCATCCGATCTCCATGTTGCTTCTTTTCCATGCCTGGTTCCGTTTGTGTAAGCACGAACATACATTTTTTGCCCATTAGGCCACCAACGGGTTACTGTTCCATGCCAACGTCCCTCACTATAGTTTCTCTCATACATCTTGATTCCGTTCGAAAACCAGCGAGCACTTAAACCCTCTTTTTTTCCTTCTTTCCAAGATTCATCAGCTAAAACATAATCTCCGCTTTCTCCTTTTTCTATTGATAAAATTCGTCCGGTAAACGGGCGGTCATTGAACTTTTGGTACAATAAACCATATCGAGATTCAAAGTAATTACCGTATTCCTCGGTAGTTACCTGGAAGGCATCATCGGTCACACCGACAATTCCCTGGGAGGAAGAATCTTCGGATATGTTTTGCCGATAACTATTTTGGCAAGAGGAAAAAAATAAAGCACAGGCAAGAAAAGAAACTAAGAACAGATTTTTCATAATAAATAGCGTGATCAATTTGAAGAGGAATGCAAGATTGAAGGACATTAATCTACAATGTTATTGTCAAAACTTTATTATTATGTTTTCGATTAATTTTAATTTTTCTTAAATTCACTCCCTTAACCCAAATTATGAATATTGAAAATCTTTCCCTTATAATACCCGCCTTTGGAATATTAGCTTTGCTTTTCACTTGGTGGAAAACAAAACAAATAAATGCACAGCCTGAAGGCACTCCCAAAATGGCTAAAATTGCGGCGAGCATACAGGAAGGTGCCATGGCATTTTTAAAGGCAGAATATAAAGTCTTATTCGTGTTTGTTATTGCAGTGGCGATCCTATTGGGATGGAGCGGGTCACAAAACCCAAATAGCCATGTTTATGTTGCAGTTTCATTTGTTGTGGGTGCATTCTGCTCGGCACTCGCCGGATATTTAGGAATGGTCGTGGCCACAAAAGCCAATGTAAGAACTACCAATGCGGCTCGAGAAAGTTTAGGAAAAGCGCTGGAGGTTGCATTTGCGGGTGGGTCCGTTATGGGGCTTGGAGTTGTGGGTTTAGGAATTCTTGGATTAGGTGGTTTATTTGCATACTTCGCCCAGGAATTTAGTGCTTTCGAAGGAGGTGCTGCCTTAAATACTACTCTCTCTGTTTTGACTGGTTTTTCATTCGGTGCATCTTCAATTGCACTTTTCGCACGCGTGGGTGGTGGTATTTACACGAAAGCTGCAGATGTGGGAGCAGACTTGGTCGGAAAAGTGGAGGCAGGTATCCCGGAAGATCACCCGCTCAATCCCGCTACAATTGCAGATAATGTGGGTGATAATGTGGGTGATGTGGCCGGAATGGGTGCAGATTTATTTGAGTCTTATGTAGGGTCAATTATCGGGACTATGATCCTAGGAGCAGCCATGGTTGCAGGTTCTGACAATTTCCAAGATGAATTAAATGGATTATCACCGGTCTTTTTACCTCTTTTATTAGGAGCAATTGGAATTGTCACTTCGATACTAGGTACTTTCTTGGTAAAAGTAAAGGATGGTGGGGACCCACACAAAGCCCTTAATAAAGGCGAGCTTGTAGCATCCCTCGCAATGATCATATGCTCCTATATTACCATTAATTATTTTCTGCCACAAACATGGAACTATGACGGAGCCACCTTCACCTCGGATGGTGTATTTTATGCAATTATAATTGGATTAGTTTCCGGTTTAGCTATCGGTAAAATTACTGAGTATTATACCGGAACTGGCACGAAGCCTGTTAAATCAATTGTTGAGCAATCCATTACAGGCAGTGCCACTAACATAATTGGTGGCCTTGGAATTGGGATGATCTCCACTACTTTTCCTATCCTTATTCTAGCGGCTGCAGTTGTAGGTGCTCATGAATTAGCAGGGCTCTACGGAATCGCAATTGCTGCAGTAGGTATGCTTTCAAATACCGGGATTCAATTGGCAGTAGATGCTTATGGCCCCATTTCTGATAATGCCGGTGGAATCGCGGAAATGTCCGAACTTCCTAGCGAAGTAAGGCAACGCACGGACAAGCTTGATGCAGTAGGAAATACGACTGCTGCAATTGGGAAAGGATTTGCCATTGGTTCAGCTGCACTTACTGCACTCGCACTTTTTGCCGCTTTCAAGGAAACTGCTGGAATTGATGTGATTGATGTATCTACCCCTAAAGTAATGGCCGGGCTATTCATTGGGGCAATGCTGCCCTTTTTATTTAGTGCCTTAGCAATGGGCGCCGTAGGTCGTGCGGCAATGGCAATGATTCAAGAAGTTCGTCGACAATTTAAAGAAATTCCTGCCCTTAAAAAAGCTCTTATAATTTTAGATAAAAATGATGGTAAGCCATCTGATCAATGGTCTGAAGTGGAGAGAGCACAATTCGACGAAGCTATCGATGCTGCAGAATATGGTAAATGTGTCGAAATCTCAACCCAGTCGGCAATCAAAGAAATGGTTGCCCCCGGTTTAGTTGCGATTCTCACCCCGGTACTAATCGGCTTTGGAGGAGGACCAGTAATGCTTGGAGGCTTACTCGCAGGGGTTACCGCATCTGGGGTTTTAATGGCGCTTTTTCAATCCAATGCCGGTGGAGCATGGGATAATGCAAAAAAGATGGTGGAAGAGGGCTACGAAATGGGAGGTGTGAAATACGGAAAAGGCTCGGATGTACATAAAGCAACTGTGGTCGGTGACACTGTGGGCGACCCATTGAAAGACACCTCTGGACCATCTCTCAATATATTGCTTAAATTGATGTCTGTGGTGGCTTTAGTACTGGCCCCATTTATAAAAGTTTAAGACTTCTCTCCCACAGACTGGGCAAATTCTCGACGCTCCGCATCACTGCCTTTATAATAAGCGGTTCCTGCTACAAAGACATCAACACCAGCATCTAAACAAGGTTGTACGTGAGTTGGACCAACTCCCCCGTCTACCTCAATCAGAAATTGGTTGGATGACTTTTCCCGTAAAGCAGTAAGTTCTTTGACCTTATTAAGCACATCATGAATAAAGCTCTGACCGCCAAAGCCTGGAACTACGGTCATGCATAAAACTAAATCAATACTGTGGTGGGTAATAATTTCGTAAATGTCTTCGACTGGAGTAGCTGGATTTAATGCAATGCCTACTTTTTTTCCAAGTGATTTAATATGCTTAATTGATTCGGAATGGTCATAAGAAGGCTCGATGTGAATTGTAATTAAGTCAGCGCCCGCTTGATTAAAAGCATCAATATAAAGATGCGGATTATCGAGCATTAAGTGAACATCAAAAAAGAGTTCTGACTCTTTTCTCAAGTCAGCCACAGTTTGTGGCCCAAAACTTAAATTGGGTACGAAGTGCCCATCCATAATATCGAGGTGAATCCATTGACGACCGTCACCCTCAGCAATATCGAGTGCAGTTTTCAAATTCGCGTGATTACCCGCGAGGATAGAGGGTGCTAAAAGCTTTTTCATAATAAGATATTTTTACCAGCGATAATTCTCAATAAGTTGGGAGACTTGCTGCCCCAATGATTCAGATATGCTTAAAAGAGCTTGTCGATCTGATGGAACTGAAAGGGAGTTATCTCTCAGTACGGAAGCATGTTCGGTAATAGATGTATCTTTAAACAATACTTTGCCACTCCGTTTGGTAAGAGAAACATTAGCTTGAACACTCATTCGAAATCCAGCTGCAAGAAGAGTATCAGTTGGTTTATAAATTTCAGTTCCCTTGCTGTAATCAATTAAAGTAACCCGCAATATGTAATTACAGTCTTGAATATTAGACCGGATGAAGAAATGTCCACGACGAATAATTTGATCACGAATTTTATTACTTACAAAAGAGCCCAACTGAGGAGCCAATGTTTGATTACTAACTACTTCAATGTAGACCGACTTGGATCCAAGTTCTGTGCTTTTGTATTTACAACTACATAAAAGTAATAAAAAAAAAAGGCTCTTTAGGTAAAAGATCTTATTCATTAGCACTGCGAAGCTCAGCAACTTTCTTCTCGGCTTCCCTTGCCGCTTCAGATTCCGGAGCAATGGTTATAGCTTCATTGTAAAATTGAAGCGCTGGGCGGTTTCCGAGTTCGCGCCAATGAGTAAGATAATACTTTCCATATTTCTCAACATACTTCCCGACAATCACCTTACTTGCCGCGAGGGTTTCTCTCATTTTTTTTCGACCTCTTTCAGCCGCTAAATTTCTTTTTTTTGCCTCCTCTAATCGATTGTTATAATCAGACAATTCTTCGTGTTTGCTTTTGGGAGGAGATTCCGCAAAAAGGATTAAATAATCTTCATAAAAATTGAGTGCTTTTAGAGTTGCACCCTGATCATAAGCAGGACCCGCAACCCGACTCTCGAAAATTTGTGCTAATATGAAATATGATTCCTCACAAAGATAGTTGTCGGGGTATAAGTTAGTTAATCTTTCAAGGGCATCGATTGCTTCCTCTTCCTTATTATCTTTGATCGCAATTTCAGATAATGCCATAAGGGCACGAGGGGCAAATCTTGGTCCACGAGCCAGACCGGCAATTTGATTGAGTCTCAAGCGATCTTGAACCCCCGAACGAAACCTTGGAACCACTCCCCACTTGCGAGGCAACTTATCCTTCGCCAGTCGTTCCGCGATTCTCATCAGAGACTCCGCAACTCGTTCAAAATCATAGTCTGTATAAGCCTCTGCAATAAGACGCAAATGTTGAAAAGCCTTTTGCCAGTCCCCTTTCTTCTCGCGTAAATTTGCGGCTCGATAAAGGGATTCAGGTCCAATCTGTATTTCATTGCCCTTTCTAATTATTCGATAATCTGAGCGTCTTTTGGAAAAATTCTCATAAAGAGAAAGTGCGTCTCCACTGTCACCTTCTGCTTCAGCCTGTTCGGCTTCAAGAAACCATAATTTAGCCTGCTTATCGTCGAGGGGATCACGATTCTTTTTAAAAAAACCCGTACCTGGAAATAGGTATTCCTTATCGTTATTAGAAGAGTTTCTGTTATTCCTACTGTCTCCCGGTGAGACTGACCAGAGGAATGAAGATGACAAAAGTAATATAAAGCCAAAGAGTATAGTGAGTTGTTTCATTAAATTTAAAAAGAGTTAAAATCGAACAAGAACCGCAGACCATGTCAAGCCTGCACCAAATGCAACAAACAAGCCAAGTTGTCCTTTCTTCAAAATTAAGGACTTTCTTGCTTCGTCTAGCGCGATGGGTATGGAAGCAGCCGATGTGTTGCCGTATTTGTCTAAGTTGCAAAAGAATTTTCCGAGAGGAATTTCCAATCTTTGCGATAAACTTTCCACAATTCTAGCATTCGCCTGATGAGGAATAACATGATCGACATCATTCTCGGTAAAGCCGTGTGCTTCGAGAAGTTCTCGGGAAGCACGTTCCATAACCCGCACAGCAGATTTGAATATTTCACGGCCGTTCATTTTTAAGAAATGCCCTCTGCTGGATAAGGAGTCTTGTGATGCTGGGAGCAAAGATCCGCCGGCAGGTTGGTACAAAAGATTTGGGTTGGAGCCGTCTGCTCCACTCTTAAAGCCTATGAGTTGTGAACCGGAACCAGCATTGGAAAGAATGGCAGCTCCCGCTCCATCACCAAAAAGTACACATGTGGTTCGGTCTTCCCAATCCATTATGCTGGAAAGCTTCTCGGCTCCGACAACTAATACACACTTGTAACGATTACTACTAAGCATGCCATCGGCCACATCCAGTGCATAAAGAAAGCCAGAACAGGCGGCTTCGATATCAAAACTCGCTACTTTGGGGATTCCAAGTTTATGTTGAATCAAGCAAGCGGTAGATGGAAAAGCCATATCTGGGGTAATCGTTGCCACGATTATAAGATCAATATCTTGAGCAGTTAATCCAGCATCAATTAATGCGTTTTGAGCAGCTTTTACGGCAAGATCACTGGTTGCCTCTTTCTCATTTGCAATTCGCCTTGCCTTGATTCCAGTGCGAGAAGTGATCCATTCGTCGCTCGTATCCACTTTTTCGCTTAACTTCAAATTATCAACCACCTCAGATGGTAGATAGGAGCCAACTCCCAATATTTTGCTACTTGATTTCGTTACATTATCCACCATGATTTAATCTCTCTTCAATAGAGGTTCAGGGCGCAGTATTTCGTTGGCTTCGTGTACATCGTCGAGAACTTGGGTTATCATATCGTGTTGTACTAGTTCTATTGCAATCTTGATTGCACCACTTATATGATTTCGATTCGATGAACCATGTGCTTTAATTACATTTTTTGTTAAACCTAGCAAAGGAGCACCCCCAAATTGTTCCGGATTAATTCTTTGCTTTAGGCTTCGAAACGCTCCCTTTGATAATAATGCTCCCGTCTTACGCAGTGCATTTCGACGTAATTCTTCATCCAGGAAACTACCAATTAATTTGCTTAATGACTCGCACGCTTTGAGTACAATATTTCCAACGAAGCCATCACAAACAACTACATCAACTACATTTTCAAAAATCTGGAAACCTTCTATTAGACCGGCATAATTTATGATGCTCCCATCAATATCCTTTAACATTTCATGAGTCTCATGAATTACTTCATTTCCCTTTCCCTCCTCGGTTCCAATCGTTAATAGTCCGACCTTGGGGCGAACTAAGCCGAGAGCAACTCGTGCATAATTGGATCCAAGGACAGCACTTTGAGCAATATGGAAAGGTTTTGCGTGTGGGTTAGCACCTGCGTCCAATAAAGTAAAATATCTTTCTCGCCCAGGCCAAATTGTGCAAAGTGCAGGTCTCTCTACCCCATCAAGTGTTCTTAATTTAATTGCACCACCTGCCATCAAACACCCTGTATTCCCGCAACTTAATAAGGCATCAGCCTCGCCATCTTTAAGTGCTTGGAGAGCCAAACTCATGGAGGATTTCTTTTTGCCTTTAATTCCAGCAATCGGCTTTTCCTCCATTCCCACTACCTCAGGGGAATGCACAAACTCCACCTTTGAACGCGAAAGTATGGAATGGGATGTTATGAGTGGTTCTATGATCTCTTCCTGACCAAACAAAACAAATTCTGTATTCCAAGGCGAACGATCAATAGCTTGGGCAACACCCTCAAGAACCTCGGAAGGACCTAGGTCGCTGCCCATGGCATCTATCGCAAGCCTAATTCTAGCTTCGGTCTTATCCATGCCGAAGCACTATAATTTTAAACCTCTACATCAAGAACTTGCCTACCACGATACTGTCCGGTTTCAGGATTGACGCGGTGAGGGCGACTCAAAGTACCATCAGCTTCTTTGGTAAGTTGAGGTTCTTGAAAGCGGTTCGCACCGCGACGCTTTCTGCTTCGCTGTTTAGAATGTTTTCTTTTTGGTTGTCCCATAGCTTAATAAATTAATTTCTCACTAAATCATGAAACCGGATTATGGTCAAGCTAGAGAAATTAAGATTGGGAGTTAAAATAAAATGCAAAAAGCACAATCGATAATACTATTCGGTACCAAACAAATACCCCCAGTCCGCGCCTTGATAAATAACCTACCAACCAAAACACAGATAACGCCGCGGAAATTCCCGCCACAAGGCAACCAAATAAAATTGGCCCAATAGACAAATTTGCTTCCATTACTTCCCATTTTGTTAACAGCTTGTAGCCCGCAGCTGCAGTTAAAGTAACAAGGCCAAGGAGAAAACTAAATTCTGCCGCTTTTTTTCTTTGTAGCCCAACTAAATATCCACCCACAATTGTCATCATCGATCGACTTGTACCCGGCCACATCGCAAAGCATTGTAAAAACCCTATCCCCAATGACTGGGCCAGGGTTAAATCATCCAAAGTTCGCCCCTGCTCGCTTATCATACCAGAGTCTTTTGCTTTTTTTCTTTTTTCGACCCAATACATCAAAATTGCCCCCAGGAATAAAGCGATTGCGATAGGAAGGAGTCCAAAAAGAAATTCTTCTATCTTATCATCTAATATTGGCCCCAAGACAGCAGCAGGTAAAAAAGCAACTAGTACATTAAATGCCAACCTCTTCCCCCGGGGGTCCAAGCCAAGTAATCCTAATATCATCGACCAAATTTCTTTACGGTAAAGCAGAGTGACCGCCAATATTGCACCCGCTTGAATGACTATTAAATAAGCATTGATCGCTTCCTCATTATGATTTTCGTTATCGGATAAAAACTCACTTACCACCACCAAATGACCGGTAGAAGATATCGGTAGAAATTCTGTTACACCCTCAACTATTCCATAAATAAAAGCATCCGAAAAGCTCATAGACGAATTTGAATCGGGCTGGTACTCCTGAACTTCACTCCGGTCTACTAAAGCCGTTTTTTCGATAGCCCCTACTAATCCTGCATAATGGAAAAAAAACAGCGTAATAAAAATAAGTTGGCGACTGGGCATCAAAATCTCTACAAACCTTGTTGCACAAATATGCAAGAATAACTTTTAGCCATACTTCACAATAACGCACCTTTTACAGATACGATGTACTCATTAAAAAATTTTACAGCATCTTTAAATGAGAAAACTGATTTAGACTCCGAGCAAATAAAATTTTGCATCGATCAACTAGTTTCAGAAAAAGTAGAGTCTTCAGAAAAAGAAAACTTTTTAATTTCACTCTCGGCAAAAGGGGAAACTGCCGATGAAATTTCTTCGTTTATTGAACATTTTCGTGTTTTGGCAAAAGACCCTGCTCTTGAACCATTTTCTGAAAATGCAATCGATCTTTGCGGTACGGGGGGCGATAAGGCTGGAAGTTTTAATATCTCTACATTTGTTTCTTTTATAATAGCTTCATCAGGAACTCCTGTGATCAAACATGGAAACCGATCAATCAGTTCTAAATGTGGGAGTGCTGACCTACTTGAAGCGATCGGAATACCCCTTGAAATTAATAAAGATAAAAGAATAGAGGGAATGAAAAGACTTAACTATTCTTTTTTATTTGCTCCTTCTTTCCACCCTGCTTTTAAGCACATTGCCCCAGTTCGAAAGGAACTTGCGAAAAAAGGTACGATCTCAATATTTAACATTCTTGGACCGATGATTAATCCTGCCCAACCAGGATATCAATTACTAGGTGTCTATTCCCAAAAATTGGTTTCAAAACTCAGTGATTCCCTGCACCAATCCGGAACAAAAGGCGGATTTGTCATCCACGGATGTGTGGAGGGACATTCAACCATAAATGGTGTCGATGAACTCACATCATGTGGACAAAATATAGCTCAAGGGTTTGGTCGAAACTTATCGAAGGAGGAAACTAATTTTAGTCCTGAACAATTTGGCTTTACCCAGTCACCAATTGAAGATCTATCTGGAGGAGACTTGAATCAAAACCTCAATTTAATGAATCACATTTTGTCCGGAACTGCACCATCTGGACTCACAAACAGTATCTTAATGAATACGGCACTAGCATTTTTGACAACGGGTCGAACTCAGGATCTCCACGAGGGTGTTGATCTAGGAAGACAATTACTGCAGGATGGAATTGTCAAAAAATGGCTCAATCAAACCACTACTTTCTTCGCTTAATTCAAAATGAACAAATATTTTGGAACCGATGGCATTCGTGCTACTTTTGAAAATTCTTTCCTGGATGAAGATTTTGCTTTTTCTCTTGGAAAAGCCCTCGCATTATTTATCCAAAAAAATGAAATCCCCGGGAAGCAAGTTCTTATCGGTCGAGATACCCGCCCCTCTGGCAATCTTCTCTTACATGCCTTCGAGCAGGGATTAAAAACTTGTGGTTGCACCGGTCTTTGTGCTGGAATTTTACCCACCCCTGCCCTCGCATTTGGGACAATCGAGGAAAAGGTAGCGATGGGAGTAATGATCACTGCTTCTCACAACCCAGTTTCAGATAATGGATTTAAATTTTTCACTTCCACCGGAACGAAACTAAAAGACTCCGAAGAAACTGAAATAGAAGGTTTAATTTCACAGCATAAAAGACCAAAAGAGGTCCAAGATCTCAAGTCGTTGAAAGTCACTCAATCATATCTTGATCGTATTCGAAGTTTTTTTCCCGACGATCTCCTCAAAGGCAAGAAGGTGGTAATAGATGTTTCTAATGGTGCAACACAGGAAACCACCCCGGAAGTACTTGAAAAACTGGGAGCTGTGATAACAATCCTTAATAATGGAACCGGCGATATCAATGCAGGAGTTGGATCGGAGCACCCCTTGATGATGGCAAGTAAAGTGAAAGAGTTAAATGCCGATTTTGGCATTGCTCATGATGGGGACGGAGATCGGGTTATCTTTTGTGATTCCAAGGGAAATATCATACCGGGAGATAAAATCTTGGGAATTCTTGCCCTTAATGAACATCAAAATCAACGACTCAATAACAACGGGTTTGTTGCCACGATCCACAGCAATTCAGGCCTTGATGCCAGTTTAGAAAAACATGGTATTGCAGTACACAGATCCGATGTGGGGGATAAAAAAGTTGCCGCGATGATGAGAGAAAAGGGATTAAATATGGGAGGGGAATCATCTGGGCATGTGGTCGCAAGTGATTATCTTCCAACTGGAGACGGTCTCCTCACTGCTCTACTTGTGGCTAGAGCGTCTTATGAAAAGAAACAAACTATCGATTTACTGAGCAAAGAAATTGCTCTTTGGCCGTGCGTGGAAGGCTCATACAGGGTCAAACAGAAAAAGCCCCTTGAAGAGTGTGACGATCTAAACTCAGCTTTGCTTGCAGTGAAATCTTCTCTTGGTAATGATGGAAGAGTTTTACTTCGATATTCTGGAACAGAGCCAAAAATCAGACTTCTCGTGGAAGCGATTGATCAAAACACTACACAAGCCGCCTATGATCGCCTTGCGAACGCGATTGATAAATTCTTGTAGACTAATAAATTTGATTAAGTATGAGTTCTCCTCTTATCTCTTTCTCTACCCTTTAAAACTATTCCATGATTCAAGAGATTCCTATTGCCCAATTAGATCCTCGACAAGTAAAGCAACTTGAAGCAGCTGAAGCAGCTATTCAATCGAACCTAAGCTATACCCTGGAAGTTTATTCCTCCATTTTAAAGCAATCGCTGGGCTGTATCGAATTACGAAAAAAACTTCGTGCACTTCAAATTAAGAGTATTCAGGGTTCTACCAAAGGGCTCAACAATCTTCTAGGAAAGGTAACAGCAGTTCCCTTCATGTTCGGAGGCAAGGGGGAAAAAGATCCTGAGGGAACCTTAATCAAAGCAGAGGGTCTAATCGAAAAAAATCCTGGCAGTGTTCTCGCGCATGAAATGCTTGCCGATGCGGCCACTCATTTAGAAATGAAAGAAACAGTCGTTTTTGCTTACGAGACAATTCGAAAGATTCATCCCACCAATATTAAAAATCTCAAACAACTCGGGAATGCTTATTTAGAATTTGGTAACACCGAAAAAGCGATCGAAACTGGCAATTCAATTCTAAAGATTAACCCGACCGATGGGGATGCCGTGGAACTCATGAAGCGGGCATCAGTTGCGGTTGCTATGAACAAAGGAAAATGGGAGGAATCTGAGGATTTCAGGTCTCAATTAAAAGACGAATCAGAAGCACAGGCACTCGAACAACAATCTAAATCAATTACTGACTCGAAGGGTCTGGAAGATCTAATCAGGCAGTCTTATGAGAAAGTGGAACAGGAACCTTCCAATTTAAATAATTACCGTCAATTGAGTGAATATTATCATCGCTATGGTGATTTAGAAAACTCAATTGCATGGATTCAGGAGGCAAGAAAACAAGAAGCGGGACAGGGAGATGTTTCACTCGAGGAAAAGGAGAGACAGTTAACCTTGGAATATTTTGATAACTCAATTGAGGAATGGGAAAAGCTTTTAATAACTAAACCCGAGGACGAAGAAACAATAAATTCTCGTGATAATGCGATTGCCCAAAAGAAACTGTATGAAAAAAATCAGCTCGAATCTCTCGTTCAAAGGTATCCAAATGACTATGGATATCGCTACGAACTAGGAATTAACCTTTTTGATAATGCAGATTATGATAATTGTCTCTCTCATTTCCAATTAGCGCAGCGTAACGCAAAAGTTCGACTGGATGCGATTTTATACCTTGGTCGTGCCTACAGCAGAAAAAACTTTTACGACCTTGCGATTGAACAATTTTCGATTCTTAAGAACGAAATTCAAATAATGGATGATAGGAAGAAAGATGCCATTTACGAGCTTGGCTGTTGCTTTGAACTAATGGGAGAGCAAGACAAAGCAATTGAGGAATTTAAAGTTGTTTATTCGGCCGACATATCATTTCGAGATGTGGCAGATAAAATAAATGCCTTTTATTCTAGAAACAAATAACTTAAATGGCGGAGAGGGAGGGATTCGAACCCCCGGTACCTTGCGGCACACCCGATTTCGAGTCGGGCACATTCGACCACTCTGCCACCTCTCCCGCGATAATACAGGCTCCAAACAATTAATTAATCAATTCACTCTGGCAACTTAATTTGCATTTACCACTATTGATAATTTCTCATTTACACGCTTGCCCGAAATGCCCTCGTTCGCTTGGATATAACCATGAAATTAATTCCCCCATCAACACTTTCACTTTTATTTCTTTTTTTCTCTGTTTCTTGTAATTCTACTAAAACCACATCGATTGAATTTTCCGATGGGTCTTATCAAGGAGAAATAGATAAAAAAGGAAAGAAGCAGGGTAAAGGAATTTATGTCTGGCATGACGGCTCCACCTATGAAGGAGACTTCAAGAATGACTCAAGGCATGGGAATGGTTATTTTAAGTGGAGTAATGGGGAATCATACAAGGGTGATTACTTTGAAGATAGCCGAACGGGAGAGGGAATATATCGATGGCCTGATGGGTCCTACTACGAAGGTTCTTTTCTGAACGGCAAAAGACATGGTTTCGGAGTGTTTCATTCACTTGATGGTTCAATATATGAGGGGGAATGGTTTGATGACTTACAACATGGGGAAGGTGTTCGGACTAATCCCGAAAAAACTACAATCAAAGCAGTTTGGAGAAACGGAAAAATTATTACTAAACCTTCTGTCCTTCCCCGAACTGCGACCAAGCCCACACTGGAAAAGATTGAACTACCGATCGCTCCAGAACTCCCCAATACTACTCAAGTAAAGACTGAAACAAAGGAGAAAATTTCGCTCTCTAATCCGTCCAATTCAATTCGGCCCCGAAAAGAAGTAAGCTCAGATAATGCTAATGCTCCACCTTCTGAAAATTTATGGGGTGCAAAAGAAATTGGTTTAAAGGAGCCGATAAAGCAAGTAATTGAACAACCAACCCCAAGTGCTTCGAGCCCGAAAGAACAACCCACCTCCAAGATCGCCCTTGTTGAGCAAGCCCAACTTAATGCAAACCCACTCCCTGGGAGCCCCCAATTGAATTCGGGGAGCTCCAATATTTGGACTGGTACTGTTTCCGAAGCCGAGGATCAGTTTGATACCAATCTGATTAATGGAATCGACACAGTAAGCGATTCCAAATCCAAACAACCATTTTCCGGAAAAATGCAAATTCTCAATCTAAACGGAAATTTAATTGGAGAAGTTAACCTTCTCGATGGCCAACTTCATGGAGAAGAGGTTTTCATTGATGAATCAGGTGTAATAACTGAAAGAAACCTATGGGAAAAAGGCGTCCGTATTCAATAAGCTAAATTATTGAGAGCAAAATGAAAGAGATTCCTTTTCGCTCGGTCATCAAAACACATTTCTTTTTTTGCTAGGTTCTTGCCTACCAACTTGTAAATTTCTTTTATACTAAATTAACGGAATCATTGTTTGGGTTAATTCTTATTACGCCATTCAACAATATTGTTTCTAGTGCCTTTAAGCATGAATGGTATTGCACACTTCAACGCCGATAGAAAACTGAATTACAAATACTCACAATTTAATTCTTCGAAAATGTGTATTTGGAATGTTTACAAATTTGGATAGTAATTACTAACGTTAAAACATTACATTTCCCCTCAAGATCCAGAATCATTATGAATTTTTAAATGGACTCCATTATATCGGATAAAAATCCCAAAAGTTTACTCTCTAATATTGCTCTCAATTACGAACCTTCTGAGTTCCCGAGGGAACTCTCAAGGCACTATATATCCGCTAGTGATCAAGATATATCCGATATGCTCAAACAGATCGGGGTGGATTGTATTGATGATCTCTTTTCTCACATCCCGGATTTTCTCCAACTAGAAAATATTACTGGGTTACCTAATGAACTAGAGTACAAGGAAGCAGCCAACGAACTTGCACGAATTTCAGATTCTACGAATTTAAAAACTTCATTTATTGGAGATACCTTGCCGAATTGGGGAACCCACCCCATCGTAGATTTTGTCTCAAGCTTACGTCCGTTGAGTACTTCGTACACCCCTTACCAACCAGAAAGAAGTCAAGGTACCTTAGTTACGCATTGGATTTATCAATGTGCCTTGTCCTCACTAACTGGATTTGAGGCGATCAATACCTCTCTGTATGATAGATCTGCTGCTATTTACGAAGCCATTACCTGTGCTTACCGAACGAATCCCCGGGGAGGGAAAATTCTTTTGTCTGATTCGCTTTTTGAAACCGATCTTGAAGTCATTAAAACATTGTCCGAGGAAACAGACTTACAATTCCAATTTGTTCCATTTGATTCGCAGACCGGGCTTCTAAAAAAAGAATGGTTAACAAATCTTACCCAAGAAGAAACTAGTGAAATTTCCGCATTTGTTTTTCCTCAAGTTAACTCACTTGGGTTACTGGAGGATGTTGATTTCCTCAGTGACTTTGCCCAGTCCAATGGAATTAGATCTATTGCCTGTATCGACCCGATACTCTTAGGAACAGGGGGCTTAAAACCTCCAACCGAATTCGGAGGGGAAGGAGTCGACTTCATGGTTGGCGAAGCACAACACCTGGCAATAGCGCCTAATTTTGGCGGTCCTGGTCTTGGGATATTTGGATGTCGGCATAATGAAAAAAATAAAAGAGACCTTCGATCTACACCTGGTAGGTATATTGGAAAAGCGAAAGACCTAAACGGAAGAGATTGTTTTGTCATGGTTCTTTCCACACGCGAACAACACATTCGCAAAGAGAAGGCGACATCAAATGTGTGCTCGAATCAGGCATTTTTGGCTACACTCGCAGGAGCATCACTTTTGGCAAAAGGGGATCATGGACTAGCCGAGTCGATCCAAAAAGCAAGGTCCGCACACAATAGGATTCAGAGCATATTGGATCAACTGGACGGCATATCTCTTGCATTCCCCAACTCAACAAGCTTCAATGATCTTCTTCTACAAATTGACCGATCTGTGGATGAACTACAGAAAAAAGCTTCTGCTAAAAACCTTCAAATTGGAGTTGATGTCTCCAATCGCATGCGCACAGAAGAAAATCACCATCTTCTTAAAATCTCATTCTCGGATCTCCATGAAGATGATTCAGTCGAGGAATTAATTACATTTTTACACGAAGAATTTCCTGAAAGTTCAGGCAAAGTACTAATCAACACCAATAATGAAATTCCCCAAAGTATCTAAGGGAAGGAAAGGCAGAAATGCCCAGTTTCTCCTACGATGAATTAACATTATATTACAAAAAACTAGCTAGTCTAAATGTGAGTCCAGACGATGGTTGCTACCCACTCGGGTCTTGCACGATGAAATATAATCCAATGCTTAATGATTGGGCAGCTGCTCTTCCGGGATTCTCACAGACCCACCCACAAGCACCGGAAAGTGATGTTCAAGGACCTCTTCAAATTTTATTTGAAATTCAGGAATGGTTTACAAAAATTACCGGGCTTCCAGGAGTTACTACCCAACCAGTTGCTGGCGCACAGGGAGAACTTGTCGGCTTAAAACTCTTCCAAGCCTACCATCGTTCCCGAAAAGATTATAATCGAAATGTCATCTTTATCCCTCGTTCCGCACACGGAACGAACTTTGCCACAGCAGCAATGGCAGGATTCACTGGTACTGATGGAATTGTGTACCTTCAGGCATCTCCAAATGGAACCATCGATATAGATGATTTCAATGAAAAGATTCTAACATTTGGTGATCGTCTTTGCGGGGTAATGATTACCAACCCAAACACCTCGGGCATATTAGAAGAACAATTCCATTTGATTGCCGAAGCAGTTCACCAAGTTGGCGGTCTTGTCTATATGGACGGAGCAAATATGAACGCAGTTGCCGGTTTGATAGATTTAGGAAAGCTAGGTGTAGATGCGGTTCATAATAACCTGCACAAGACTTGGACCATACCACATGGAGGCGGTGGACCAGGAGATGCAATTGTTGCGGTCTCAGAAAAGTTAATCGATTTCCTTCCTGGACGGCAGATTTTAAAAAATTCTGATGGCTCTTTTTATTCTCGTACGCCCCCTCAATCAATCGGTTCTTTTCACCGCAACTGGGGGAATTTCGGACATAAAGTACGGGCCTACGCCTACCTCCTTCGACTGGGAAATCAAGGTGTACCTCGAATGTCCTCAATGGCTGTGCTTTCGGCACGTTACCTTTACGAAAAATTAAAAAATTACTTTCCTACCCTACCTGGTGAAAAGGTTAGCGCTCCGCGCATGCACGAGTTTATCCTCACATTAAGCGATGAAGATTTCTTATGTTTAGAAGGTGTTGGTATTCCTAAAAGCAAAGCGATACCACAAGTCGGTAAACTTTTTCTTGATTTCGGTTTCCATGCACCCACAGTAGCCTTTCCTGAAGTGTTTGGCTTAATGATAGAACCAACAGAAAGCTACACAAAAGCGGAACTAGACAGGTTCATAGATGCGGTGATCGCTATCAAAGAATTAATATCCGAATGCCCAGAAGCAATTAAAACTGCTCCCCATTTTACTCCGATTGATCGGGTTGATGAAGTCGGTGCAAATCGAAATTTAATACTTCAGGAAAAACTGGAGCATTTACCGTCTCTCCATCTAAACCGGATTGAACCCAGCACATTAAATGCTTTAGAAATTTCGGAGATCAAAAAGCGTATTATTGATTCTACTTTGTGATGCGGATTGATTTGACGAATTCACAATAATTTACATCCTCTAATTCATGCCTGATGAAAAGGAAGAACAACCCCTCGTTTCTAAAAAAGGAATAGTAATCGATTTATTACTTTCTTTTTGTTTTTTTATTTTCATGGGAGCGTATGTATTACCTCCACATGTCCCATCGGATGATTCTTTTGTAGTTAACATCGTTGCTTTCATGACATCATTTTGTATGACAGGAGTATTCTGGATGGCCACGAATATGTTTCGTGTAACTTTGGTTGATTTCCAAAGAAGTAAAAAAAATTAGTCGACCTATATCTAAGTTAGGAAACCCTCTAACAAGCTGACTAGTTTACCCCTTGGGGTAGCTTCTATATTGGTACCGCAATCTGTAACTTCTTCCGTACTTATACAACCCTGTTCGCGTAGCTTTGCCACCAGATCATACCGTTGATGAGGGATGGAATATTTTGTACTGACAACTGATTTGTTTAATCGTTCCTCGATAATCTGCAAAAGTTCCTGAATTCCTTCACCAGTTTTACAACTCACGAAAATACAATCGGGCGTAAGCGCTTTTGCTTTTAACCGAGTCATCACTTGATCGCCCTGATCTATTTTATTATACACGGTAAGAATTTCTTTATCTTCAGCACCTAGTTCTTCCAACACCTCATTTGTGGTATTTAAATGTTCCTCAAACTCTGAGCATGAAAAATCAATCACATGAAGAAGCAAATTGGCAACCAATGCTTCTTCCAGGGTAGCTTTAAATGCGTCAATTAACCGATGGGGTAGTTTTCGAATAAAACCAACAGTATCTGTTAAAACAATTGTCCTACCTCCGGGCAACTTAACCTTTCTGCTCGTAGGGTCTAATGTTGCAAATAATTTGTCCACTGAAAGGACGCTTGAACCTGTAATACGGTTTAAGAGTGTTGATTTCCCTGCATTGGTATACCCCACGATCGCAAGAGTGGCTAACGGGATTCGCTGCCTTTTCTTTCGACTCGTATTCCTACGACCGGATACTTGAATAATTTCTTTCTTGGTTGAAGCTATTTTGTCTCTCAACATTCTTTGATCTAACTCAATCTGAGCCTCACCGTCTCCTCTTTGTGTAACTCCCCCACCCCGTTGCCTGTCTAAGTGAGTCCACGCTCTACGCAAACGGGGCAAGGAGTACTCAAGGCGAGCAAGGCGAACTTGTAATACAGCTTCTTTGGTTTGTGCTCGATCCGCGAATACATCCAATATGACCTCATGGCGATCGATCACGAGTACTTTGGTTAATTCCTCCCAGTTTCTTTGCTGGCCTGGCGTAATTTCATTATCGAAAATAATAACATCACACCTCAAGGCTTTTACCTGTTCATCAATTTCCTGGCACTTTCCTTTTCCTAAAATATGTCCAGGATATGTTTTTCGTGTCCTTACAATGGACTGTGCGACTACTGAAATCGAAAGATTTTCAACTAACTCCGATAATTCCCCTAATAAGGAGGCTGCCGACCCCTCTTCCTCTTTCCGGGTAATAACAGAAACTAAAAAAGCACGTTCTACCTTCCTTGGTTTCTCTTTGACTTCAAACATGCAAAGTGTGAATGCAGTTTACCTCAACAAAAAGGGACCGAGCATTTGCTCGATCCCTTTACAGAAGATTTATTCAAAAGAAATGAATTAAGAAACTGCTGCCTGAGCTGCAGCAAGCCTCGCTGTTGGGACTCGAAATGGAGAACAACTCACATAGTTCAATCCAATCTTGTGGCAAAATTCCACACTTTTCGGATCTCCTCCGTGTTCACCACAAATACCGAGTTTAATACCACGACGAGAGGACTTGCCTTTCTTTACTGCAATTTCCATTAGTTGGCCCACTCCACTTTGATCAACACTCGCAAATGGATTCGCATCCAAAATGTCTAATTCAGTATAATTAGGAAGGAAACTCCCGGAATCATCACGGCTCATTCCCATTGTGGTTTGAGTTAAATCATTAGTTCCAAAACTAAAGAATTGTGCAGTCTTGGCAATTTCGTCTGCAACTAGTGCTGCTCTTGGAATTTCAATCATTGTACCCACTAAGTATTTTACTTTCACTCCCTTTGCTTCAAATACCTTTTTGGCAGTTGCATGAATAACCTCAACCTGAAGTTCAAGTTCTCGGGGGAAGCCAACGAGGGGAACCATTAACTCAGGGTTCACTTCAATTCCGCTCTTTTGTGCGAGAATAGCTGCCTCAAAAATCGCTTGGGCCTGCATCTCAGTTACTTCAGGGTAAGAAATGCCAAGACGGCAACCTCGATGACCAAGCATCGGATTAAATTCGTGTAAGTCTTCTACCCGCTTTTTAATTGATGCAAGAGACACTCCCAGCTTTTTTGCCAAATCTCTTTGCGCTGACTGATCGTGAGGTAAAAATTCATGCAAAGGAGGATCCAAGAGCCTAATAGTGGCTGGTTTTCCTTCGAGTGCTTTAAAAATACCGTGGAAGTCACGCCTTTGGTAAGGAAGTAATTTTTTAAGTGCTTTTCTGCGAATCGGTTCATCATCCGCAAGGATCATTTCGCGCATCGCATCTATACGGTTTCCTTCGAAGAACATATGCTCGGTACGGCATAGACCAATCCCAGTTGCACCAAACGCAACTGCGTTTGCAACTTGTGTAGGGGAGTCCGCATTTGTACGAACAGTCATTCGAGTAGCTTGCTCACACCACTTCATCAGTTGGGAAAAGTTTTGGTATGCCCGGCTCTTCTTGGGGTCTAATTTTTTCTCAATGAGAACTTGAATAATTTCAGAAGGTGCAGTCTTGAGTTCTCCCGCAAAAACTTCTCCGGTCGTACCATTGATTGACATGTAATCTCCCTCTTTGAAAGTTTTACCGGCAACTTTTACTGTTCGAGTCTTGTAATCCACATCAAGATCAGCTGCTCCGCATACACAAACCTTACCCATTTGACGAGCGACCAAAGCTGCATGAGAAGAAACTCCTCCCCGTGCAGTTAGAATTCCTTCCGCAGCAATCATGCCCCGTAAATCTTCAGGTGAAGTTTCTTGGCGGACAAGTAGAACAGTACCTTTCTTCGCTGCTTCAACTGCTCTTTCTGCATTTAAGCAAATTTTACCAGATGCGGCACCAGGACCAGCAGGAAGACCTTTGCATAAACGAGCGGCGGCCTTTTGCGCAGCCTGATCAAATACTGGCGCAAGAACTTGGTCAAGCTGATCGGCAGGAACACGCTTGATAGCAGTTTTCCAATCAATTAAACGCTCTTTTACCATCTCGGTTGCAATACGAACTGCGGCAAGGCCGGTTCGTTTACCGTTTCGAGTTTGAAGCATATACAACTTCTCATTCTCGATAGTAAACTCGAAGTCTTGCATATCCTTAAAATGTTTTTCTAATTTTTTCTGAACCAGGACGAGTTCTTTAAAAGGTTTTGGAAGTACCTTCTGAAGTTTTGCGACTGGTTGAGGTGTTCGAACTCCTGCCACAACATCCTCACCCTGAGCATCGGTAAGAAACTCTCCATAAAGAACTTTTTCTCCGGATGCAGGATCTCGTGTAAATCCCACTCCAGATCCAGACTTCTTTCCTGTGTTTCCAAAAACCATCGCCTGTACATTTACCGCAGTTCCCCACTCGGCAGGAATTCCGTATTTACGACGGTAAACTGAAGCGCGATCGTTCATCCAGGAACTAAACACAGCACCTATAGAACCTTCCAATTGCTCCCATGGACAGGTTGGGAAATCGGATCCAGTCCTTTTCTTCACCAAGTTCTTAAAGCGAGAAACCAATTCCTTCATTTGCACGGCTGAAATACGCGAATCATCCACCTCACCTTTCGCTTTGGGGAAAATTTCTTTCTTAAAATCTTCGATGATCGCTTCGAATGGATCATGGTCTTCACTTGGAAGTTTTTGTACACCCATCACCACATCTCCGTACATTTGAATAAATCTACGATAGCAATCCCATGCAAATCGGGGGTTACCGGAAGCTGCTGAAAGTGCTTCGACTGTTTCATCGTTAAGGCCTAGGTTTAAGATGGTATCCATCATACCCGGCATAGAGTCTCTCGCACCGGATCGTACAGAAAGAAGGAGAGGCTTTTTTAAATCGCCTAATTTTTGGCCAAGCTGTTTTTCCATTATCGCGACCGATGATCTCATTTGATCATCTAAAACTTTTGGATAGCTTTTCTTGTTTTTATAAAAATAAGTACATACCTCGGTTGAAATTGTGAAGCCAGGAGGAACTGGAAGACCAATCTTTGCCATCTCGGCTAAGTTTGCACCTTTTCCGCCCAAAAGTTCGCGCTGCGTGGCATCGCCATCGGTCTTTTTGCCAAAGTCATACACATACTTGTGGCTTTTTGCTTTTGCAGTTTTTGCCTTCACTGAGGAAGACGCTTTTGCGGATGATTTCGATTTAGCGGGTTTTGACTTCTTTTTTTGGGCCATTTGTATGAAGGTTTGGTTAGCATCTGAGATAATTTAACAACTTGAAGTTCAATTCAAATTACTTGTGAGTTGATAAAATTTTGGAGAGTGTTTTATCATATTTTTTTTTCTCTTTGTCAATGGATGACTTTTCTTGCATCTCAAACTATCCGAAGTACTCGCTTTACAATGGACTAGAAAAAAATTAATGGCATTATAAATTAACACAATTTCTTATTTATTTAATTCCTTTTTTTGTACCCCACGATGAGTAATCATTCCAACAAACCCAAAACATTTGGTGACCGATTTAAAGAAGAAGGTCTAACTGGAATTTTAAAGGGTAAAAAGAAAGACAGTAAGGGAAAACCGGATGAGATGCACTTCCTTGAACACCTAGAAGAACTGAGGTGGGTTATTTTTAAAGCGGTGATTGCTTTTCTATTTGGTTGTGTAGGGGTTGCAATTTTCATGCAGGATTCCGTTAAATTACTCCAAATGCCCCTGATAAGTGCTGTAGAAGATTTTGGTGTAATTGATATCGATCTTCAAACCATAGGTCTTGAGGAGTATATCGATCCATTAAATAAAAAAGAAGTTGATCTCGGTATGCTCAGGAATGCCCGAGAAAATTCTTTAATACAATGGGGAATTGATAATCCTCATCACAGAACAAGAATACTGACACACTTTTCAAATGGACAAAATCGGAATTTGCTTCAAGTCATTCGTTCCTACTCTCCAATTTTCATTGCTATGAAAATTTGTTTCCTCGGTGGAATCGGTATTTCACTGCCCCTTATTCTCTACTTCGTTGGTTCATTTGTAGTGCCCGGATTAACCAAAGAGGAAAAACATGTATTTTTCCCTGGATGCGTAGCAGCCACGTTTCTTTTTATTGCCGGGGCATCAATGACTTACTTTTTTATTCTTCCCTACTCGTTGGCCTTTACCATTGAATTCTCCTTTAATGTTCTCGGCCTTGATGTCTACAGGCCTGAGGCAGGGAATTACTACAGTACGATCATCTGGATGACCTTTGCTGTTGGCATTGCATTCCAGTTTCCACTCGTGCTTATTTTGCTGATTAAAATTGGCATTTTAAATGTCACAAAATTAAGGCAAAACAGGAGGTTGGTACTGGTCATCTTGATGATTTCAGCTGCTTTGATTACTCCCGGAGGAGATCCAGTGAGCCTTTGTATTTTAACGATTCCATTGTACATTCTATACGAATTAGCGATTATTACAGGTTCGATAATTGAAGTTAGAAAAAAAAGAAAGGAGTGGATTGAATGGGATGAGAGTATTCAAGGACCCAAACCTGACAAACCAACAACTCGGAATAAGGGCGCCTGGATCCTTTATTTATCAATAATTATAATAGTCGGTTCACTGAGTATTTTTGCTTTTCAGAATAAAAAACTGATCGAGCCGTGGATTGAATCGTTTCGTAAATTTGGTCAATTTACGGAAACAGAAACAACAGAGCCAAATAAAATTCAACCCAGTACTGCATTCCAGGAGGAGAACGTCACCGCATTACCAACTCTTTCTGGTCAAAAGGAATTCCTGCTTCAATTGTCCCCAATTGATGAAAACATTTCTTTCGAACAAAACCAAACCATCCTTTTCCGGGCACAAATCTTTCAACAAGATTGAGCTACAAATAAATTAATTGGGAAAATCTAATCTTCACTACTAATTCTCACCTCAGATGGTTGATAATAAAAGCAAAATTTTAAAACTTGGAAAATCCCTAAAGTCATTTCGTAAACAAAAAGGGCTTACCCAACCTGAACTTGCTAATTTGAGTGGAGTTTCCACCTCCATTGTTAACGATCTGGAAAATGGTATCCGAACGGCGGGTTGCAAGACATTGAATAAGATTGCCCGTGGTCTTGAATTAAATGACGAAGATAGGTTTCGACTCATTTTAAAGGCGCTCGAACTTTCAAAAAGAGATTTTGTAATTCCAGACTTTGCGACATTCCCTCCGGAGATTATAAACTTTCTACCTTACATACTGGCGAAAAATGGAATCCAGCCTAAGAGAATTAAAAATGTGGAGCTTGCGCCGGATGATAAGAGTGGAATTCAAATTACAACCACAGATGATTTAACTCTCTCGATCGAGATCAAACTCACTAAGAAAAATTAAGTGGTAAAGAAGAGTGGATAAAGTTCGGTTAGATCGGTTTTTATGGGCTTCCCGTTTTTATAAAACCCGGTCGCTATCCACTGACGCATGTAAAAGAAACTGGATTAGCGTAAATGATTTAACTGCAAAGCCGTCTAAAGAGGTGCGGATCGGTGATATAATTAAAATAAAAAAATCCTCTCATTTTAGGTCGATCAAAATAATTGTTCTCCTTAACAAACGGGTCGGAGCTAGTAAAGTAGAGGACTATATTGAGGATATTACTTCTCCCGAAGAGATTGAGAAGGAACGGGAGCACAACCAAAACCGAAAACTTTTCAATCTCTCTACATCTCATAAAGGTAGACCATCCAAGAAACAAAGAAGAGACCTTGAAGAATTTCTTTACCATGGAGGGGAAGATTAATCGGTATTAATCAATGAAACACATAACCCTCTAAAATATCATATTTCAACTTGAACTACCGATAAGAAATTAGAATTAAAAATTAGATTTCCTTTTTTCACCAAATATGCGTTAAATCGACCACTCCAAGTTAAAACCTACCTCCCATCACCTCCAACCATCATTTGCTTTAATCAATAAAGGATTGTATTAATATTTTTGTATTCCATAAATCCAATGCGAGTAGAGTGGAGCAAGTTTTATTTGTAAATTGCGCCGGTTGAAAGGATGACTTTGTTTTTAGAAATTGAAAAATTCAATCACTCAAGGGATGGGAGTATCGTTATTTTTTAATCCGAAAATACTACATGTGGAATATCTTGACCAAGATCTATTGTAAAAATACTTGCAAGAAACTTTAAGCATCGGCATTAAAAAGAATGATGAACAAGATTATATTCCCTTTTCTCGCAAGTTTGCTTGTATGCCTTTTTTCATCTTGTATTCAAACAAGTCCATCCTCAAAGGGTAACCCAAGCAGAGACAAGACTGTAATGCTCCACTGGTTAGACTTAGATGACCAAGGAATTGTTCGACTAACTGGAAACGACGGAAATGTTTCGAAATCAAGCAACCCCTTTACCGGTGAGGCGATTGAAACATTTGAACAAAGCCCGACAAAATCAGTATCCGAATGGAAAGAAGGAAAGAAACACGGTACTACAACCGAGTATTTTTACAACGGACGAAAAAGAAGAATTATCAATTACAAAAATGGCATTAAGCACGGCATTGCAGAAGAATATAGAATAACCGGGGAATTACTCCGCAGGGAAACCTATCAAGAGGGTAACCTTAATGGTCCTAAAAGCGAATGGCACCCCAATGGTGCGAAAATTTTAGAAGTTCAAATGAGAAATGCCAAACCTCATGGCGAGGCACTTGAATGGTATCCAGATGGTTTGGAAAAATCGTCCACCATATATCGTCACGGTCTTCGTGAGGGCCCCTCCTCCGAGTGGTACACCAACGGGCAAAGAAAACTCGGACTTTTTTACCAAAAAGATAAACAACACGGCCAAAGAACAATTTGGTATGAAGATGGACAAAAAAGATTAACCGCTCAGTTTGAAGAGGATATGATGGAAGGAAATTCACAGGGTTGGTTTCCAGGTGGACAACAACAATTTGATTATAACTTCAGGAAAAATCTTGAACATGGTGTCTGCACTGAATGGAACTCGGAAGGCAAAAAGATTTCAGAAATCCGGTTTGTTGACGGTTCTCCCTCTCAAAACTTATTAACCGGTGAAAAAATTATTACCCCGGCAGCCGAAAAAGAAGATCCATCTAGTTCCTCCATTCCTAGTACAGAAAATGCGACTCCATTATTAAATCCTTCCGCTAATCCTACCAATGAAGGAGTATTCGCCCCTCCTTCCCTAAATAACGATACTCGAAATTCACAAAATACGATTTCCAAGGAATTACCCACAAACCCTACACCGGAAACCGAAAAGGAAACCTTAGTTCCACCTCCTCCTACAATACCAATTAATCCAGTTTCTAATGACATAGCAGTCCCACAGGCAGAACCGTCGAGTGCTCCTCCACTTACTGCCCCTACTGTGCCCGGTTTCAATCCATTTGAAGATGAGCCCTCAAAACCTAAGGTAAATCCAATTGAGCAACAACCCATTGAAGTAATTCCGACACCTCCGCTCCCCCCTCCTCCTCCCCCCTCTTTTGATCCGTTTGAAGATAAACCTTTAGTGCCGAATCAGTCTGCACTTTCACCACCACCTCCCCCTCCTTCGTTTAATCCGTTTGAAGATAATCTATCTCCTTCTTCAGAAACACCCGTTTTAGAAGAAACCACACCTCCGCCTCCGCCCCCTCCTCCAGGGAATATTAATCCATTTAACAACCCGTCTACCAGTCCTGCTCCTGACGCAAAAGGTACTCCATTTGATCCATTTGCAACCGAGGACGAAGCAACACAAGGAAAGGATTCTGATGTACCGCTCGGAGATGTATTTAATACTCCTCCACAAGCGTCTCCTACAGAAAGTGGTTTTGATAACATTCCGCCACCACCACCCCCTCCCCCTACTTTCAATCCTTTTGACCTGCCTCCGTTACCAGGAGAATAAAGTCGAGATTTAGTAAGGAATAGTAAAGGTTAATAGAACTTTCGAAAAAAGTGGCAGCCCGGCAGGGATTTGAACCCCGACTGAGAGTACCAAAAACTCCTGTGCTACCATTACACCACCGGGCTACTTCTTTTTAAAATGATCACAACTCAATTAAAGTCAAGATTCTTGCTTAAAAATAACTCACATTATGCCCAGTAAATTTAAAAGAATTATTCTTAAAATAAGTGGAGAAATCCTTGGTAGTAGAGAAGAGGGGGAACCCATTCACGCAAAATCATTGGAAAATATTTGCTCTGAGATTAAAGCTGTTTCTGATATGGGAGTTGAGGTTGGCCTGGTGGTTGGTGGAGGAAATATTTTTCGCGGATTACAGGGAAGCGATAAGGGAATTGATCGTACAACAGGCGACTCCATGGGCATGCTTGCCACTGTTATTAACGGTCTGGCATTGATGGATCGACTCGAAAAAATGGGCTCTGTAGTCCGGGTGCAAAGTGCGATTCCGATGGATAAATTAGCAGAACCCTACATCCAAAGACGAGCGATCAGACATTTAGAAAGAGGTCGAATTGTTATTTTTGTATCTGGAACCGGTAATCCATATTTTTCCACTGATACCACTGCCGCTCTACGAGCAAGTGAAATTTCGGCTGAAATTATCCTTAAAGCGACAAAAGTGGATGGTATTTACGATAAAGACCCACATAAATTTGATGATGCCGTAAGATTTGAAAGTCTCAGTTATATGGATTGCCTGGAAAAAAGACTCTCCGTTATGGACTCAACGGCATTTTCACTCTGCATGGATAATGGCATGCCAATCCTAGTCTTTGATCTGCAACAAAAACATTCGATTCGAATGGCTGTTGCAGGAGAAAAGATTGGTACCATTGTCAAATAAATCTTTCGACCAAAATCAAATTATACAACCCAGCCCAACCATGGAAACCTCACTAATTTTCGATAAGATGAATCAAGACATGAACAAGTCAATTGATCATGTAATGCATGAATTTAAAACCCTCCATACAGGAAAAGCAAATACCTCAATGGTGGAGAACATATCAGTTGATGTCTATGGTTCTGCAATGAAACTGCGTGATATCGCAGCAATTACCACCCCAGATGCAAGAACCATCCAAATTCAACCATGGGACAAAACAAGCTGTGCTCCGATTGAAAAAGCCCTTCTCGAAGCTAAGATCGGTATTACTCCTTTAATTACAGGGGAACTTATCCGCCTACCCATTCCTGAATTGAGTGGTGAGAGAAGAGAAGAATTATGTAAGGTGGCTCAAGGCTTTGCCGAGCAAAGCAGAGTGGGAGTCCGTGCCTCCAGAAAAGAAGCGATGGACGGTTTAAAGATAGCCCAGAAAGAGGGTCTACCCGAAGATGATTTTAAAAGATCAGAAAAAGAAGTTCAGAAAAACACTGATGATGCAGTGACCAAAATTAACGAAGCACTTGCTAGTAAAGAATCGGATCTTCGAAAAGTTTAAAATACTAATATCTTGGATCAGGTACGATTCTACTGGAATCAAATGAACCAGAAAATCCCGAAGATTCCTTGAAAAAAATAGTGATTAAACTGGGTACCGGTATTCTCTCTGCAGGCAGAGGAAATATCAGAACTGACCGAATGGAAGAATGGGCAAAGAGTATAGCAACTTTGTCCGCACAAGGTATTGAAACAATTATAGTAAGTTCTGGTGCAGTTGGATTAGGAATGGGAAAATTAGGGATTGAAGTAAGGCCCAAGGATTTATCCTTACTGCGGGCCTGTGCCTCAATTGGGCAATGCCTTCTCATGAACGCATGGAGTCAATCATTAGAAAAAGCCGGCTTGATTGCTTCGCAAGTTCTTTTAACCCGAGAGGATTTTGAAAGTAGGAAGCGATCACAAAAGGTGGAGGAAACTCTTTGTACACTTCTTAAGCAAAAGGTTGTTCCCGTAGTAAACGAAAATGATTCGGTAAGTGATGAAGAAATAAAATTTGGAGACAATGACGTTCTATCCGCATTACTTGCTTCCATCGGAAAAGCAGATTTTCTGATCATCCTATCCACAGCAACAGGATTAATGACCCACCCGACCTCCGGAACTCTAATTCCGTTCGTTGCAGAAATCACACCCTCCATTGAAGCTATGGCAAAAGGTACCCACAGTGCAACCGCAGTGGGCGGTATGGTTACCAAGATAGAGGCGGCAAAAATTGCCTGTGGGTCTGGATGTGCTGTTTTTATAGGAAGCGGTGAACAACCGGCAGAACTTTCCAGTATTATCAATGGGAGAAATGTGCAGGGGACTTTTTTTGCACCCACCGGACTTGAATTATCAGAAAGAAAAAAATGGGTTGCATTTTTCCCTACTCCGAAGGGTTCTTTAACAATAGATATCGGTGCCGAGGAAGCCATTATTGAAAAAGGAGGAAGTTTGCTTGCCATTGGCATTAGCAAAATTGAAGGAGATTTCGAAAAAGCGGACGTTGTAGAAATTAAAAATCAACAAGAACAAATTATTGCACGCGGAATTACTCGATTTAGTAAGCATGAATTACTGGGGCTTCAGGGTAAGCAAAATGAAGAAATCCTTGCCTTATTTCCTGGGAAAAATCGACCTGAAGTGATTCACCGGGATCATTTAGCACCATTACAGAGCGAAAAAAGCTGAATACGCTTGCCCGTTCATCCCCTTTTAGAGAAAGGTATTTCTCGTGTACGATTACGAAGATGATGAAGAAGATATGTTCGGTTCTCCGACTCCGCCCAAAAATGATGCAAAGATCGATTTTCAGGCGGAGCTTAACGCAGATCAATTCCAGGCGGTAACGGCTCCATTCGGGCCCGCTCTTGTTTTGGCTGGTGCCGGTTCTGGAAAAACAAGGACGCTCACTTACCGAGTTGCCTACTTGCTTACAGAGGGGGTCAGTCCCGAGGAAATCTTACTCCTCACATTCACCAATAAAGCATCCAAGCAAATGCTTGAGCGGGTCGAAGAACTTACCGGAGCGGGAGCTAACCGGTTTCTCGGAGGTACATTTCACCATGTGGGTGGACAAGTTCTTAGACTTTTCGGAGATTCAATCGGTCTTCCGAGAAATTTTACTATTTTAGATGATGGAGATTCAGACGCCCTTCTTTCCGAGGTAATAAGGGACCTGGACCCCGATTTTTTTAAATCAAAAGAAAACCCCAAAGCAAAACCGATAAAAGGAATAATCAGTTACTCTCGAAATGTCATGGTACCAGTGGAAGAAGTAGCGAAAGGACGTTATCCATCCAATGGAGAATTGCTCGCTAAAATTGATGCCTTCACAAGGGAGTATCAAGATACTAAAATCAGTCGTGGCCTTGCAGATTATGATGATTTATTGGTACTGTGGCTTAAAGTACTCGAAACAAATCAAGAGGCGGCCCAATATTATCAACAACGATTTTCTCATATTTTAGTGGATGAATATCAAGATGTTAATTCTCTCCAATCGAAAATTATTGATAAGATAGGAATTAACCATCAGATAATGGCAGTGGGAGATGATGCACAATGTATTTATACCTGGCGGGGTGCTGATATGAATCAAATTATGGGATTTCCGGAAAGGCACCCGGGTACGAAAATCTTTAAGATTGAAACTAATTATCGAAGTTCTCCCGAAATTCTAAAGTTTGCCAATGGGATACTGGAAAATCGATCGACAGACGATAACTTTACCAAAACACTTAAACCGTCTCAACCCCATCAGGAACTTCCAGTTGTGGTTCCAACCGTAGATGGTTATCAACAGGCGAACTTCATCTTGTCAAAAGTCGAACAAATGGTTGATAACGGAACCAACTATCATGATATAGCAATTCTTTATCGTGCACATTATCACGCCATGGAGCTTCAGATCGAACTGTCTCGTCGGGATATTCCATTTGTGATCACGAGTGGTCTTCGATTTTTTGAACAAGCACATGTCAAAGACCTCGTTGCTCAACTGAGGTTTGTCGTAAATCCCAAAGATTTAACCGCGTTCCATCGATTTGCCTGCCTACTGCCAAAAGTGGGAGAAAAAACAGCTTCAAAATTACTCGGAATTGCAGAAAAAATTGCTGTCGATAAGGAAATCAAAATTACTGCTGCCCTATCCGAACCAGAAGTGGTGAAAAAAGTACCAGCAGATGCCAAGGAAGACTGGGTTGGATTGGTTGAAACATTACAAAGTATCGCTGAGCTTACTGCTACCGCAACGCCATCAAAAGTCGTCGATGAAGCAATTAATGGATGGTATCACGAATACTTGCATGCAACCTATGAAAATTGGCCCCGAAGGGAAGAGGACTTAGAAAGCTTGGTTGATTTCGCGAGTAAATATGAAAATTTAGCGGAAATGCTTACCCAATTAATCCTGCTTAGTTCCGAATCCGGCGACCGCGTTGTTCGGAAGGGAGAAAGTTGCCTTAGACTCTCCACTATTCATCAATCTAAAGGTTTAGAATTTCGTCATGTATTTATTATCGGATTAGCCGATGGATTATTTCCAAACAAAAGAGCAATAGATGGGGAAGGCGACCTGGAAGAAGAGAGAAGACTTTTCTATGTTGCCTCTACTCGGGCAGAGCGTTCGCTACACCTTGTTTATCCTATGCTTTCGAGTCAGAATGGAACTCAAATTCGACTAATGCAGAGCCGATTCCTGAAAGAACTTCCCCAGACTCGCTATGAATTATACAATGTCCATGCCCAAAACGCTTTTGGCCGCCAATCGGGGTATGGAAGCAAATGGAGTCAATATGGTGGAGGAACAAGAAGAAGTGGAAATAATAGACGATCTTTTTAACGATCTAATCCATTCCTTAAGGCACGCCACGCGAGCAAACTACAGTCATGTCTGTCAGGAAATCGAATTATTGTTTGATATACAATTAAATCACCCGGTGGCGTAAACTCTTTTCCCAACTCTACATATTGGAGTATATCTCTGCACAGGTGAGACGATTCAAGTACATCCATACCATTAAGCTGAGAACACATAAGCGATGCACATGCTTGGGAGAGAGCGGAGCCTTGGCCAGAGAACCGAATCTTTTCTATAGTGGATTCACTTCTTACTAACTCGACCTTACAGGTATTTCCAGTCTTTTCACTCTGCCAAATACCGGTATGACTAAATTTTTCTAATTTTCCTTGAAAAAGTGGGGACCGAGCATGTTCCTCCAATATTTCACGATGGAGCGGATCTTCTCTCTCCATTCTTTAAAAAGTATTCTTCCACATCATCGACTCAACAGGCTTTGGCGAGCGTTGGTTATACTTTGCTGAAGCCTTACTTGAATAATCCACTTCAACATTGCCCTCCACCATAAAATAAATGAGTTGGCCAATTGGCATACCAGCGTACACCCGGACTGATTGTGAAACTGAAATTTCGAGAGTCCAATGATTACAAAATCCAACATCCCCTTTTCCTGCTGTGGCATGAATATCGATCCCAAGACGACCAACACTTGATTTACCTTCTAAAAAGGGCACGCATTGATGGGTTTCTGTATATTCTAGAGTGGATCCAAGATATGTTTTGCCGGGATTTAAGACAATGCCCGTTTGGTCAATTTCGAAGTGTTTGACCTGATTGTGTCGCTTTGCGTCAATAACATCGTCTACATAACAGGCTAGAAATTTAGATAAGTGAACATCATAACTATTGGTGCCAAGACAGGAGCGATCATAAGGTTCAATCACNATATCCTTCTTTTCTATGGCATGAAGAATTGAGGAATCAGGAAAGAATCATAATTTATGTAATTGAAGATTAGTAACGGCAAAGNACACATGTAAAGTTTTATGCAATTTTAAACTTTCCATACAAGGTGTCAGTATGAGTAGTCTAACACAAAACCGCCATACACTTTATAGCATCTCCCTTGAAAAATGACAGGGAGAAAGAAAGACTCTAGGCGAATGGTCTGTAAACACCAGGTGCAGGGACAGGGTATTCACCCTTTTCATCAGGAGCAACCGGAGGGGCACTATCCCAAGTGTAGTCGTCAATACCAGGTGCATAATCTCTTCCCTTTTTCATTAGGTCATCCGCAATAATTTCTTTACCGGAATAGCAGGCTTCACGACCCAATATTGCTGTAAAAGTACTCATGGCACCATACTCAGCCTCATTGTAGTACTCTCCCTTATGCAGGGCTTCAATCAAATCCTTCTGTTCTTGGTAATGGCCTCCACCAGCACCGCGAATCCGAATAGGATCACCCGCGAAGGGTTCTATGTGACTGGCAACCTTACAGGTTCCCTTCGAACCATGAGCATACTCTGCAACATGGGACCATCCTCCTTTAAGGTGTCGGCCTTGGCTAAACATTTTTGTCCCGTCCGGAAATGTGTATTCAACAAAAGTATGATCAAAAATTTGGGAAAGCTTTCGATCTCCCCCCATTCTCATTTCACTTCCCCCCATACCGTTCGCTTTGATCGGATACATCCCCTTTATCCAGCAACCTGCATCCAAGTTGTGTATATGTTGCTCACAAATTTGATCACCGGATGCCCAGGTAAAATGATACCAGTTGTTCACTTGATACTCCATCTCGGTCATGCCTGGTTGTTTCCCACGATGCCAAATAGAATTACCATTCCAATACACACGAAGCATATTGATATCTCCAATGACCCCATCTTGAAGTTGTTTAACGCAATCAATGTAGCGTTCTTCGTGCCGACGCTGTAATCCAATACCCACCGTAAGACCTTTTTCCTTTGCTTTCTTCGCGGAGGCCAATACACGACGAATTCCAGTTACATCACTGGCAACCGGTTTTTCCATAAAAACTTTTTTGCCTTGGTTTATCGCGTATTCAAACTGCTGAGGCTTGAAGCCTGGAGGAGTTGCAATTACAACCATGTCTACATCTTCATTGATCGCCTGCTTGTATCCGTCTAAGCCACCAAAGATTCTCCCCTCAACATCAATACGGTCCTCTCCGTATTTCTTCTTCATCGCGGCAATTTTATTCGCTGATTTTTCAGGGAACGCGTCCGCGATTGCAACCAGCTTTGTTTTGCAGCGAAGATTCTTATTTTTTTCTAAATCCATGGGTGCATCTAGAATTTGAGTAATCGCACCGGTACCGCGGCCACCAAGTCCAATCGCAGCAACTCGTATTGTGTCACTTTGAAGAGCTTCGCCTCTTGCAACATAGGGAAAGGATGCGGCTGCACCTGCGATTGCTGAGGTACCAATGAATTTTCTACGACTTACAGATTCTGTTTCTTTCATATGAATTATAATAGATTAATTGAGGAATTTTGAGAATTTTAATTTAAGTTTCTTGATTGAGGAATTGATTTGGATGGCCCTTTTATATCGCCTAGTGCCCATTGAATTCCATCGAGAAAGTGTTGCAACATAAATGGTGTCCACCAGGTTGCTTTGTTATGACCAAAATTGGAATAAAAAACTCGTCCCTTTCCGTAAGAGCGAACCCAGGAAACAGGATAATCGTTTGTTTTGGAATTTCCTTTCTTATCTGTATTAACTGAATCAAGACCTATCAGTATACGAAGCTTGCTTCGATCATAGGCCTTATATTGATATATTTCATCCGAAAACATAAATTCTTTTTCTTTGAAAGCTTGATTGATAGGATGTTTTACATCTTCAACGAAAAACGGCCATTTACCACCGGCATTCCATGGATGCCCAGCAAAACATCCCCCAATCATATCGGTGTATTCCTGCCATTGAGACATTCCGCCATCCGAAGCGGCATGAAACCCAATAAAAGCTTTTCCATTCTTAATAAAATTTAGAATCGCATCCCGTTGAGACTTTTCAGTAAACGCCTTTTGTACATGAGTCGTATTATTAAAAATAATTGCATCATATTTTTTTAAACCTTCGGAGGTAAATTCTTTTGTCTCGAGAGTAAAAGTAGCTTCAAATGCCTGCGTTTTTTCAGCAAGTACACGTAAACCTTTAACACCAGTGGGGATCGAACTATGTTTAAAACCGCTTGGATGCGAATAAACTAGAACTTTTCGTGTTTTTTTTGGTTTAACTGAAGATTTCTCAGGTGCAGCGTTCTTAATTTTCAACAACTCATCATCAGGATTGGATAAAAGACCAGATACAACAAATAGGAGAAGACTAATTAAAGAAAATATAATTTTCATAAATGGATTAAGAGGGAATATATTTCATTCAAATGCAATTAGCTTTCTAAGCAAGCTAGGAAACAAATGATTAGGAAAAAAAATTCTACACACAGGATGGGCAGGTTCCAAAAACCTCCATAACATGAGCGATTTCAACAAACCCNAAGGACTTCGCTGTTTCCTCCAATTCTTCTCCCATACAAAGATCAATCCGTTCAGTCCTACCACAATTTCGACAAGTCAAATGATGATGATGGTCATGTCCGTGCCCAATACAGTAAACCTTAGTTCCGTTTTCACGCACGCCTCTCTGTACGACATTAATTTTCTCAAACTGTTCCAAACAACGGTAGGCAGTAACCAGGTCACAGGATTCTGAAGGCAGTTGAGCGAACGCTTCCTCCGCAGACATTGGGGAGTCAGCACTAGCTAAAACTTCCAGTATCGCCTTTCGCTGTTCTGTGACACGTAGTCCTTTCTCTCGAAGAAGTGTTATTCCATTTTCAACCAATTCTGACATTTGTTCTATGATTACTATTGCACTGATTTGAGCAATACAGAATGAAGCTTTTGTTACCGAAAATAAACTTTCTTAATTTTCGCATTGAATCGATTAGTAACTCCCATTAGCACTCTGAAATGAGTCGTTTACTTTTTCTATGTCCAATGATTGCCTGCTTATTTAGCATTCATTTATATTCAAATACNAATGACAAGCTGATTACTACTTATGCGGCACAATCTGTAAAAAAAGAACAAAACAAAAATTTCCTTTATCGAACATCTGCCCCTACCAAAATGGTAAAAGGAAAAAAATATCCTTTGTTGGTATTCTTCCATGGAGCCGGAGGGCGGGGCCAAGACAACCAAGGACAGTTGACCGATGCCGGAGCAATCCTAGCATTTGAACAACAAGGCGTTCGTTCCAAAAGAAAATCTCATATCTTCGCAGGGCAAGTTCCAAAGGGTGAACGATGGGTTGATGTCCATTGGAGCCTTCTCGGTCATAGAATGCCAAAAATCTCTAATTCTATGAAAATGGCATTTAAGGAAATTGATTCCTATGTTCAAAATCCAAAAAACCAAGTCGATCCAAATCGAATTTATGCAATGGGACTATCTATGGGAGGCTATGGCACATGGGATGCAATTCAACGCAGACCTGATTTCTTTGCTGCCGCCGTTCCTATTTGCGGAGGTGGAGACAAAAGTCTTGGTGGGAAAATTTCCAAAATCCCCATATGGGCATGGCATGGAGACAAGGATACGGTCATAAAACCGAGTCGATCGAGAGACATGATCCAGGCTGTAAAAGAAGCAGGAGGCTCAGCAAAGTATTCCGAAATAAAGGGCCGCGGTCATAACTCATGGGTTGATGTCTGGAACTCAGCCGAACTTTGGGACTGGCTTTACTCACAAAACAGCTAGCAAAAAAGCTTTTCTTTTAAATCTTCAATGCCCACAAACCTCTGAGTAGGAAGAAATATTATTCCAATTTAGAAAATTAAGTTCTCTACTCACTGGTAATTTCATCCAAGAAAATTCGGCTAATTTCCCCATTACCATAACTTACTAATCTAGATGAAGTATTTTAAAATATTTCTTCTATTGGTAGGGAATTATTCTTACACAGACCTACTTTTAGCAGACCTTAAAACTAAGCCCAACATCATACTCTTTATAGCTGATGACATGGGCATTGGGGATACTGATGCGTACCTTAATATCAGCCTCATTAAAGGATCTAAACCCGTTGGAAAAACCCTTAAAACTCCTAACATTGAAAAATTTGCCAAACAGGGAATTATTTTTACGGATGCCCATGCACCGGCATCTATGTGTAGTTCCACTCGATATTCTCTCTTAACCGGGCGACTCGCTCATCGGGCCTACCTTAAAAAACAGGGATGGCTCCCTCATGGTCCGAACCGACCCATGATTCAGAAGGCTCTGACCACTCTTCCCGAAATGCTCCAACGAAACGGCTACTACACTGGAGCTATCGGGAAATACCATGTCGGTATGGATTTCGATGATGGCCATGGTCAGCCTGCGGATGAATTTGACTATAAAGATGTAGATTTCACAAAACCATTACTTGATGGTCCTACTCATCATGGATTCGATGAATTCTTTGGTGTCCCAGGAAATACTGAAGATTCTTTGGATACTGAACCAAGAATCTACATTCGTAATGACAAGTGGACTTTCACAGATCGTTCGAAAATGCATTGGATGGGCATGAAACACAGAGCCGGCCAAATTCTCAGCGGACCGAATTGGGACCTATCTCAACTCGGACCCGATTTCCTCAAAGAAGGGCTCCAATTCATTCAAGTAGCATCTCAAAAACAAAAGCCGTTCTTTCTGTACTATGTTCCCACCGCAAATCATTTCCAAAGAAACCAAAGCGGGGATTATGCAGTACCAAAATTTTTGGATGGAAAGCCCGTTAAGGGAACAAGCCGGTATACGGATGAAACCAAAGGAACCGAGCGTGAAGACATGGTGATTGAAAATGACATAGCTTTTGGTGCACTGATTACAAAACTAGAAGAAACCAATGATCCACGAAATCCAGGTCATAAACTCATCGACAACACCTTAATCATTTTCACCAGCGATAATGGGCCTAATGTAGGGGATAACGAAGGAACAAACCAGGAAAGCGGAGGGCTAAGAGGAAAAAAAGCCAAGATATGGGAAGGGGGCCACCGGGTTCCTTTTATTCTTTTTAGAAAACAACATTTCGAAGGAGGCACGATAAATAGAAGCCTGTTTTCCCTCACAGATCTTTTCGCTACTATGGCCTCACTAGTCAGTGAAGAGCTCAAACCTACTGAAGCTCAGGACAGCCTAGATTCACTACCTTATTGGGAAAATCCAGAAATGAGAGATAAGAGACCCCGTTATTTCTTTTGCCATTTAGGCCCTCCCTATGAAAACGACGCGATTGCGATTAGGAAAGATTCACAAAAGGTAATCGTAAGTGGTGGACTCGCTCAACCTTGGACTAAAAATGGAATACAAGGCTCAGCTCAACCATTAGTATCTTATGATTTGAAGCATGATCCTTATGAAAAAGAAGATTTCTCAAAATCCACTCCAAACGCATCTTCCATGGCAAACCGACTCCTTCAAATTCATAATCAGGGCTATTCAAGGGAGCTGAACCTTCCTGTAAGTCAGAACCTAATCATTGATGATGGGTGGCATAACTTAAGAAACGATATTACTGGTTTAATCGGTTTCAAATTCAAACTGAAAGAAAACCAAATCGTGACTCATCTGGGCATGTGGGATGATCACGATCGAGAATCACCTGTACGGGAAGCTCGCGGCGTTCCCATTGAACAAGAATCCGACCAACCCAGCCGATTAGGAAAAAACCCAAGGACTATTAATAAAGAACATCGGATCCGTTTATGGGAAATCAAAAACTCTATTCCACAAGAAATTGCTAGTATTCTAATAACTCCCCAAAAACAGGGCCT
>JGI20153J14295_10000169_pt1 | contig 54646 bp, 45 predicted proteins | sample COG_03_FD_14295 | JGI IMG/M metagenome (IMG submission 14295) | reverse complement strand
GCCTACTTATCTTTGATCGGCAAACCGAATGCTGTCAGTTGTTATCGAAAGCGCAGCTTAAAGAATTGGTTACGGAAAGTGCTCGGGAGATTGATGAATAGGTAAGCGTATAGGCCGCAGCCGTAATGCACTACGCTCATCAAGCCTGCCGCAGGGATACAGACAAACATTATGCTAGCGTGAATGTCGGGGTTGGTGAATTCATCAAGTATTGAGAAAGGGGCCGGTAGCACACATGGATAATGGAAATAAGCAGCTCTGGTTTATAGGTATTGGGCTTGGGTCGATAATTGGCGCAGTTATTGGTGCTGTGCTCGGTTTTGTTTTGACCGTCCAGCATTATCAGCATTTGCAGCAGCAAAGTTTTGCTCAAGAGATCGAGGCTAAATTACAGCAGCAGTTTGCGCTACTGGATGCACTTTCTTTGGAATTAAAGGCACTGACCGAACAAAATGCACTGCGTGTGGCTGAACTCGTAGAGGCTGCTGGCGCTGTAGCAAGTAGTGATAACTTAGCCGAGCTCGATCAGGCCTTTATCAACCAGGTGGCTAATAGAGTTGGCGCGCCACGCCGGACGCGTTTTGCGGCGCCTGACTACGATGCAGCAATGGAGCGTTTATCTGCTGCTGGGTTTAGCGCGTATGATGCTGAAAAAATATTTGCCATGGAGTCTGAGGCTCAGCTGCGTTTTGTCGAAGCCATATCGGTTCCAGCCAACCGTGGCAGTATGTTGGCGCAAGAGATTATAGGCGAGCTAGGTGAATCGTTACGTAGTTACATGGGTGATTACGGCTATGAAAATTATCTTAAAGTCAANGGCCTGCCAACTGCCGTTAAGGTACAGCGTGTTGCTGGGGGCTCAGCGGGTCAGTCAGCGGGATTAGTACAGGGAGATGAAATCGTTCGTTATGATGGTTCTCGAGTGTTCGATATACAAGGTTTAAATCGGGTGGTGGAATCGGGAGAACAAGGCGAATTAGTGGCTGTTGAGGTGGTTCGCAGCGGTAAAAGCATTGCGTTAGAGTTGCCACGCGGAACCATTGGTATTAGCAGTGCGCCTCAGTCACCGCGTGCGGTATTTGGTTTGCGGATGAAAAGACCGATTCAGTGATCTTGGCAAAAAATGGGTAAAAACGTTGGCCCTAGGGGCTGGTGCCTCTAGGGAGCTCGTTAAATTATATGATGGTTTGGTTTTTCGGTTTGAATAGTGTGCTGGATCTATGAGTAAAAAAATCACAGGTGAGCCGGTCGATCATGATCACGAGATTGACGCTCGTGGGTTGTTATGCCCAGAGCCGGTTATGATGCTGCATAAAAAAATAAGAGCTATTGCAGCTGGCGAAACGATTAGATTAGTCGCGACGGACTCATCCACTGAGCGCGATGTGCCGCGTTTTTGCGAGTTTTTACGTCACCCGCTAATGGCTCGTAAATGTATAGACGGCCACTATCTTTATTGGATAAAAAAGCGTGACGCTTAATTTTTTAAAACGCCTTGGCTGGTAAGATCAGCTGTTAAATAACTCTTCAATCGCTTCCATAGTTTCTGGGTTCTGTATGCGAATTTGCTCGGCGATATCACGTTGAAAAAAACATTTGAAATCGGTGTCTTCATCAGCCGAAAATAAACAGTCATCACCGGGTAGTACTGGCAACTTATCAATCTGAGAGTCGTCCGCCAGCATGCCATGCAAGCGTCCATATTCGTCAAGCGTCCAGCTGACAACAGCAGTTAGGATGAGCGATTCGCTAGCCTCATTGACCAGCAGCGCATGGGTGCCAATAGGGTCTGGGATTTCCTGCACGATATTCCAGTCTGCTTGGTTATCGACTGATGCCGCAGTGTTCGAAAGAGCGTTTTTATTTTTGCTTAAAACACTGCCGTTAAAGCGAGCAGCAATGCTGAGAGTGGCGATTACCTCGGCAGGCGCATCAACAAAAATATTTTCGACGATTGAACAATAGTAGCCCTCCCAAACAATATTGAATTGACTCTCAACCGCTTTGCAAGGCAGAACTTGGTTGAGCCAGGGCACGATGCCGCTAACACTGCCGTCCTCTAGAAGAGCCCAGCAGAGTATAGGCACTGCGACCAAGCGCTCCGGGCGATCTGCAGTTGAATAGAGCATGCGTGCACCATTATTTTCTGCGCATACTCGTACAATGCGCAGGTCCCTATGAGCAGAAACATATTGCTTNGTAAATAGATTGACCACATTTGTAGGCGGCTCGATCTGTTTTGNGCGGGGTGATTCAGGGTGCGTCACGCAGTCAGGTGGTGGATAGCTCCCATCAGCTAGGGAGTCGGTAATATATTGACTGTTGTTCGCATCATTGCCAGTGGCTTTTGCTGGTATCGGTTTTGGGACGCTATACAATGTCGTTTGAGTTGCCGATCTGTCTTGGTTGATTTTGAGCGGAGCCAACGTTTTTTTTGTGCCTTCCGGCGGGTTATCTGACTGCATCAATGGTGCTCCTAAAGAGGTTTATGAGCGCATATGAGCATCATAAACAGGTTGCATCTTTTGTTGATGGACTACGTCTGGGTGGCGCGCGTTATAGCTTCATGTTCATGTTGGTAAGGCTTGATAGGCTCTCCAAATGTCACGTTAAGGTTTCTGTTTGAGAGCCTTTATTGAGTATAGTCGGGCTTAGATATTTGGATGTGATTTAGTCGATGTTTTTTAAGAGATTTTAAGTGATTGTTTATAACGATTTAATGGTTACTCCTGTCGCTGTTTTAGTGGGCTCTTTAGCCGCTTACGGCTGGGTGGGCTCAAGGGTGCGGCTCATTGCAAGTGAAGTGTTTGATGGCCGCTCGAGTCTTATTGCCTTATGAATCACTATGCGTCAGATCTCGAGGCTCTATTTAATCAGACGTTTTTAACGAGCCACAATACACGCTTAGTCGGTGGCAACGACGAGCCACTTTACCAACCTTCGGTCTGCCTGAATCGTTCGCAGGACTCTGCTGAGATTCGCAGGCAACTGAAGCTCGGGCGTCCAGATGCACGAGAACCTTTAAATGCTACAGAGAGCCACATTTATTATCGTGAGGATTTTTTTGCGAGTGCTTTGCATGAGGTTGCTCACTGGTGCATCGCTGGGGAGCAACGCCGAAAGCTGATAGATTATGGCTATTGGTATGAGCCCGATGGCCGCAGCCCAAGCAAGCAAGCTAACTTTCAAATTGCGGAGTGTAAGCCTCAGGCGTTGGAGTGGATTTTTTCGATTATTTGTCGGTCGGGCTTTAGTGTGAGCATTGACAATTTGCAGAGTATCGGCTCTTTGCAGAGTAACGACTCTTTGCAGGCAATCGAGGCTTCCCACAATGCAACACCGTTTGCAACAATGGTGCAGCAAACGGTTTTAGAATATTGCGCTGACGGTTTGCCACCTCGGGCACAGATTTTTGCACTTGCCCTGCAAGATTTTTATCGCAGTGATTGTATGTTTGAGCTTGCTGTCGAAGTCCCTAAGGCGATGTCATAATAGGTGCAGCTTGGTTTTTTAGTCAAGGTACAGAGCAATAATCAAAGCAAGAGAAACGAAGGGTAAAGCATTATGAGTATCTTAACGCCGAAGTCGGCGGCGAAGGGCAGGCGGCTCTCTATTGTCGCTGATCAGGCAATGACGGGATTACTGCCTTTGGTCGATGGTTGGGCGGATGTGATAACGGTTGCCGGAAGAGAAATCAGCCGGCGCCACCTTTCAGAGGCTGATGTATTGTTGGTGAGATCAATTACGCAGGTCAATCAACAGTTGCTGCGCGATGGCTGCGTGAGTTTCGTCGGTACGGCGACGATTGGCACGGATCATATTGATTTGAACCTACTTGAGCATTCGGGCGTTGGCTTTGCCTATGCTCCCGGGTGTAATGCGAATGCAGTCGTTGATTATGTGATGTCGGTGATTCTTAGCTCGCGTTCTATAGCAGACTTGCGCGGGCAACGAATAGGAGTTGTCGGTTATGGCAACGTAGGGCGCCGGTTAGCCGCGTGCTTAAATTACTTTGGTTTGCAGTGCTATGTTTACGACCCTTTACTCGATCTAGCCGAGCTTGATCAGATGGAGCATTGTCATAGTGTAAGCAACTTAGACGGCATCTTGGATTGCGACATTGTCAGTCTGCATGTACCGCTCACGCGCACTGGCAACGCTGCGACCGAACACATGCTTGATCTGGTGGCATTAAAAAAGCTAAGAAAAAACGCCACACTCATTAATACTAGCCGCGGTGCGGTGATAAACAACCATGATCTTTTCGAGCTCTTGAGCAAGCGTAACGACTTGGTCGTGGCGCTAGATGTCTGGGAGTTTGAGCCGCAACCGCTGAAGAAGCTGGTCGAGCGTGTCAGTTATGCCACACCTCACATTGCCGGTTATAGCTCCGCGGGCAAGGTGCGCGGGACTCAAATGATTGTGTCGGCTATGCTGAAATATTATGCGGGTGCGAGCAGTTGCAAGAACTATTGTTTGCCAGAGCAAGTCACGCTAACGCCATTAGCGTGTGTTGGTATTCAAAACCACCCCCAGCTTGAAGCCTATGCAAAAAAATTAATGCTAATTTTTCCTCTCGAGCAAGAGACGCAATCGTTTAAGCGTGACATGATGAATACGCCGGCCGATCAAATACCTGAGGTATTCGATCGGTTGCGCAAGGACTACCAGTTGCGTGAAGAGTTTGATTACACCGCTCTTATTAATACGGTTGTAGAGCACTGCTCATGACGAATCAATTTGGTAAGGTGAATCAGTTGGCAGCTGCAGATAGCTCAAGTGAAGATGAGCATTGGATGCAGAGGGCGTTAGCAAGGGCCAAGCAGGCCGGCCAGCAGGGCGAGGTGCCTGTGGGCGCGATTGTAGTGATGGATGGGCAGTGTGTCGCTGAGGCGTTTAATCAGCCCATTGCTACTTGTGATGCAACAGCTCATGCTGAAATGATTGCGCTGCGCACAGCGTGCTCAGTTGTTGCAAATTATAGACTTACGGGCGCGACGCTATACGTGACCATTGAACCATGTACGATGTGTTTCGGCGCAATGTTACATGCCAGAATTAAGCGATTGGTTTATGGTGCTGCTGAGCCGCGAGCTGGCGTGGTGAGCTCGCAATTACAGTTGGCCGGACGCGATTTTTATAATCATAAAATTGATGTTAGCTCTGGTGTTCTAGCTAATGAGTGCGGGCAACTAATGGCGGATTTCTTTAAGCAGCGACGCTAACGATTAGTTTTGTCATGAGTTGACGATCGGCTAGTGCTTGAGCTTGCAATCGTTGTAGGGGCACTTGGCTGGAGGGTTTCGGCTTAGCGGCTAGAGAGAGTTGGTCTGTTGAGCCAGTGAATCTGCGCCGATGAGATCTGCCGCGCTCGCAAGGGTGCTGGTGGCAGGATTGTTCATAGTAGCTTTGCTGCTGCTTAGCTGGGCATTCGCTAGAGGGTTATTTAAGGGCTGAGCCGCCACGGCCGTTGGCACGTTGTTGTTATCGGCAACCCAGTCGCTACCAAGCAGCTGAACCAAGGTGTCACCGGCTAAATTGAACTGATCTTTGGGTGCAAGATCTTGCCAGACCAAGACGCTGTAGTAATGACGAATTCGCTGAACGTAATGAACCGATTCGTGGCCGCGCGCATAGCCATAGCGTGTTTTTTTATACCACTGGGGTTGCGTGAGTAGCGGAAGAGTTTCTTTTACATGGTACCAACTGTCAGGGTCTTGCCCTAGGCTTTGCGTTAAGCGGCGCGCATCTTCTAAGTGGCCCATGCCAATATTATAGGCGGCCAGCGCAAACCAGCTTCGATCTGGTTCGGTAATACGGCTTGGCAGGCGATCTTTTAATTGGTGATAATACTTGGCTCCGCCATTGAGGCTTTCATCAATGTCGAGTCGATTTGTTACGCCCACTTCTCTAGCCGTCGGTTGGGTAAGCATCATCATTCCGCGCACACCCGTTGGTGAAATGGCTCGCGGGTTCCATGTGGATTCTTGATAGCTGATGGCTGCTAGAAATCGCCAATCCATTGCATAGGAGTCGGCAACGCGCTGTATGTTATCTTTGTAGCGCGGCAGTCGCGCATAGATGTTTTTTGAAAACTCGTTGGCCGCAACTTGTCCCACTTCATCGGAGTGCGAAAAAAAACGTTCCTCTAGTTGCGCAAGTGTACCGTCGCTCTGGACCCGCTCTAAAAATTCATTCGCTGCAATGCGCATCGACTCGCTCGTCGCTGACTGAGTGAACATCCAGTTAAAAGTTTGCGTTGGGGCAAAGGTGAATGCACGTTTTAGGGTGGGGAAGTTGCCTTGATGCAGAACGAATTCAGCGGAATCAAGAATCGTATAATCGACAAGCCCTTGCTCAAGCAAACTCAGGAGCTGAGTCGAATCAACTTTCTCAACCTCACGCCACTGCAAGTCTGGGCGCTGTTTTTGCGCCTTGCGCAGGGCTGCTGAATGACTACTATTGGCTACTACAACAAGTTTTTTCCCTACTAGGCCAGCTTGGTTGCGCGGCCTATGGTTGCCCACCTTGTAAACGACGATAGGCTCGCTCTCGAGGTAGGGCTCAGAGAAAAGAAATTCTTGTCGGCGCTGTCGTGTTGGCGTCAGTCCGGCTGAGGCTAGCGCTGCTTGCCCGCTGCTGATCGCTGCAAAAAGTTCTTCCACTGTCTCGGTGGTGTTGATCACTAGCTCAAGTCCGAGGTCTTGGGCAAACAAAGAGAGCAGCGTGTATTCAAAACCGCTAGGTCCGGATTGGGTCTCGTAGTACGTGTGCGGGCTGACATGAGTGGCTACAGTGAGTGTTTTATCACTGGTGGTATGGGTTGGAGATGCCACTTGCCAAGGGGGGCCTGCATCAGAGAACTCGTAAACCAGCGCCATTAGACACAGACCAACCCCATACAAGCACACACGCGCCATCTTGCGCCATGATTGCACTGGCACCCATTTTCGTGTGGCTTTATGGCGGTTTAGTTTAAACAACGTTTTGTCCGGTTGTGTACTTGATCAGCTGATAAGGCGCCCGCTTGAATCCTTTCCTTCATAAACATCTTAAAGGCTCGATCAGGGCGTGCAAAGGTTCTCGAGCGTTAGGTGCGATGTGAGACTTAATCTCATACCTTGGAAACACGGCTATGTTTATGAATTCATGAGATAATATGAGAACGTGACCGGCCTTGATTGGTTACGTTATTTTTCACGGTTTGAAGATCGGTAATTGTTTTACTGACAGCCCCCATGCGTATCGAAGTGGCTGTAAAGCGCATACAATGCGTGCCGCATATCTGCTGTAACAACACCGCTGCCTACATTTAACGTCTGGCCGAACCAGTCGAGCGATCGAACTGATGGGCCGCTAGGAGATTAAAGCTGTCTACATTCACCTATTTCCCGGGTGCCCAAGCGCTATCGCTGTTTAGGGCTAATCGACTTACTCGCAAGATCAACGAGCAGCTGCAGAGCGCTTCTATGCCTGAATTACTTCAGGTGCAGGCCCACTATCTGCATATCGTGCACTCGGATCAGTCGCTTACAGCCAGTACGCTCGAGGTTCTCGAGCAGCTATTAGATTACGGCGCGCAACCAGCTGCAGAGGCTCCTGATCAAGCGAGCTCTACTAGTATGCCGTCCTTGGTAGTGAGTCCCCGCAGTGGCACTATTTCACCGTGGTCGAGCAAGGCAACTGATATTGCACACAATTGTAAACTCGACGAGGTGTTACGCATCGAGCGGGCGGTAGAGTATCGGTTTGTTGTTCAGCCCAATGCGCAGATGAGTCCAAAGTTTACTCAACAGTTGGGTGCTGCGGTGCATGATCGGATGGTAGAGCAGGTGTTTTTAGATCGTGCAGGGTTGGAGCAGCTTTTTACCCAGCAGTCACCGGCGCCGATGCAATCGGTTGATATTTTGGGTGAAGGCCGTGCGGCATTAACTCAAGCCAATAGCGACCTAGGCTTGGCTTTGGCCGATGATGAGATGGACTATCTGTTTAGCAGTTTTAGTGAGCTGCAGCGCAATCCATCGGATGTTGAATTAATGATGTTTGCTCAGGCTAATTCTGAGCATTGCCGGCACAAGATTTTCAATGCGAGCTGGACGATTGACGGCCAAAAACAAGACCAGACTTTGTTTGGCATGATAAAGAATACGTACAAGGCTAGCGTCAATCCAGTCCTAAGCGCGTATTCGGATAATGCTGCGGTCATTGCCGGTAACACAGGCGCTCGATTTTTCCCGCAGCAGCTTGAGGGTGCTAGGCAAAACTTTATCTATCGCTCGGTAGAGGAGCCCATACACTATCTATTGAAGGTCGAAACGCATAACCACCCAACAGCGATTGCACCGTTTGCTGGTGCGGCCACAGGTTCCGGTGGTGAGATTCGTGATGAGGGTGCTACTGGTGAAGGTGCTACGCCGAAGGCGGGTATCACGGGTTTTTCTGTTTCGAATTTATGTATCCCGGACTTCATACAGCCTTGGGAGGCCGACTACGGCAAGCCCGAGCGCATTGTTTCGGCGCTCGACATCATGCTCGAGGGGCCTATAGGCGGCGCTGCTTTTAATAATGAATTTGGTCGACCCAACCTGGGTGGTTACTTTCGCAGTTTAGAAGTGCCTGTGCGTAATGAGCAGGGCGACGTTGAAGTACGGGGCTATCACAAGCCTATTATGATTGCGGGTGGCTTGGGTAATGTGCGCGATATGCATGTGCAAAAGCAATCGATCGAAGCGGGCGCCCAGTTAATCGTTTTGGGTGGGCCGGCTATGTTGATTGGATTAGGTGGCGGGGCAGCCTCGTCCGTCAGTTCTGGTCAGAGCAGTGCCCAATTAGATTTTGCTTCTGTGCAGCGCGAAAATCCAGAAATGGAGCGGCGTTGTCAAGAGGTGATTGACCGTTGTTGGCAGTTAGGCGACGCGAATCCAATTGCATTTATTCACGATGTAGGCGCTGGCGGCTTGTCTAACGCTTTACCCGAGCTAGTTAAAGACGGCGGCGTAGGTGGCGTTTTTTCTTTGCGAAGTGTGCCCAGCGACGAGCCTGGCATGGCGCCACTTGAAATTTGGTGTAACGAATCGCAAGAGCGGTATGTACTGGCCGTGAGATCAATTGATATGCCTGTTTTTGAGCAGATGTGTCAGCGTGAGCGAGCACCTTTTGCGGTTGTTGGTGAAGCGATTAGCGCGCAGCATTTGACGCTGTCGGATAGCCATTTTAACAATGCGCCCGTTGATCTGCCCATGAGCGTGCTATTTGGCAAGGCGCCGAAAATGCACCGTGATGTTCGATCGACACAGCCGCGGCTTGAGGTTTTTGCAAGCCAAACACTTTCGTTAGATGACGCGCTCGATCGAGTGCTGCAGTTACCTTGCGTGGCCAGTAAGAGTTTTTTAATAACTATTGGTGATAGAAGTGTCTCTGGGTTGGTTCACCGCGATCAAATGGTAGGGCCGTGGCAGGTTCCGGTCGCCGACGCGGCTGTGACATTAACGGGCTACAGTGGTTACGGCGGTGAGGCGATGGCGATGGGTGAGCGCACCCCGGTAGCGCTCATTGATGCGGTGGCGTCAGCACGCTTAGCGGTTGGTGAGGCAATTACTAACATCGCCAGTGCCCCAATTGGCGCCATGGAGGATATTGTTTTATCAGCAAATTGGATGGCTGCAGCTGGGCATGAGGGTGAAGATGCGAATTTATTTGCTGCGGTTGAGGCTGTTGGAATGGAATTGTGTCCAGAGCTGGGCATAGCGATACCGGTTGGTAAAGACTCTTTGTCGATGCGCACGGCTTGGCAGGATCGAGACGGAGTGGATAAGAGCGTCACTGCACCCATGTCACTAATAATTACCGCAGCTGCGCAGTTGAAAGATGTGCGTGGCAGCCTGACTCCACAGTTGCGCGGTAAGCAGGGCGTAGGTGAAGACACGGTTTTAGTTTTGGCTGATATTAGTGCTGGGCAACAGCGCTTGGGTGCCAGTGCTCTGGCACAAGTTTATAGCGAGCTTGGTGATACTTGCCCAGATTTAGATAGTGCGGAAAATCTCAACGCATTTTTCACCGCCACAAGGCAACTGCAAGCTACACAAAAAATTGTGGCTTATCACGATCGATCTGATGGCGGCTTGTTAACCAGTGTTGCAGAGATGTGTTTTGCCGGCCGTTTGGGTGTTGAGCTGGTTGTTCCGGCTGACACCGACGCCGTTGCATGGGCCTTCAACGAGGAGTTGGGCGCAATATTAGAAGTTCGGCAGAGCGATCTCGATACGGTGCTGGCCACGTTCGCCGCTTGCGGCTTGCAATCGGCCTTCTACATAGGTAAAACGTTAGATGATCGGAAGTTGTCGGTGGTTCAGGGTGGTAAAAGTTTATTAATCAAGTCTGTTGCGCAGCTTCACGCTCAATGGCATGAGACTAGCTACCGGATGCAAGCATTGCGTGATAATCCTGAGTGTGCCGACCAAGAGCGCGATGCCATTATTAGCGGCAAGCCCGCCGAGCTTTATGCGCAGCTCCCGTATGCTTTAGATGATGATGTTAGTGCGCCCTATATCGCCCGCGGAGTGCGGCCTTCGATAGCAATCTTGCGCGAGCAAGGCGTAAACAGTCAGTACGAAATGGCGGCGGCTTTTGATCGTGCAGGTTTCGAAGCGCATGATATCCATATGAGCGATCTGCTGTCTGGTCGAGCTAATCTGGCAGACTATGCAGGTTTGGCCGCGTGCGGTGGTTTTTCATACGGTGATGTCTTGGGTGCTGGGCAAGGCTGGGCTAAAACTATTTTATTTAATGAGTCCTTGCGTGATCAATTTGCAACGTTTTTTGCGCGGGAGTCTAGCTTCACTCTTGGTGTATGTAACGGTTGTCAAATGCTCTCGTCGTTGCGCAGTATTATTCCTGGCAGCGAACACTGGCCGAGCTTTCAGCGCAATACCTCAGAGCAGTTCGAGGCGCGATTAGTTATGGTTGAAGTTGCGCAGAGCGTTTCACCGCTACTGTCAGGCATGGTCGGCGCGAAGATGCCGATTGTGGTGTCGCATGGAGAGGGACGAGCCTCATTCCAAGGCGACCAATTTTCTCAGCTCCAGCAAAAGCAGGCTGTCGCTCTTAGTTACGTTGATGCCAGTGGCGCGCCGGCTGTAAATTATCCAGGCAATCCCAACGGCTCACCGCAGGGGCTTGCTGGCGTGTGCAGCGATGATGGCCGGGTGACAATAATGATGCCACACCCAGAACGAGTATTTAGACCCGTGCAGCATTCGTGGGCACCGCCAGCATGGAACGAAGATGCCCCATGGCTGCGACTGTTTCGCAATGCGCGAGTCTTCGTTGATTAAGAAGTGGTTTCGTTGAAAAGGTAAGGCTCACACCCAGCCACTGAGTGCTAGTTTAAGGCCTTTAACGGAGGCGTACTTTTCTACAGCATGTGCGCTACTCAGGGGTATGCTAACCCCCTATAATAATGGTTGTGATTGCTGCGGTATGGATTGGATGGTAGCGCCGGAGATCTATATTGGACCTTGGCAGTTACTTAGCCAGTAGTTGTAACTACCATGCTGCGGCCGTAACCACCTAGGCAGGCTAGTGGCATTAGGTTCGCTGGTCAGTCTAAACAGCTTTAAATGTAAAAGATTTCGTCGGTGAAATGCAGGCAGGCGCCAATTTTTGCTGGGTATTTAAACTAACAAGGTGCTTCATTTTATCGCTTATGAATCGTTACCCTCTTTGGAAACATTTAATCTTACTCTTTGCACTGGTGTTCGGGATTGTTTACGCAATGCCCAATATCTATGCCCCCGATCCGGCCATTCAGGTGTCGGGTCAAAGCAGTTCATTGCTAGTGTCGGAGTCTGAGCTGGCGCTGGTTGAGGAGGCGCTCAAAGCCAAAGGTATTGCGTATAAAAGTGCGGTGCTTAAAGACAACCGTTTGTTGGTGCGCTTGACTGATCGAAAGCTTCAAATGGTGGCCAAGCAGGTGGTGCAAAATCGCTTGGGCCTGGATAATTACATTGTTGCTTTGAATCTCGCGCCAACTACGCCGCAGTGGTTACGCTCAATCGGTGCCGGCCCGATGAAGTTAGGGCTGGATTTGAGTGGTGGTGTGCATTTTTTAATGGAGGTTGATACCGAGATAGCTATCGAGACTCGCTTACGTTCGATGGTATCTACTTACAAGAGTGATTTGCGAGCCGATAAGATTCGCGGTGTCGTCAAGCTTCAAGGTAATACAATTGAGGGGCGTTTTAATTCGGCTGAGTTGCGCGACAAGGCGTCAGCGCTGGCTTTTAAAAACATGCCCGAGATGCAGCGCCGAAAAGGTGAGGCCGGCGGCAAATATACGCTCGCTTTAGAGCTTGGAGATAATGCGATCGCTCAATTGGAAGATGATGCGGTGGCTCAAAACTTAGTTACTCTACGTAATCGCGTAAACGAGCTGGGTGTTTCTGAACCGCTGGTGCAGCGACAGGGCCGCTCTCGTATTGTGATTGAATTGCCCGGTGTGCAAGACACGGCCGAGGCGAAACGTATTCTGGGTAAAACCGCTAATCTCGAGTTTCGCCTTGAGGCCAAAGTGGATAGTAGTTCGTTTGACCGCGAGTCTTTTAGCTATGAAGATCGCTCAGCTTTTCTTGAGCGAGATATTATGGTCACCGGCGAGCAAGTGTCCGGCGCCCGAGCCAGCTTTGACGAGAATTCGCAGGCACAAGTTAATATTGAATTGAGTGCCGACGGCGGGCAGCTCATGCACAGGGTGACTCGCCATGCGGTTAAACGACGCATGGGCGTTTTGTTTATCGAGCGTAAAACGCGTAAAGCCGGAGAGCAAATTAATGAGGCGGGCGATGTAGAACCCATCTATGAAGATTACTATGATCGCCGTATCATCAGTTTAGCCACAATCCAATCGGCCCTCGGTGCGAGCTTTCGTATCACTGGCCTCGATAGTCAGGCAGAAGCCTCAGAGCTTGCATTGTTGTTGCGAGCAGGTGCTCTGGCCGCCCCCATGAAGTTCGTCGAGGAGCGCACGATTGGGCCGTCATTAGGCGCCGAGAATATTGCGCTAGGCGTCAAGTCTGTGGTCATTGGTCTGGCGCTAGTGGTTGTTTTTATGGTTCTCGTTTACAAGTTGTTCGGGTTGGCTGCGAATATTGCCTTGACGGTCAACTTGGTGCTAATTGTTGCGATCATGTCAATATTGGGCGCTACTTTGACCCTTCCGGGTATAGCGGGTATCGTCTTGACGGTGGGTATGGCCGTCGATGCCAACGTGTTAATCTTTTCGCGAATTCGTGAAGAAATAGGGGCGGGAAGCAAGCCGCAAACAGCTATAAACCTTGGCTTTGAGCGAGCGTTTGTGACTATTCGCGATGCGAATTTAACCACTTTACTGGCAGCGCTAATACTTTATGGCGTGGGTACAGGGCCGATTAAAGGGTTTGCGGTAACACTTTCAATCGGTATTCTCACCTCGGTCTTTACCGCCATTATGGGAACACGCGCATTGGTAAACTTGATGTATGGCGGCCAGCGCAAGACTAAACGGTTGATGGTTTAGATCTTGAGCGCGGTGGCCCAAGGGGTTTTCAGCGCAACAAGCGAATTAGCAAGCGATAAACAACAATTATTGAAAACAAATACTCATTGGGAAGCCCGCTGTGACACTAACCAAATTTGATTTTATGAGCTTACGCCGAATTTCACAGGGCCTGTCGGTCTGTTTAGTGGTTGCGGCTATTGTCTCACTTTCAACGCGAGGTCTGAATCTAGGTTTGGATTTTACCGGTGGTACATTGGTCGAGGTGTTGTATGAGCCAGCAGTTAATTTACAGGAAGTCAGAGAAACCTTAGATACCAATGGCTTTCAGGGCAGCCAGGTAGTTAATTTTGGTTCTGAGAATGATGTATTGGTGCGCTTGCCGCAGGATAACACCTCTGATTTGGGTGACCGTGTACTCGAGGTTCTTCGCGATGCCAGCGCGAGTGATATTTCACTCCAGCGCATTGAGTATGTTGGGCCTCAGGTTGGTGAAGAGTTGCGAGAGCAGGGCGGCCTGGGTTTGCTGGTAGCAATTTTAGGGGTGATGATTTATGTCACCGTGCAATTTCAGTTCAAGTTTTCTTTGGCAGCTGTAGCTGCGCTAATTCACGACGTAATACTGACGTTGGGCTTGTTTTCATTTCTCTATCTAGACTTTGATTTGACTGTGCTAGCTGCTTTGTTGGCGGTTATTGGCTATTCACTCAACGATACTATAGTGGTGGCCGATCGCATCCGTGAAAACTTTCGTTTATTAAGGAAGGTCAGTCCGCGCGACGTTATTAATCACTCACTCAATCAAACGCTGGGAAGAACGATCATGACATCGGCGACTACGCTGCTGGTGCTATCGTCATTATTTATTTTTGGTGGCGATATTATTCACGGGTTTGCAACTGCGTTAATATTTGGTGTGATCATAGGTACTTACTCTTCCATCTTTGTCGCCGCGGGTTTACTGTTAACGTTTAATGTGACCAAAGAGGACTTAATTATTCCTCTACCTGAGAATGCTGACGTCGATAGCATGCCTTAGGCATTACGGCTAGTTGGTGCGTCTCGGGCCGTATCGGCCTTCTAGGGTATTGAGGCATGCTATTTTATGGATGGAATAGGCCCACCGATTAGCCACGTAAACAACAATAATACTGCAGAGGTAGCAACCATGGGTTCTTCTCTCCCAAGCGGCACCGAGCGGGTATCTACATCGGTTACCCCCGATTCAAGCTTAGAAATTCTCTCTCGTCGTGAAATCGAGCAACTTTACGATGCCAGTCAAGCCGAGCTTTACCAAATCTATCGGCAATGTTCTTTGGCGGTGTTGAATTGTGGTAGCAGCGAAGACGACACGAATAAGGTGTTAGAAGCATATGCCTCTTTCGATGTTCGAATTATTCAGCGAGAACGAGGCATTAAGCTCGAAATTTCTAATGCACCGGCACAAGCCTTTGTTGACGGTGTGATGATTAAAGGTATCAAAGAGCACCTTTTTGCCGTGCTGCGCGATATTATTTTCGTGCAAAATCAGCTGCGTTTTAATCCGTACTATGATTTAAGCACCTCGTCGGGCACAACCGATGCTATTTTCAATATTTTGCGTAATGCCAAAGTGTTAATAGCCGAGAAAGATCCAAATTTGGTGGTTGTTTGGGGTGGTCACTCAATTAGTCGGGAAGAGTATGACCACACAAAAGCCGTAGGGTATGAGCTTGGCTTGCGCGGGCTAGACGTTTGCACTGGGTGTGGCCCAGGAGCGATGAAGGGGCCGATGAAAGGCGCAGCTGTGGCTCATCGCAAGCAGCGCATTGGCAACGGTCGTTATTTAGGCATTTCGGAACCAGGCATTATTGCAGCTGAATCGCCTAATCCGGTCGTCAATGACTTGGTCATCATGCCTGATATTGAAAAGCGGTTAGAGGCATTCGTGCGTGTTGGGCACGGTATTCTTGTGTTTCCAGGAGGCGTTGGAACGGCTGAGGAGATATTTTACTTGTTAGGCTTGATGCTGCATGAGGATAATCAGCAGCAGCGCATTCCCATAATTTTTTCAGCGCCTGAGACCTCCGCTGACTATTTTGAAAGCATCGATAGATTCATCGGACTGACGTTGGGTGCTGATGCGCAGACGATGTATGACATTATCATTGGCGAGCCGGACGCAGTGGCAGTTCGTATGCTAGAAAGTATGGACACCGTCCGCAATATTCGCTGTGATGCGCGCGATGCCTTTTATTTTAATTGGTCTTTGGTCGTGCCCAGAGAAATGCAATTACCGTTTTATCCTTCGCATGAAAATATGCAAGCTTTACGCTTGAATACTCAACAGTCTGCATTTGAAACAGCGGTAAATTTGCGCGCCATGTTTTCAGGTCTGGTCGCCGGAAACGTAAAGGCCGAAGGTATTGCCGAGATCGCGCGGCATGGCAATTTTCAGATTACTGGTGAGCAATCTTTCATGCAGGCAATCGATGGGTTGTTGCAGTCCTTTGTGGAGCAAGGCAGGATGAAAATTAACGCTAGTGATTACAGGGCTTGTTACGATATTGTTAGTGAAGCGTAGTTTGGCCGGGGCGTCTTATTCGTCGACCCAGACCCATCGCAGTGGTTCGCCGAAGTCATCATAAATCAATTTACGCTTGGGCTTTTTCGGCCGCACAGGGCGCTTACTGGCCACGGTGCTTGATTTGATTTGTTTGCGCTGCTCAAGGCTATCTACCACCTCGGTAAGATAGGTTCTTTGGGAGTCACTTTTCTCCATGTGCCAGCTGGTTTTGGGTAGTGGCCCGGCGGCTTCATCACGGCTACTAACCCCTTTAGGTATTTCTTTAACCTGCTGCCCATGCTTCAAAAATCTCTGCGTTTGTCGCTGAATCTCGTCGCGTTGCTCGGTTTTTGTGATCTGCTTTTTAATCATTGCCAGTATTATGAATTCTTTCTCTGCCCTATGAATTTGGCTAAACGCCGAGTATAACAAAACTTCCAAGCAGGTGGGTGTCGTTTGACTATAGGCGTGAATGCCAATTGGGGTGGGTGTTCAGCTCGCTCACTTGAGTGATCAATCTAAGCTTGAATGACTTTACCCGACTGTGTTTTTCAATTTGAGAGCGTTATTGATCGGCTTGCTTATTAATATTTGCTGGCTGAGCAAGGAATCAATCGAGGTTTTGTTTGCGGATGTTTGGCCATGGAACGACGTTGGCCGCTTGCTCTGGTTGGGCAGTAGGGGTGGGTTTTTCAGGCATGTGAGCAGGGGCTGCATCGTGATGAGCATGCTCAGCGATGTACACTTGAACCCCAGTTTCCGCTCCGGCTTTGGTCTCATAAGGGCCTTGTAGGCCATGCTCTCGTGTCATAAAAAACCACTTGCCATTAAGCTCAACGAAGCGTGAAGACTGTGTTGGGTCATTAAATGGTGAGTCGGTAGATCTTGTCTTAGTGGTGTCGCTCATCGGAGTTTCCTACTGCAAAGTGCTGCCTGTGGGCCAGTCTTTAGCAGGCTTTGATAAAGATTAGTGACATAAGTCTAGTCGGTGAATGCGTGCTGTGCAGGATTTAAGCGTCCAAAGCCACAATATAGTGTGATTTCGGCCGCAGTTTACGTTTAAGTTGGGCGGCATATTTAGGACCGGATGGTTAAATGTTAGTTAAAACATTGCCCTAGGCACTCAATATCACGCGTTTTTTAGCACCGCTCAGCCTGCATGTGTAAGCCTCTTCAGCGGGCGGCCTCAAAGGATGTGGCTTTAGCAGCGCTTCACGATTGATTGAGGTGTTACTCGGCAAGCGGCGTGGCTTTATTCGGCGCCAAAACCGTCTCGATTCTAGCCAGCAGTTCGGCACTAGTTTGCGGGCCAACCAGCTTCGCTGCCAATTTTCCGGTGGGATCAAAAATGTAGGTGGTCGGTAAGCTTACTGGGCGCGAGAGTCGCAGCGTATCGGCTGGGTCTGGATCAACTGAGCCAAATTGAATGCCCATTTTTTGCGCCAGCGTTATCAGCTCTGCGCCAGTCACCCGATCAAAATTGACGGCTAAAACCGCAATGTCGTCTTCGTGCTCGGCTTGTAATAGGTTTAACTCCGGAATTTCTTTGATGCACGGNGCGCACCATTCAGCCCAATAGTTTAAGACCACCCATTTGCCGGCGTAGGTCTTNAGTGAGAAGGGCTGGTCGGAGCGATCACTAGCGCTGTGGTTGCAGGCAGCAAGCATAAAGAGAAAAAAGATTGCAACGCCTTTGCGTACTCGGCTTCGGGCTTGCGCCCAAAAAAAACTCATGGTTTATTTCCTCATTGATTGCCAGGTCAATGCCGCGATGATTCGGCTGTTAGGCATTATGACTGTTGATTGCAGAAACCTCATGTACCATAGTCACTGCGTTGCTGGTGTAAATCAAATGGCGGTAAGCCATCTAAGCTAATATACCACTCTATGGATTTTTCGGCCAAAATACGTTGGATAAAAGGCCGTTCAAAATAGGCTTTATCAACACTATGGCATTAACTATTTACCACAACCCCCGCTGTTCAAAATCGCGACAAACGCTGGCCTTAATCGAGGCAAGTGGCGTACAAGTATTGGTTATCCTGTATTTGGAAACTCCACCAACTTGCGCAGAGCTTGCCAAGCTACTCAAAAAACTTGGCATGGCGCCTCGCGATTTATTGCGCAGGGGCGAGGCAGACTATAAGACATTGAAGTTATCTGACATGACGCTTGATGACTCAAGCATCATTCAAGCAATGAGCGAGTATCCAAAGTTAATTGAGCGACCGATCGTAGTGTCTGGTTCTCGAGCGGTCATAGGTCGGCCCCCTGAAAACGTCAATGTACTGCTGTGAATGCGTGAGCAAACCTAGCTTTGAGAAAACTAGCTTTGAGAAACCTACTACTTAAAATCAGCCTTTATAAAGCGAGTGTCTATGCAGGCCAATGAGGATCCTTATGTTTTGGTGCTGTATTACAGCCGCCATGGCTCAACAGCCGCCATGGCAGAGCAGGTAGCCGAGGGAGTTAACCGCGTGCGGGGGCTGCGTGCACTGGTGCGTACTGTTCCAGAAGTTTTCGATGGCATTGCCCAAGACAGACGGGGGCAATCGTCAGTTGCTCAGCCAGCAGTGCCAGAAACCGGGCCTTTGTATTGTAGCCAAGAGGAATTAGCGCGGTGCGCCGGCCTTATCATCGGAAGCCCTACCCGATTTGGTAACATGGCGGCGCCGTTAAAGTATTTTATCGACAATACCACAGCCTTGTGGCTCTCCGCTTCGTTGGTGGGTAAGCCTGCGGGAGTTTTTAGTTCCACCTCGAGTATGCATGGCGGTAATGAGGCGACGTTGCTGAGTATGATGTTACCGTTGTTACATCACGGAATGTTACTGCTGGGTTTACCGTATTCTGAAAAAGCTTTGCATGAAACTCGTTCCGGCGGAACACCGTACGGTCCCAGCCACGTAGCAGGGCTCAGTGGGGCTGGTAGTCTGAGTACTCACGAGACCCAATTGTGTCTCGCGCTTGGCGAGCGTATTGCAACGCTTGCGCACCGGCTCACTTAATTTTATCTTTTACAAGTAATTCATATTATGACGGATCACACTGCACAAAATAGTTCTTACTACGCACCGGCGCGGGTCGCTGTTCTGATTTGTTATTTTGGGCTATTGGCAACCATGTTGTTTGGGCTGTTGAACTTTGGACCACCAGATTTGGCTCCCGCCCTCGGGCTCTGGCTTTTAGTGTCGTCAGGTTTGTTTCTGGTCATGCCTGGTCTAGTAAAAGAAGCGAAGCGCAGCTATCAGTGGCTCTGTTTTATTTTTTTGATGTATTTTATTTGGTATGTCCAAGCGATTTTTGCTACAGCCGTAGGCGCCAGTCCGGCAGGCGCTGCTCATGAGTGGGTTGGTTTGGCGCTTATTGTTATTGGATTTTGTGCGGCAATGTTTGCGGCGCGTGGTAAAGCGTAGGTTGCTGTGCATTTAGAGGCCTGCGGTAGGTACTGGAGGCTGTTTGCCTTGTAAGTTGTAAGCCAGAGCAATAATTTGCGCGATGATGACGTAGAGCTCGTGCGGTATGTGGTCGCCTAGTTCTAGGAGCCCAAGCATTTCGGTAAGCTCGGCGTTTTCATAAAGGGGTATGCCGTACTCGCGCGCCATTGCAATGATATCTTCGGCCAGCTGTCCGCCGCCTGTGGCCGTTATAGCGGGCGCATTTTTCCCATCGTATTGCAATGCTACCGCCTGCTGGTAGTGCTCAATGGCGTCGCGTTTTTTAGCACTATCGCTTGGCGATCTGGATGGCGGTTTTTTCTTATCCATGTTGATGCTTCACTGAGTTATCGGTTTGGAGCGTTGATGATGTTAACTTTGCGTATCGAGTAAATTCATTTGCAGTATGTTCGCGGCTTTGCTGTCAGTGGCTGCTGGCGGCTGCCCTGTGCGGCAATGTAAATGCTGAACATCAAGGCCAGACTGCTTGAGCTGGCTAGTGACCTCGGCGAGTTCAGCTTGAATTTTTTCGGTTAGCTGGGGTTGGCTCGACCATAAAACGGCGGCCATTCGCTTGCCTTGCAGCGTGGCTAAGGCCGTGAGTTCGCCCAGCTCCTCGAGATCAAAGCGCAGGCGAACATTCCAGGTGTCTATTTTTTCCCGTGCTCGTCGAGCGGCCTTTTCGCGCTCGAGCTTAATCTCTACCATGGATAAGCGCTGATCGAGCCACAGTGGTAGCTCTACGTTGAGTGATTGGTTTATTTGCGGGTCAACTTGACCAGCTAGCTGACTGCCCACGGCCAAGATTTGCTGTGTCTGAGTGCGGGCAGTTGCCCCGAGCGCTAAGCGAAGCAATTGGACCACAGAATCGGCACCGCCTCGTTGATTGTCGCCAGAGGATTGGCTGCTTGAACTGGTTGATCCCAGCGTTTGCCAGAGGTTGGCTAAAGCTGATTCTGATTGAGCAGCGCTGTCTTTTTTTGTGGGTGATGTGCTCATAAGGGAGTCGGGCAGGAGTGTTTGCAGCGCTTTGGCTATTTGTAATAGGCCATGCTTCATATCACTTTGGAGCGGCACGGTAATGGCACTTCGGTGCTGTGGGTCAAGTTGCAGTAGTTTTCCCGCCGACCCTGTGGCAGCTGCTTGTGCGCGGTTTGTTTCGGCAGTATTGGCTTGAGCTGATTGCCTAGCTCGCATATTGGTTGCCGCGATTGCGAGCTTATGCTCGTAAAAGGCACCGCTGTTTAATAAGGCATCGCGGATGCCCGTGGGCGTAACGGTGCTTTTAAATGTGGGGATGAGCGCAGATAGGATCTGTCGCGCGGCTTGAATTTCAGCATTTTGCAATAATGCATTGTTGGTGGCGCTCAGAGCCCCCGGTGAGTTTAATGGCTGCGACGCCCCGCTGATTGGCGGCGTTAGTTTTATGCCATCCGTACCCACTCCAGTTTGACCGGCTGTTTGCATAGTGGTCTTGCCGGTGGCTGAGTCTGTAGTGCTACTGGCGCTTGCCTGAGGTGCGGATGACGCGGGTAGCGTGTTGCTAGCCAATTGTGCCAGTGCTTGGGGTAGCTGTGCGCGTGAGGCTTGTTTGGGCAGCGATGATCGTAGCGCTTGTTGGAGAATTGCATTGATACCGGCAGATTGTGATTGTGCTATTCGGTTGGACTGTGCGCCGTCGTTTGGAGATATATTATTGGTAGCTTGTGCAGCGGCAGTTGAGGTGCCCCCGGCTGCTTGGGGTGTGGCAGCAGGTATACCTGCTTGCGCAGTGACGGGCGAGGTGGTGGCCATGATCTTGCTGGCGGCGCCAGGGTCAAGAATACGTAATTGCTGGTTATCTAACACCATCATTTGCAGTACTTGCCCCATGCGCGGGGCTAGTGGTGAGCTGACTTTAAGCGTGGTCGTGTTGTCAATTGATAGCAACACTTGATAGCGCTCAGCTCGGTTAGCCGAGGCATTCTTGTCACTGACGGGTGCAGCTCGCGCCGCATCGTTAGGTGTCACGAGCGTTGCTTTGCCGTCGGATGTTACGGACTTGCTTGCGTTGCCCGACGTGCTTGAGGTCACTTCGGTAAGCACCTGCACAACGCGTGCTTCTATAACGGCGCCGACTCGGCTGCCTAGGTACTGCAGTGTTTCAGTCGAGATCGCCTGAAGACCCAGGCTGCCACTTGTGTTGGATGACTGGCTGCCGGTAGGATTAACCACGGCGCGCTTTTTCCGCGGCTTGTGCTAACGCCATGGTGGATGTGTTGGTTGGCTTGGCGCTACCGTCGTTGTAAAAATGACCCTCGGCTGCAGCACTGCTAGGGCTTGTTGGCAATAAAATAGTGCGGTCATTTTTCATAGCTGCTTACCGATACTGATACCCATACAGATTCTGATACTGCGAGCAATCCGCAGGGCTATTTTAAGCCTGCCATGTTAATGCATCACAACGGGCCGTGTCAGATTACTATAGTACATTGATCGGCTCAGGGCTCAGGGCTCAGGGCTCAGGGTTCAGGGTTCAGGGCTTAAAGCTCAGGGCTCAGTTGAGGTTGCCTAGAGCATACATTTGGCCATTCTGTTCGTAAGCTTGAGTCAACGACCTTGAACACGGGCCAGTACAGCCGTGGGCATCACTTCGTCGACATTCGAGGGGGCTTGGTTGGCCTGCAAGACTTGCGTTGTAAATGGTCTTTGTGTCGTGAGCATCGTACAATATACGTGTATAAGCTTGCCGCCTACTAATTGTTTGATCGGTTACCTATTTTCGCTGGCACCTCTTAAAATGGGCAGCGTATGGAATATAAACTACCTGTGTCTTCACTAGCTATCCAACTCGAGTTAAACGATCTGCATTGCGAGCGTGGCGAGCGCGTGCTCATGCAAAATGTCAATCATTGCTTAGAGGGCGGTCAAGGTCTGCGTATTGCAGGAGCCAATGGCAGCGGTAAAACCACACTGTTGCGTATGGTGAGCGGACTTACGACTGACTTCAGCGGCGATATTCGTTGGAATGGTCGCAGCACCCGCGAGTTGGGTGCTCTATTTCGCAGCCAACTTTGCTACTTAGGCCACGCTCCGGGAGTAAAGGCTGCACTGACGCCTATTGAAAATTTGCAGTGGTGGCAGGCCACGAATGGATCCAGTGCGGCGACATCGGGCGGTGTAAAAATCGGCGACGCACAACAAGCCGACCACTTGTTGGAAAGAGCTCTGGCGACATTCGGTTTGGTGTCATACAGCCATACGCCGTGTGCACGACTTTCAGCCGGACAACAGCGCCGCGTTGCACTGGCTCGCCTGGTGCTGAGTCAGCATGCACTTTGGGTCCTTGACGAGCCGTTCACCGCCATCGACCAAGACGGTGTTGTTGTGTTAGAGGAAATGTTTGACCAGCATTTATTACGCGGTGGCATGATCGTGCTGACAACCCATCAACCCTTGCGCAGTGAGCGAATGTTGACGCTCGATCTAGACGCGCACAGGGCGAAAGCGGGCGGTATGAATGGGGCTCGATCACTATGACTCACCCTGCTGCGATGCAAGCTGATAACGAATCGATGTTCAGGATACTTCACGCGATATTTAAGCGAGATCTTCGCGTGTATTTCAGAACTCGCGGTGCTTGGCTAAATCCATTGATCTTTGTGTTGTTGGTGATAACTTTGTTTACCTTGGGAATCGGTCCCGATGCTAAGCAGTTAGCATCGAATGCAACGGCCATTATATGGGTGGTGGCACTGTTGGGCATTATGCTGTCGCTCGATGCATTGTTTCGCAGTGACTATGAAGACGGAACACTCGAGCAACTGTTACTGTCACCTAGGCCGCTATATTTTGCGATCATGGGAAAAGTTGCTGCGCATTGGCTGGTCACTGGCTTGCCCATGCTATTGGCCTCGCCGCTGTTCGCATTGATGCTGGGCATTCCTATCTCAATCGTGCCGCTGCTGGCCTTAGGGCTTTTTTTGGGCAGTGGTATTTTGAGTTTTGTAGGAGCAATTGGCGCTGCAGTTACAGTGAGCTTACAAACAGGTGGCTTGTTAATTGCGTTAATTATTCTTCCGCTCTACGTACCGGTTATTATTTTTGGCGCAGGGTTACTGCAATACGCGCTAGAAGGCTGGTCAGTGGCGGCGCCGTTAATGATGTTATCGGGCTTACTTTGTGCGGCAGTGGTGCTGGCCCCACTGGCTATTGGCGCAGGCTTAAAAATTAGTATGGATAGTTAATATGGCAAATTGGCAGTGGTTTCATCGCTTGGGTTCGCCTAAGTGGCTGTTGGCAACGCTCGATCGCTGGCTGCCTTGGCTTTTAAGTTTAGGGCTGTTGATGCTGGTGGGCGCGTTAGCATGGGGTTTGGCATTTGTGCCACCCGACTACAAGCAAGGCAACAGCTTTCGTATTATGTATATTCATGTGCCTACGGCTGTGGTTGCGTTGGCGGCTTACTATGCGATGGCCATTGCCGGAGCAGTTGCCATGATCTGGCGCATGAAGGTGGCCGACATGGTCATGCGAGCGATTGCACCGGTGGGTGCGGCGCTCACATTTTTGGCTCTGGTGACAGGTGCTATTTGGGGCAAGCCTACGTGGGGCGCCTACTGGGTTTGGCAAGACGCACGCTTAACCTCCATGCTAATCCTGTTCTTTTTATATTTGGGAGTTATGGCGTTGTACGATGCTTACAGTGATCGTCGCAATGGCAATCGAGCGGCGGCTGTGGTGGCATTAGCAGGCACCGTCAATATTCCAATTATCTACAAGTCCGTCGATTGGTGGTCTAGCCTGCATCAGCCGGCATCGATTAAATTTACCGAGCAGTCGGCCATTGCCAGTGAGATGCTGCAGCCGTTATTGCTCGCTATTATAGGCACCTATTTTGTATTTGCGGCCATGGTGATCTTGCAGCTTCGACTACAAATTGTATTGAGTGAAGGCCGCAGTAATTGGTTGGCCGAGTACGCTACAAATAAGCTTCGATGATGGGTCATCAGTTTACGTTAACTATTTTTATCGACGGAGAGTTTGCGCGTGTATTTTGAATCTTTTGCCGCATTTTGGCACATGGCAGGTCATGGCAGCTTCGTATGGAGTGCTTATGGCATGAGTTTTGTAGTGTTGGGCTTGCTAGTTTTGCAGCCTCTAGTGCGTTATCGCCGTGAGCTTGGGCGTATTAAAAACAGTGCTGTGGCTGTGCTGCAACAAAATGCAACACCATCATCGGCTGATTCTGCACAGGTTGAAAAATAGTGATGCACCCAGTTCGTAAGCAACGCTTAATGATTGTGGCGGTGATTGTGGTAGGCGCAAGTTTAGCCACAGCACTCGTTACCACGGCACTTAAAGACAACTTAAATCTGTTTTATGAGCCTGATCGCATTGCAGCGGGTGAGGCACCAGTGGGTCGTAAAATCAGAGTTGGCGGGATGGTGGTGCCTGGCAGCATTGTGCGCAATCCAGAGACTTTGGCGGTGACCTTTGTACTAACGGACTACAGCGCGGACGTAGCGGTGCAGTACCAAGGTATATTGCCGGATCTGTTTGCCGAAGATGCCGGTGCAGTAGCCACCGGTGTGTTGAATGCCGAGGGTGTTTTTATGGCTGAGCAGGTATTGGCGAAACACGATGAAAAATATATGCCGCCCGAAGTGGCTAAGGCGCTTGAGGGTAAATCGGCAAGCGATTATAAAAACAGTTACTCAAACGACAATGACAGCGACCCAGCAAGCGAATATTGATGATAAGCGTTATACCCGAAATAGGTCACTTAGCCTTACTTTTATGTCTTCCCATAGCGACCGCGCTGGCCGTTTTGCCCATGGCGGGTGCAGCAGCGAGCTGGCATTTGCTGCAGCGCAGCGGCCCGCTGTTAAGTAGCGGCCTGTGGTTGTTTTTAGCCGTCGCATTTGCCTGCCTCACATACTCATTCCTGCACGATGACTTTAGTGTGGTGCTTGTTGCGCAACACTCCAATACAGCCTTGCCAAGTTATTATAAATTCAGTGCCGTGTGGGGCAATCATGAAGGCTCACTGTTGCTGTGGGTATTCATTCTAGCGAGTTGGACGCTTGCAGTCGCCTACCTCGGCAAAAGCTTACCGCCTGATATGCATGCTCGCGTGTTAGCTGTGCTTGGCGGTATTGCCGTTGGCTTTTTACTGTTCATTATATTCACCTCCAATCCGTTTGAGCGTAATCTCATTAGCCCGCCGTTAGAGGGCAATGATCTTAACCCTTTGCTGCAAGATATCGGTTTAATTTTGCATCCGCCGCTGCTGTACATAGGCTACGTTGGGTTTGCAGTGGCGTTTGCTTTTGCCATTGCCGCGTTGATCGGTGGCAAGCTCGACGCCGCTTGGGCGCGCTGGACGCGGCCTTGGACTACAGTGGCTTGGCTGTTTTTAACAGTGGGAATCGCGTTAGGCAGTTGGTGGGCCTATTACGAGCTTGGCTGGGGCGGGTGGTGGTTCTGGGATCCAGTAGAAAACGCTTCATTCATGCCCTGGCTTGCAGGTACGGCCTTAATTCATTCGCTAGCGGCAACAGAAAAGCGCGGCGTTTTTCGCAGCTGGACAGTGCTGTTAGCCATTTTGGCTTTTTCGCTGAGTCTGCTTGGTACCTTTTTGGTTCGATCGGGAATACTGGTGTCGGTGCATGCGTTTGCCTCAGATCCTACGCGCGGTATGTTTATTTTATTGTTCTTGGCCGTCACCGTTGGAGGCTCGTTGTTACTCTATGCTCTGCGCGCGCCCACTATCAAGCCACTGGCCACCTTTAAGCTATTATCGCGGGAGAGTTGGCTGCTGATTAACAACAGCTTGCTAGCGGTTTCGTTGGCAGTGGTGCTCATTGGCACCTTGTTTCCTTTGGTGATGAGTGCTCTTGATCTTGGCAGTTACTCGGTTGGGCCACCGTATTTTAACAAGCTATTTTTGCCCTTAATGGTCTTGCTTATGCTGTTCATGGGTGTAGCGCCGTATCTTAATTGGAAACATAATCGGCTTACACCTGTGCTGGTTCGGCCTTGGTATATGGTCTCGATCGTAGCGCTAGGTATTGCCATGCTTGCGGTAGCGCTTTTGTCGCAGCGTTATGTTACGCAGTGGCGCTTCGGTGCGTTTATCACGGTTGCATTAAGTAGCTGGCTGTTGTTAATGACGCTAACCCATGCAGGCTTAAAGGCGCGGCGGTTTGCTAGTGCGAAGAACTCCAGCGCCTGGCAGGGTTTAGCTTCGCTTTCACGCAGTTACTGGGGCATGGTAGTTGCACATAGCGGCATTGCGGTGATGGCGCTAGGGATTGGTTTGACGTCGAGCTACAGCGTGCAAAAAGAATTGGCTATGTCGCCTGGGGCGGTTGCCGATGTTGCAGGCTATCGTTTTGTGCTGGAAAAGTTAGAAGACGTTAAAGGCCCCAACTACTCCGCCACGATCGCTAGTTTTGGTGTCGGTAGGCTTAGTGACGGTACATTGGTTAAAGGTTTGCCGATTCGTTTACAGCCAGAAAAACGTTTTTATTATGCGGCAAAGAACGTCATGACCGAAGCGGGTATTCATGGCAGGTTGACGCGTGATTTGTACGTGTCGCTGGGCGATTCTTTGGAGGATGAGCGATGGGCAGTGCGCATCTACGTGAAGCCCTTCATTCGCTGTATTTGGCTGGGTGCATTGATGATGGCCGCTGGCGGTCTGTTGGTAGTGATCGATAAGCGTTATATGCCTAGGCTGCCGGTTCGTACTGATGCGCCGTCTGACACGGTGGCCAGTAAAGAGCAGGCTGTGGTGTAGCCGGATGATGCAAGCAAAAACCTATCTATTAACCAACCTAACTATAGTGATGTGCCGTCAATGAATGCTCGTCTTCGACTTTTTATACCACTACTGATTTTTGCGGTGGTTGCCTTGGTTTTTTTGACCTTAGAAAAGCGTATTGGCAGTGGCGAATATGATCCGTCTAATTTACCGTCAGCGATGCTGGGGCAATCGGTCCCGGCGTTTAATTTGAGCCGTCTGATGGATGCCGAACAGGTCGTAGATGCTGAGGATATTGTTGGTCAAGCGGCGCTACTTAATGTGTGGGCAACATGGTGTATTGCATGCCGTGCTGAGCATGCTTACTTGAACGAACTGGCCAGTCAAGGCGTGCCCATTTTTGGCTTAAATTATAAAGATGAGCGAGCAGCGGCGGTGCAGTGGTTACAGCGCCTGGGCAATCCGTATCGTTTAAATATTTTTGATTTCAAGGGATCGTTAGGGCTTGATCTAGGTGTGTACGGGGCACCTGAAACCTACGTGATTGATGCGCAAGGCATCATTCGTTATCGACATGTGGGTATTCTTGATGCAAAGGTATGGCGTGAGAAAATTGAGCCGTTAGGGTTGCAATGGGCGGTCGCTCAAGCGCAGGGTGCGGCGCTGTGAGTGTCGTTGCAATGTCAAACGTGGGGTATCGGTTAATCGGGTGTCGGCCATCGATAAGCTTTAGCCAGTGCCTTAGATTCGCCACAGTCTTTTTGGCAGGATGCATAGCGTTGGGTTTTTCGCTAAATGCCAATGCGCAAGTGGCTGCCCAGGGTGTGAGTAAGAGCGATGAGTTGCGGGCATTTGGCAGCACAACAATGCGTTCTCGCTATTATGCTCTTATCAATGAGTTGCGCTGCCCAAAGTGTCAAAATCAAAACTTGTCTGATTCCGATGCGCCCATTGCGGAGGATCTGCGTAATGAATTATTCAGTTTGTTGGACGAAGGCTATAGCGACCAAGAAATTAGAGATTTCATGACCGCGCGCTATGGTACTTTTGTTCTGTATCAGCCGCCATTAACGCGGTTCACTTTGGCATTGTGGCTTGTGCCATTGGGTTTGTTGTTGATTAGCGGTTTAATTATTTGGCGCATGACCGGTAAGCCCAGAGGCTTGACTGATCCCAACTTTGAGCATCACGCTAGTTTACAAAAGGTTGGCGCAGTTAATGCCGGCATCGAGCCTATCTCGATGAAGGTTGATGCCCTTGATCGTCATATTGCCGAATTAGAGCGTACCCATGAACATGATAAATAGTTGGCTCGCATGGCCTGAATTTTTGGCCGCGGCGTCGGTGATGGTTTTGCTAGTCTTATTAGCGGTGGGTCGGTTTACTTGGCGCACACAGCCTGCTGAGCGCAGTTCAGAACCTGCGATCAACGCCGGTATTGATGCCCGGGAGCAAAGTAACCTAGCGCTTTTTCGCCATAAACGCAGTGAATGGCAGGCGCAGTTAGAAGAGGGGCTCATTGCAGCGGATGAGTATGAATCGCTGGTGCTCGAAGGCCAGCATCAGGTTATTTTAGAGCTTGAAAGTGGTGCGTCGTCACCTAACAAAAATACCGTCGATAGCGGTGCCGGTGCGCGCCAAACTGGCACCCGTCGAGGGCAACAATGGGTACTTTTAGTAGTCGGTTTGCTGGTGCCCGTCATAGCCTTGACTTTGTATATGCCCGGTGGGTTTTCACTGGGCGCGGCTGATCAACGAGCGGTGTTATTGCAACTCGAGAATGTCCAGCAAGCTGGCGATGTCCAAGGTCGTCAGCGCGAGGTTATGCGTTTAGCCTCGGTGCTAGCTACGCAAACACGTTCATTGGCACCCGACCCCCAGCTGTTGAGTTTGCAGGCCGATGTGCTGGCGGGGCTCAACCAATGGGATAACGCAGCTCAGGTTTATCAGCGCCTAATTGCCATAGCCCCCGATAACGCGTCGATTATGGCGCAGCTAGCTGAGACCTATTACTTGCAGGCGCAGTCGCTAGGGCAGCGTTCGGAGCAAAGCTTTATTAATGAGGCGTCACAATGGCTAGACCGAGCATTGGAGATTGATCCAGCCGAACCGCGAGCTTTAGGCCTGGCGGGTATTCGCGCTTACCAAGCTCAGCAGTGGCAAAAGGCCATTGGATACTGGACTCAGGCGGCACAAGTGTACGGTCAGGGCAGTAATGAGCGCACCATGATTGAGAACGGGTTGAGGGCGGCGCGTCTGCAGCTAAGAGAGACAGAGGGCGCAGCGGGTGGTGAAATGGCGCAGGCTCTGCGGCAATCTCATTCCGAGGAGCCTAAGTCAGGCGCTGGGATCTCTGCGTTTGTTAAATTAACGATTAGTCTTGGCGCCGAGCATGTTCGGTCGACGGATGCGGCGTCTACCCCAGTATTCATTTATGCGCGTCCGGTCGACGGCACCCGTATGCCGCTTGCGGCAAAACGGGTCACGCTCGCGGACTTGCCGGTCACGCTGCTATTAACCGATCAGGACATGATGGCAGGGAGGTCGATCGCACAGGCGGAGCAGGTGATTGTGGGCGCACGTCTTGCGCGATCAGGGCAGCCATTTGCGCAGCAAGGCGATGTTGATTCGCCGCAGGTAGTCGTAGACGTAATGCGCGGTGAATCAGTCGAATCCGGCTCACTGGATGTTCAAACGACGTCATTGGTCATCGATACACTGCGTGATTGATCCGCAGCGTTGCTCGCCAGCGACAAGTCCGCCTCACGCCCCTAATTTGTTGGGCCTTCTGTGGATAAGTAGTGAGCAAAAATCCTTTCATCCACAACCTGTAGATTAATTTGCGTTTATTACCACAATATGTGGTTTCAGGATTGTCTTCGTTTCCGCATCAGTGCATCATAAGCACGGCTTCGTGTGAGCCACAATTTAAGCAAATAGAGGGCTTAAATTGGTTGATTTTTGTTCGCTCTTCAGGGAGGCGAGCAGATTGTGTTGCATAAACCTAATACTAGACATAAATGCTATGCGCCTAAACAATATCAAACTCGCTGGTTTCAAATCTTTTGTCGATCCCACGAACGTCCAGCTCAACAAAAACCTGGTGGCCGTCGTTGGCCCTAACGGTTGTGGTAAATCGAATATCATCGATGCTGTGCGCTGGGTGATGGGCGAGTCTTCGGCTAAAAACCTTCGCGGTGAGTCGATGACCGACGTCATTTTTAACGGCTCAACCGCCCGCAAGCCGGTCGGCCAAGCCTCTATTGAGTTGGTCTTCGATAATAGCGATGGCACCCTCAAAGGCGAATATGGCGCCTTTAGTGAAATTTCCATCAAGCGCAAAGTGACTCGCGATGGGCAGTCGCAGTATTTTCTCAACGGAGCCAAATGCCGGCGTCGTGATATTACCGATATATTTTTAGGCACCGGTCTTGGTCCGCGCAGCTATGCCATCATAGAGCAGGGCATGATCTCTCGGCTAATAGAGTCTAAGCCTGAAGAGCTTAGGGTTTTTATTGAAGAAGCAGCCGGCATCTCTAAATACAAAGAGCGGCGCCGTGAAACGGAAACACGGATTCGCCATACCCGCGAAAACCTCGAACGTTTAACAGACTTACGTGAAGAGCTAGAAAGGCAACTGCAAAAACTAAAGCGCCAAGCAGCAGCCGCCGAAAAATATAAAGAATTTAAAGGCGAAGAGCGCGAGCTCAAGGCGCAAACTCTCAGCCTTAATTGGCAATTACTGCGTGATAAGTCCAGCGGCCAACGTGACCTTATAGCGCGTCTTGAAATTGATGTTGAAGCTGCCATTGCCGAACAGCTTGCCATTGATGCCAAATTAGAGCAGCTGCGTGAAGATCACATTGAAAAGACCGATACCTTCAATAATGTTCAGGCCAGCTATTACGGCTTAGGCGCAGATATTTCGCGTCTAGAGCAGTCTATTGAACACTGTGAGCAGCGCGCTAGGCAGCTGGCTACAGATATCGCAGAAACCGGACGCAATGCTATAGAGAGTAGCCAGCATCTTGTTGATGATCGCTCAAAGCTAGAGGCTTGGCGCACTGAGCTTGGGGTTATTGAACCTGAGTATGAGCATCTATCGCAGTCCGAGTCTCAGTCGAGTGCAGCATTGGCGACCGCCGAAGGTAGTATGCAAGACTGGCAGCATCGCTGGGATGAATTTAATCAAAATGCTGCTGAACCGCAAAAAAATGCCGAGATACAGCGTACCCGCATCGACCAAATCGAAGAGTCGCTAACTGGCCTGTCGTCGCGTATGGAGCGCTTAACGAAGGAGCGTAGCGAGCTTGATGGGCAAGATCACACTGCGCCGCTGGCAGCGCAGCAGGCAGCGGTATTAACAGGTCAAAAGCGAGTAAGCGAGCTTGATGACGCAATTCAGCAATGCAATGCCCAGGTAGCGCAATCGCGCGCCCAGCTAAAAGATACCGGTTTTGAGCTCGATAGCTTGCGCGGCGATTTCCAACAGCAGCGCGGCAGGTATGCATCGTTAGAAGCGTTGCAAAAAGCTGCGCAAAGCGACGATAAAGGCGAGTCACAGCGTTGGCTGCAAACACATCAGCTAGCTGATGCACCGCGACTTCTTGACCAGCTTCGAGTCGATAGTGGCTGGGACACGGCGGTTGAAACTATTTTGGGTAGTTCGCTGCAAGCCATAGCAGTTGAATCCATTGAGAACATTGCGGAGGCAATTGCGGGTCTGGGCAACGCTAATATGAGCTTTGTTGAGCTCCGCGCAACGCAAGATAACGCTATCAATAGCCGTGTTAACTTGCCAAAAATAATTACTAAAGTGCAAGGCGATAGCGTGCCGGCAATGCTAAGCAACGTTTATGCAGCCGACACTTTGGTGGCCGCTATGCAGGCAAAGCATGCGCTTGGTGCTAGCGAATCAATCGTCACGCGTGAGGGTATTTGGCTAGGTCTTGACTGGTTGCGAGTCTATAAGAGTGCCGATGCCGGCCAGGGCGTCATTGCGCGCCAACAGCAGTTGAGCGAGCTCGAAACGACGATGAGCGCAACCGAAGCCAAGCTTTCGGCATGCCAAGCTGATCAAGAGCGGGGCGAGGCTGCGGTGTTAGAAGCTGAGCAAGAAAAAGACCGGTATGTGCAAGAGAAGTCGCAGGCACAGGCTGAGTTGGGTCGTGCTCAGGCGGAAGTTAAATCGCTCCAGTCTAGTATTGAGCAAGTGGCAGCACGCAGTAAGCGAACCAACGAAGAGATTATGCTAGCCGAGGGGAATCAGCGGCAACAGCGTCAAGGTTTATCCGATGCTCGAGTGCAATTAGACACCGCGATTGAGGCCATGCAGATTGTTGAAGAGCAGCGTGAATCTCTGCTGCTCGAGCGAGATTCAGTGCGTGATGCACTAACGGCATCGCGCGAATCGGCACGAACCGATCGGGATGCCTTGCAATCGGTAGCGGTAAGAGTCGAAGGATTAAAAGCACAAATTGATTCAGTTGAAGGCGGTGTCGGTCGACTCGGTCGTCAAGTTGAGCAACTTGAGCAGCGCCAAGCAAGCTTGCGTGCCGCGCAAGCCGAAAACGATCTACCTATTGCTGGATACAAAGCGACGTTGGCCGAGCAGCTCGAGTCTCGCTTGCAGGTTGAAGAGCAGTTGGCTGCAGCCCGCACTAGCGTTGAGTCAATCGACCATGCCAAACGAACGGCTGAGCAAGATCGTCATAGGGTTGAGCAAAGCACTGCGCAGCTTCGCGATCAGCTTGAAAAAGCCCGCATCGACAGTCAAGAGATGCAAGTTCGAACTAAAACGATCGAAGAGCAATTAGTTGAGTCAGGCTTTGAGCTTGAGCGGGTCCTCGCCGACATGCCGGCTGAGGCTGAGTTAGAAGCTTGGCAAGCCCGACTCGACGAAGTGGTGAGGCGTATTGAGCGTTTGGGTGCCATTAATCTTGCGGCTATCGACGAGTACACTACTGAGTCTGAGCGCAAGCGTCATCTGGACTCTCAAAATGAAGAGCTCGAAACGGCGTTGACTACGCTGGAAAATGCGATTCACAAAATAGACAAAGAAACGCGCAACTTGTTTAAAGAAACTTTTGATGAGTTAAATAGCAGTCTGCAAGAGTTGTTTCCGAAAGTCTTTGGTGGTGGCGCAGCTTATCTCGAAATGACAGGCGATGATCTGTTAGATACGGGCATTACCATCATGGCCCAGCCGCCAGGTAAGAAAAATAGTACAATTCATTTGCTGTCAGGTGGCGAGAAAGCGCTTACAGCGATCGCGCTGGTGTTCTCGATATTTCAGTTGAATCCAGCACCATTTTGTATGCTCGATGAAGTTGATGCGCCACTCGATGACGCAAATACTGGGCGCTACGCTCGTCTCATAAAAGAGATGTCGAGCAAGGTGCAGTTTATATTTATTACGCATAATAAAATCACCATGGAAATGGCAGACCACTTAATGGGCGTGACCATGCACGAGCCAGGTTGTTCTCGCTTGGTGAGCGTGGATATCGATGAGGCTATGGAGCTGGCAACGGCATANTTTNTGGCCGTAGTGTTGGGTCTTCGTGAATTGATTTTGGCGCTGTCTTAGAGTTGAAGTTGAGGCAGCTAGGTAAGAATGAGGTAGTTATAGATTATGGAATGGTTATCCGGTTTTGGTATGCGTGAATGGCTAATTACTTGCGGCTTAGTGCTGGTAGTGGTCGTTTTAATTGATGGTTTTCGGCGCATGCGCAGCGAGCGTAAAAACGAAATTAAGATGTCGCGAAAAATGGGTGGAGGCTTTCCGGAACTCACCGGTGCCGATGGCTTTACGGCGGAGTTACCTAACGGTGGCGCACGGGTAATTGAGCGTGCCGAACCTCATCTGTCATCAGAGCATCTAAAAGCTGATCAACCTGGGGACGCGGTGCGGCAATTTCATGATTCGCTGGATGAGCTGGAATCGGAGAATGGTTCAGGGGCACATCGGGCGTCTGAACAAGAATTCAATTTAGATCAGCAGATTTTAGTATTGCATGTCAAATCACGATTGACGGGAGGTTTTAATGGTAGTGACCTGCTACAAGTGCTATTAGCCTGTGACATGCGATATGGAGATCGAGATATCCTGCATCGACATGAGCGTGCTGGTGGCACTGGAAGCCTACAATTTAGCGTGGCAAACATGCTTGAGCCGGGCACCTTTGATCTTGAAGATATCAACACGTTTAAAACGCCCGGTGTTTCTTTTTTTATGACTTTGCCAGGGCCTCTAGAGCCTGGGCAGGCCTTTGACTGCATGGTTGAAACAGCTAACTGCGTGGTTAAAAACCTTGATGCAGATTTGCTTGATGAAGACCATCAACTGATGACTGAGGAAGCTCTTCAAGCGCTGCGCGATCGCGTGAATGTGGCTTGTTTGAGCTGAGGCTTTTGCAGATAGTTTCGAACAATTCTGCGCGGTTCTGAATAGCCTTGCGTAATAGGCAGAGCCCTACAGCTGTTGCGTTAGAACAATCTACCCGTTTTTTTCTCTCCCTATGTGGCTAACAAATGCCAGTCGATAAGCCAACACAAGCTTTACTCGAACAAATTGCTATCGCTGTAAGGGTGCTTGATTTCAGCTCGCTTGATAAGGCTGCTGCGACGGCGCTGCACGCTGCGTTAGCAGACCAGCTTGAATATCATAATCATCGCTATTATGTTTTAGACGATCCCAGTATCGATGATGCTGAGTACGATCGCTTGTTTCAGGCTTTACTGCAGTTAGAGTTGGGCGCCCCTGAATTGGGCTCAGCCGAATCTCCAAGTCGGCGCGTCGGCGCAAAACCATTAGGCAGCTTTGACAGTGCAACACACAAAATCCCCATGCTCTCGCTCGATAATGTATTTTCGGCGGACGCATTGCGCGACTTCGACAAACGTTTACGAGCAAGGCTGGCTACCCGTTCGCGGCCAGAGTCGAGTGCTGCGTCAAGTGATGCGCCCATCGTTAAAGCCAGTACGGGCCAATTGCCGTTGGACTATATTTGCGAGCCGAAGTTGGATGGTGTGGCACTTAGCCTTAGTTATGAAAATGGTATTTTGGTGCAGGCGGCGACCCGCGGTGATGGTCGCGTAGGCGAAAACATCACCGACAACGCACGTACCATCGCTTCAGTTCCTTTACGGCTACGCGGTAACGATTTTCCTGCGCAACTTGAAGTGCGCGGCGAAGTCGTCATGCCGATTACTGAGTTCAATCAATTCAACCAAAACGCTTTGGCCGCGGGTGAAAAAGTTTTCGTTAATCCACGCAATGCTGCAGCGGGCAGCTTGCGTCAGCTAGACTCGCGCATCACCGCTAAGCGGCCCTTGCAGTTGTTTGCCTATAGTATTGGTCATCATGCTGAAGGTGCGATTGACGCTACTCACTTTGAAACCTTGCAGGCATTGAAGCGCTGGGGGTTTAAAGTGAATGAGCACGTTCATCGTGCGGCAACGATTGATGAGTGTATTGAATACTGCGAGCATCTAGCGCAGTTGCGTTCATCGCTTGATTACGCCATCGATGGGATTGTTTTTAAAATCAATGATTTTTCGCTCCAGTCTGAGCTGGGTTTTGTTGCGCGCGCTCCGCGCTGGGCAATTGCGTTCAAGTTTCCAGCTGAAGAGGCGTCTACCACGTTGGTGGACATCGATTGGCAGGTCGGTCGTACTGGAGCGATTACACCGGTGGCTAAGTTAGAGCCCATCTTCGTGGGTGGCGTAACGGTGAGCAATGCGACGTTGCACAATGCTGATGAGATTGAGCGTCTGGATGTTCGCGTCGGTGATCGAGTGGTCATCAGGCGTGCCGGCGACGTGATACCTCAGGTAGCACGAGTTGATTTAAGCGCTCGGCCGTCCTCGTCCCAACAGGCAAGCGGTAAGCCGCGAATTCCCTCGCAGTGCCCAGTCTGCAATTCGACCGTTGAGCGTTTAGACGGTGAGGCGGTGCTGCGCTGCACGGGCGGCTTGGTTTGCCGGGCCCAGTTAAAGCAAAGTATCGTGCATTTTTCATCTCGTAAAGCGCTCGATATTGACGGGCTTGGTGACAAGCTGATTGAGCAGCTGGTCGATACTCAATTGATTGCGAATGTGGCGGATCTATACTTACTTTCTCAAGACCAAATAGCATCGTTAGAGCGAATGGCCGATAAATCGGCGCGCAATTTAATTGAGTCGCTCGAACGTTCTAAGGCGACGGAGTTGGGCCGCTTTTTGTATGCGCTGGGTATTCGTGAAGTCGGTGAGACAACTGCGAGTAACTTAGCCAATCATTTTGGAACGCTGGCGGCTATTGAATCGGCCAGTTTAGACGCGCTGCTTGAAGTGAGTGACGTGGGCGAGATTGTTGCGGCTCATGTCGTGGCTTTTTTTGCCAATGCAGAAAACACTCAGTTGATTGAACGGTTGGTTCAGCAAGGCATTGGCTGGCCGGTCATTGTTGTTGATTCTGAGAGTAGCAAGGATTTACCGCTACATGGTCAAACGTGGGTCGTCACGGGTAAGTTGATCAATATGACCCGCGACGAAGCTAAGGCAGAGCTGCGTGCGTTAGGTGCTAAAGTGGCCGGTAGTGTATCGAGTAAAACTAACTGCGTGGTGGCCGGGCCGGGTGCCGGCTCTAAGCTCGACAAAGCGCAGGCTCTAGACGTTGAGGTGATTGACGAGCAGGAGTTTTTAGCGCGGCGGGCCGATTGGTTAGACGGCTAAACAGTTAGCGCGTTGGTTTGTGCTTCAACACCGTGTGCACAACGTGGGAGTACTCGAAGTAAACGTAAAACTCAGCATATTCCCAGCGGCTAATGGGAGGCTCGCCAACTGCTGGTGTTGTGTTGAGTGGCTCGCCGAAGCGCTCCAGTACTGCTTCTCCCGATAGACCTGTCTGCGGTCGATCAAGGGTGGCGTGAGCGCCGCCTTGGCTGGCAACGGGAATTTGTATGGTTTGCGCGATCCCAAAATGAGGAATGCAGCAAAGTGAAAGCAACATTAAACAGTTACAAATTTTTGTAGGGTTCATGGCTAGACCTTCTCTGATCGTTGTAGCTTCAATAGTGCATTGGCCAAAAATATAAAGCAAGGACACCGGTCTCGGTGCCAGTTTTATTAGCCGTGAGGCCTATCAGTTTTATCCTTTTTCAATCGCTGCTGCTCCGACTGTACTTGCATGATATGCCTGGCTATGACTTGGACATCTGCCTCGGGAATAGCGTGAAATGAGGCAGAGATATGATAGCCGCCGTCGATAGTTGGGCTGCAAGCCACGACACGGATGTAAACCGAGATCCCAATTAGGGCGCGGTGAAACCAAATTTTTAAAGCATAGAAACCGTCTTCGTTGAGTTTAGTGTTTTGCACAAACCCAATGCCGCCTTCGCTTAAATCAATTGATTGTAGTTTTTGGTCTTCGCCGAGTATGGCCTCTGCAGAAGCTTTGGCGATGATATCGATCTTTTTGTTAATGGCGGCAAGATAGATCGCCAACTCATTACTCTGTTCTCCCAGCGCTCGAAGTACTGAGATATTGTCGGTGTCGATGGCTCGCATCTCTCGGATCAGGCTGAACAGTGGCGATGGCTTAAAAAAGTATTCGGCTGGCTTATCGATGCTTTGTGCAATATCAACTTCTGCCACCTCGAGAATAGCAATGTCATCGATACGAAAGCGCTCGCGTCGCTCGCTCTCGTTTTCGCTATTTACGTCGTCATTTGAGGCTGTCATGCAGGTCCTACCCATAATAGTTTGAAAATTGTGCATTAGGTAACGTGGCCAAAACGAGTGCTAACACAGTTGTTTGAGTCTAGTATACTTGTCGCCAATCTTCCTACTACTGGCTCATGTTGATTATAGTTTTTGCAGCGGTTAGTTATTAGTTCGAGATATTAGGTCGTAGGTCTAGGTATTAGGTCATGGCATCGGGCATCGCCAGTAAGATTCGATACTCGGTCTCTATCCACAGCCAAGGCGTTTAAGTTCAGGTCCTGGTGTTCAGGGCTCGGTGCCCAACAAAGTGCTATGGGTCAGTGCCCAGCCTAAGTGTCTAGTCTAAGTGCCTAGCCTAAGTGCCTAGTCTAAGTATCAGGGGTTACACTGAGCAGCGGCTTAGTTTAGGTTGTTTTTTAGTCTTTTTAAACCGATTTGGGTCTTCTCAGGTGCCGAATTTACATTTTTCAAGAACGCTCGCCGCGCGGTACAGTTTGCCCTACCTCAATCGAGGTTTGACGGGCTTCTTAAGCTTTATTTCGCTAGCCGGTTTGGCGTTGGCGGTGTTTGCTCTTGTCTTAGTGATCAGTGTAATGAATGGCTTTGAGCGTGAATTGCAAAGCAGAATGCTGGCACTGCTGCCACACGCCACGGTTGATCTGCCAGGCGGGCATCAGCAGTGGGGTAGTGTGCAGCAGGACCTTGCCAATCAGCCGGGCGTGGTCGCCAGTGCGCCCTATATAGAAGGCCAGGTGTTACTTACGGCCAATGGTAACTTAGCCAGTGTTGCATTGGTGGGTATTGATGTTGGGCAAGAAGCAGGTGTTTCTTCGCTGCCGGCCCATATGCTAGCTGGCGATTTAAATCGCTTGGCAGACACGCGATATCAAATGGTATTGGGGCGTTATCTCGCTAGGCAGCTCGGCTTATCGATTGGGGATAAACTCAATATTATTTTGCCGCGTGTGCAAATCACTCCAATGGGGCCGGTTACGCGGCAGCGCCAGTTTACGGTAGCCGGTGTCTTTGAGGTGGGTGCGGAACTCGATCAAACATTGGCACTCACCGATTTATCTAGCGCCAATAAATTATTTGCAGGGGCTGCAACCGTAGATGGCCTGCGCTTGGCCGTCGACAACCAGTACGCTGCAGCTAGTATTACCGAGCTGGCCATTGCAGCATTGAGCGCCAAAGGATTATTGTCTGCCGACACCCCGTGGAGCGACTGGCGAGAAAAAAATGCCACGCTGTATAGTGCAGTGGTCATGGAAAAGATTATGATTTTTGTGCTATTGATGGCTGTAGTTGCGGTCGCATCGTTTAATGTGATCTCTATTGTTCTTTTAACGGTCACTGATAAAAAAACTGATATTGCCGTATTGCGAACCATGGGCGCCAGTGCACAGCAAATTATGCAGCTGTTTATGTTGCAGGGAGCGCTGATAGGCACGGCGGGCACGTTAGTGGGTGCCTTGCTTGGCATGGCCGTGGCGCCTAACATCGGTGCGATGCTTTTGTTTGTAGAAAAGCAAACGGGTTGGCAGCTGTTCGATCCTAGCGTCTATTTCATTCCTTATTTGCCTTCGCTACTGCGCTGGCAAGATGTGCTGTTGGTGGTGGTAGCGGGCATCTCTATTAGTCTGTTGGTTACATTATTTCCGGCTATGCGAGCAGCTAAAATCAACCCGGTTGTTGCGCTGGCTTCGGCGCATTAAAGACATTTATCGATAAGCAAAAACACTCAACGGAAAAATAAGCGACGTGACTTTTACCCCAAGACAATCCGACCAGCCAGTTTTATGTTGCAGCAACCTTAGCAAATCGTACCGCCAGGGCAGTGAAAAAATTGAGGTGCTCAAGGCCATCAATTTTGCCGTTTATCCTGGTCAAAGAGTCGCTATTGTGGGGGCCTCGGGCTCGGGTAAAAGCACGCTGTTGAGCTTGCTTGGTGGGCTAGATACGCCGAGCTCGGGTCGCATCGAACTGGCAGGCCTCGACCCTGCACAACTGGGCGACCCAGACCTGAGCCGTCTGCGTAACGCGGCGCTGGGTTTTGTCTATCAGTTTCATCACTTACTACCGGAATTTACTGCGCTAGAAAATGTGGCCATGCCGCTGATGATTGCTGGGCAGTCGCGCAAGGCCGCCATGCCCATTGCACAGGCTATGCTTGAACGCGTAGGGCTAGGGCATAGGGAGACACATTTACCATCAGAGCTATCAGGTGGCGAGCGTCAGCGAGTGGCAATTGGCCGAGCGCTTGTGAATTCGCCGGGTTGCGTGTTGATGGATGAGCCCACAGGTAATCTCGACCGTCAGGCTGCTGAAAATATTCAGCAGTTAATCGCTGAGCTTGCGCAAAATGGTAATACCGCTTTTGTTGTTGTCACGCATGACATGGGTGTGGCGAGCATGATGGACCATATAGTAGAGCTCCAAGATGGTGGCCTAGTTGTTAAAAGCCCTGCAGTAGAATTCGTTATGGATTCTGCTCAAGCCCACACTGATGAGCCAGGTTGAAACTATTTATGACCTCTCGTTCTCTCAACTCTTTGCGTAAAAAGATGCAATCTATGCGGCTTAACCAGCGCCTGGCTTGGCGTTTTTTTGGCGGCGGGCGGCAAGATGCATTGGTTTCAATGATCTCCACCATCTCTATCGTTGGCATGATGGTTGCGGTGTCGGTTCTAGTTTTGGTGCTCTCTGTCATGAATGGCTTTGAGCAGGAGTTTCGTGATCGTATTCTCGGGATGGTCCCACATGCGCGCGTTTGGTTTGAGCAGCCACAGCTCGAGGCTGACAACCTACTCGAACAGTTGGAGCAAGAGCCTGGTGTTATCAGTGTCTTACCTTTCAGTGATTTTAAGGCTTTGGCTACCGTCGGTACGCAGGCGCAACCGATTCTTGTACAAGGAACCGACTTTAAGCGATTTAAAAAAATAGGCCATGATTATTTGGTGGCAGCGGTAGCGGATGCTAAGCGAGAGGAATTAGGCCCTGGCGATATGATTATGGGTGCGGCATTGGCCAAGAAGTTGGGTGTAGGTTATGGCGCAAACATTCGCTTGATGGTCGTTCAAGCTCAGGCGTCAACCACCGATCAGTATGCTCTGCACAGTGTTAAGCGACAGCGCTCTCAAACATCAATTCATTCTTTGAGGGTGGCGGGGTTATTGCGCACCGGCACCGAGTTAGACCAGTCTATTGCGTTAATTAGTCTTAGTGAGGCCGCCCGTATACAGGGCACGAACAACACTGTTCAAGGGGTGCAGCTACAATTTTCCGATGTTTTTGCTGCGCGCAGTGAGGCTAGGCGTGTTGCGCAAGAATATGGCCTAATGGGGCGCTTAAGTGATTGGACCCGAGAGTATGGCAACTTGTATACCGCTATTCAGTTGTCGCGCCAGCTAGTCGTTTTGCTTTTAACATCGATCATAGCGGTTGCAGTGTTCAACGTTTTTATTACGCTGGGAATGGTCGTGAGGCACAAGCGTCCTGAAATTGCTATCTTGCGTTCTATGGGTGTGTCGCAGCGGCATATTTTGCAGGTCTTTGTTTGGCAGGGTTTGCTGATATCGGTGTTGGGGTGTTGTTTGGGTCTTGCATTGGGTTGCACGCTAGCTTGGCTGGCTCCGGGTGTTGTCGATTTACTACAACAATCCTTGGGGCATGAATTCCTTTCAACTGACATCTACCCGATTAATTATTTACCTTCGCAGATTCTTATTAGCGACTTACTGTTAATTAGTGGCACGGCGTTGTCGATGAGTCTGCTAGGTACCTTAATCCCTGCCTGGCGCGCGGCGCAGTTAAAGCCGGCGAGCGTGTTAAACGGTCAGGAGCGCTAGGAGGCACTTTGTGGCATGTCCTGATCGCGGCTCAAACTATTTGCACCATGAGGGCTCCTTTCATTACACTGACTGCCAGTGCAAAGGTCGCTTCGGCAGATGTGAAACTTGGCGTGTGAAAGATTATTGTATATAAAATAGATAGTTATAAATAATACATAAAGTAGATTATCAGTATGGCATGGATGCTATTTTTCGCCCTCGGCGTGGTCACGCTGTGGTTTATCCCCAAGCTCATTATTAGCGGCAGCGCTCTGGCTCCTGTTTTTGGTGGCTCTATTGTGTTGGCAGATGTGTTTCTACTGTTCTTGCTGGGTACGGTGGGATGTCTGCTGCTTGCTGTCAAATGCTCAACTTATTTGAAATGTGCTAGCGCTTATCTAACGCAATTATTGAGTGGTTCGCAGCGGGTGCGGCGCTTAATTGCCTTGTTAGTGGTGTTTATGATCGGATGTTTGTATGCACAATGGCGTGCAGCACTTCAGTTGACATACCAACTACCCGAATCGTTAGACAAAAAAGATATAGTGCTTGAGGGTCGAATTCAAGGCTTGGTCCGACATCAAGAGCGGATTAATTATGACGGTACGATCGGTTCCAAGGTCAGCTTTTATTTCAAGGTCGATTTTATAGAGCCGTTTAAAAATGAACAGTCTACTCATGCGCAGGCCAGAGCGCTAAGCGCGGTATCGGTGCGCAACCTGCGTCTGAGTAGCTATGACCCCGAGCCGGTTTTCTTGTCTGACCAGCGTTGGCGATTCACCGTTCGTTTGCGAAGCCCTCGAGGTTTTGCCAATCCTGGCAGTTTTGACTCGGTTCGTTATATGCTCAGTCAGCATGTCGACGCGCAGGGGTATATTCGCGCGGCGAAACGTATTGACTCAATTGAGCCGCTACCTTTCTCTAATCTGCGGCAGCTTCGGGAAGAGCGGCACTCGCTGTTGCAACCCATTTTTGCGCAACTCCAATATTCTGGCGTGCACAACGCCTTGCTACTGGGCGATAAATCAGGATTGACGCAACGCATTAAGAGTCTTTTGCAGCAGTCTGGCACCGTACATTTAATGGCTATATCTGGCCTTCATATAGGCATTGCAGCGGGTCTTGGCATACTGCTGGGGCGAGCGGTGCTTTATTGGTTTCCGATGTTGATGTTGCATATGCCTAGGCCGGTGTTTCTGGCTATGTGCAGCTTTCCATTGGCTTTTTTTTACGCGCTGTTGGCGGGCTTGTCTATCCCAACGCAGCGCGCCCTAGTAATGGTTGCCAGTATTTGTCTAACGACAGCTCTGAGGCGCAACGTTCACTATGTCAATCATTTGCTCGTTGCGCTAACAGCATTGCTTGTTTATGACCCGCTGGCTGTCCTTAGTAGTGGTTTATGGTTGTCTTTCGCTGCAGTGGGGTTGTTATTGTATAGCATGGCACCGCAAAACCAAGGTGCGCGCCTACCCGCAGCGAGTCGTTCGGCGGTTGACGAAGGCGCTGGCGTGTTGGTTAGGCGATCACTAGTGAAGCCATCGCTTTTGCAAGGTACGCAACAAAAGTTGCAAGCAGCCTTACGCGCTCAGCTAACCATCTTTATTGGCATGCCGGTAGTGCTATTGGCGTTTGGCCTGCCAATGCCATTGGTGGCACCGCTGGCGAATATGCTGGTGGTGCCCCTAGTCAGTCTGTTTGTTGTGCCGTTAGGGCTGCTGGCTTTACTGGTGTCTTATGTCAGCCTTGATGCTACAGCCATACTCTTGCAGTTAGCAGATAGATTTTTAGCTGCAGCAATGTGGTTATTGCAGTGGCTGGTTGGCGCGAGCCCGTCAAAAGCAAACCTCGTCAGCTCGCTTACGTTAATGCAAGCGGTAGCGGCATGTTGTGCTGTTATTGTTTTGATAGGGCGCTGGCATACACCCTTTTATCGGTTGGCAGCTCTAGTATGGTTACTATTATTCAATCCTTTTACCGATTCGGTAAAACCGTGGCAAGCCGAGCTCAATCAGGGTGACTTTGTATTAACTCAATTGGACGTTGGACAGGGCAGTGCGGTACTGATTAGTACACGCCATCATCACTGGCTGTATGACACCGGTGGTCAATTTGGGCAAAACAGTGACGCGGCAAGGGTGGTCGTTTTGCCTGCGCTGCGCAAACTGGGTGTGAATAAACTCGATGGCGTGATTGTTAGTCACGGCGACAAAGATCATGCCGGCGGCGTGCTATCGATGCATCGTGGCTTGCCGATCGAGCGATGGTGGCTGGGTGGCAAGGCAAAAGCCCGGCAATCTTTACTGGCGCCGAAGCAGCCGTCGGTGCAGCCTCTATTACAAAAACAGTTTGCAAGTAATCAGCGCGTAAAGGCGAGTGATTGTTTGAGCGGCAGCGGTTGGACTATTGACGGCGTGGCGTTTGAGTTTCTGCACCCGCCAGTATCTCAGGCCCTCTCGGTGAGCGAAAACGATCAGTCATGTGTATTGATGATCCGGTCGCAGCGCTCTGTTATTGAGGAGGGTATTGGGGACGGCTTTGAGGAAGGTGTGGTGAAAAATGTTGCTCAAGGCGAGGGTCGCGGAACTAGTCACGGAACGGCGCTACTCACGGGCGATATTGGTCGGCGCATTGAGCAGCAGTTGCTTAGGCTGTATGACGACGATCTTTCAGCCGACATTTTAATGGTGCCGCACCATGGCAGCAAAAGTTCATCTAGCATAGCGTTTTTGGCAAAGGTGGCGCCTGTCTACGCACTGGTTTCTAGTGGCTTTAATAACCACTATAACCATCCGCATCCCGACGTGGTTAGGCGTTACCTTGCCCAGAATATTGAGCTGTTGCGCAGTGACCAGCTAGGGGCAATCCAGCTGAAATTTATCAACCAACAATGGCAGCGACCGCGTTGTGCTCGTTATTTGAGCCGGCATTTCTGGCAAGGGTGGAATAACAGGGGCCAGTGCGGTGGCAATATGGGTGGTCCTTGAGGTTACAACGCGATCCATTTGCAGCGAGTTTTTCGCCTGGATTGTGTAAGAAGCCACTGTCGAAACGGCTGCTATTGCGGTAAGGTTTCAACACAATTAACCGGATAAAAGACGCATTAGTTGCGAATGTCCAACTAGCGTGTTGCAGCGTTGTCACCGGTATAAATCGACAGTGAGGAATGGATAGCGTGTTAGAGTTTGTTAAGGCAGGCGGATGGCTAATGATACCGATATTATCATTTTCGGTGATTGCGGTAGCGATATGCTTGGAGCGCCTTTGGGCCCTGAATAACCAGCGGCTAGTTCCCCAAGATTTATTGGCCGATGTTTGGAAGAAGCTTCAAGCCGGCCAGTTAAACAATGAAGCTATTACCCAATTGCGGCTCGAGTCGGCCTTGGGTTTGATTTTAGCAGCCGGTTTAAACAACGCGAATGCCGGCCGTGAAATCATGAAAGAGAGCATTGGCGAGGCCGCCAGCTATGTGATTCATGATATGGAGCGCTACCTCAACACACTGGGTACGATAGCCGCGGTGTCACCCCTTGTGGGCCTATTGGGTACGGTTATCGGCATGATCACGGTTTTTTCCGAACTTATGCTCCACGGCACCGGTGATGTGTCTATTCTTGCCGGCGGCATTTCACAAGCCCTCATTACAACAGCCTCGGGTATCACTGTCGCTATTCCAGCGTTAATTATGCATCGCTACTTTCAACGAAAAATCGATACGGTGGTGGTTACTATGGAGCAAGAGGCTATTAAATTAGTCGATGCGCTTTATAGTCAGCGAGATGTTCGTGTGACCAGTGACCCAGCGCCTTAGTAGCAAAAGTAGGCACTCAAGACCAACGCCGCATATGCGCAATGAAATTAAACGGGCAAATGGCTTTGCAATTTAAACGTCAAAAAAAAGCTGAGATCGATATTAACTTAACACCCTTAATTGATGTGGTGTTTCTGCTGCTCATATTTTTTATGGTGTCAACGAGCTTTATTAAGGAGTCGCACCTGACGCTTAATTTGCCGCAGGCCATTAATGGTTTGAGCAGCGATGCCCAGCGTGGTGGTTTGGAAGTGATTGTTGATCAAAACGGGGCGTATCATATCAATGACAAGTCGTTAGTTGATACCCGCTCAGCTACGCTGCGCAGTGCCCTAAAAAACCTGTCGCAAGAAGATTACAGCCGCCCGCTGACGATAACAGCTGATGCTGCAGCCCCTTACCAGTCCATTGTTCGTGTCATTGATGTCGGCGGTCAGTTGGGTTTTGCGCAGATTGACATCACCACCCAAGATGATGACTCCGAGTAGGTCACAAAAAGGTGGAGTCGATGCCTAGAAAAACAGTCATTAATGCGCCTCATGCGAGCAAGGCTGTGACACCTCAAGAGCACATTGCCACCCATAGTTGGTCGGCTAGGCTGGAAAGCATTTTGCTCCAACATTGGTATCCCATTACGCCTCAGCTGACTGGCCTAATGCGCTTGCTACTCCCGTTGAGCCTTCTTTTTGGCCAAGTAACCCATCGCCGCCGGCGGCGTCTGCGCACGTTATTAAATTTTGATCCAAGCCGCTCAATTAATGCGTTAGTTGTGGTGGTAGGCAATATCACTACCGGTGGTACGGGCAAAACGCCGCTACTGATACATCTAGCGATGCAATTGCGCGCCAAAGGTTTGCGGGTGGCCGTTTTAAGTAAGGGCTATGGGAGTCAGCACTTGCGGGATGAGGGCAAGCCTCGGCGGGTTACTGCTGGCGATGACCCTGGCGAAGTAGGTGATGAGCCGCTGCTGATTGCTCGGGCGTTGGCGGGTAACGGCCTCGGTGATGCGCCAGCAGGCGTGACGCCTTCAGAGCTCGCTGCCATCCCGGTTGTTGTCAGTAAAAATCGCTGCGAAGGTCTCGACTTTTTGTTGGCGGGTAATCCTCCTGTTAAAGAAAACCCGAGCCTAAACCAGAAGCTCGCAAATAATGGGGTGAATGCGATCGATGTAGTGCTGTGTGATGATGGCTTGCAACATTATCAGCTGCCTCGGGATATTGAGTATGTGGTGGTCGATGGTAAGCGTGGCTTTGGTAATGAATGCTTGTTACCAGCCGGGCCTTTACGTGAGCCTGTCTCGCGGCTAGCATCGGTTCATCAAGTGGTGGTGAATGGCTCAAGTGAAGACCTGCTTGCACTGAATTTAAATGTTCGATGTGATAGCACCAATCTCACGCAGAAAGATTCACTTAGGCTGAGTCGGGCGCCGGCAACGATGCAGGTTTTACCGGTTGGCGCTACCCGCCTAGTGCCTGCGAGTAGCGCATTGGCGGCGCTCGATGTTACGGGCGTTGATTTAACGCAGGTGCTAAGCACCGTTAAGCAAGTGGTGGCCGTCACGGGTACAGGTAACCCGCAGCGATTTTTTTCCGGTATTGAGCCGTTCATAAGCAGCAATAGCAGCCTGCACACCATCGCTTTTCCCGACCACCATCCGTTTACGCTGGAAGATTTTTTAGATTTGGTCAAGCAATTAAACTTGAGCGCTGAAACCGCGCAAAGTGTTTTTTTAGTGACCGAAAAAGATGCGGTAAAATGCCGAGCCTTCGCTGCCGAATTGCCAATAGCCATTTATTCAGTCGGTATTCAGGTGCATCTACCTGAGTCGGCGCTTGCGCCTATTTTACTTGGCATCGATCAACTGCAACAATGGCGTGACCCTATGGGTTCATCGTCAGCTGTCAATTGATCAGGCTGCTACTTCTTGGACCGAGCTACTACGTCGTTGATGGTGCTACTACGTCGTTGATGGTGCTGCGATGTAGTTGAATCTATTTACGTAACAATTATTTATTAACTCAAAGATTGAGTAATTTCATGTTTAGTATTGTCATTCCAGCGCGCTATGCTTCAACTCGACTGCCGGGCAAGCCTCTGCTAGATATTGCCGGTAAGCCCATGATCCAGCATGTTTACGAGCGAGCTATGGCAAGCTCTGCCGACGAAGTGATTGTGGCAACGGATGATCAGCGCGTACTTGAAGTGGTGCAAGATTTTGGTGGCGAAGGGGTGTTAACTCGCGCCGATCATCCATCGGGCACTGATCGTTTGAATGAAGTGGCTGAGCTACGCGGCTATGCGAGTGACCATATACTCGTTAATGTACAAGGTGATGAGCCACTGATACCCGTCGCGGTTATTGAGCAAGTGGCTAGCAATATCGCCCTTATCGAAACAGCCGGGATGGCTACCCTGTGCGAGGCCATTACCACTGTAGAGGATCTGTTAGACCCCAATGCTGTTAAAGTGGTGCGTGACAGCCACAACATGGCGCTGTATTTTTCACGCGCGCCCATGCCGTTCCCCCGAGATGCCGTGGACCCTACAGCAAGTTTGGTTGCAGGCCAGTTGCACGGGCCGGCCTTAGATAGCTATATGCGCGAACACGGAGCGAGGGTTGGCTGGTTTAGGCATATCGGACTCTATGCTTACCGCTGCTCGGTGCTGAAAGATTTTGTTACATGGCCGATGGCGGCGCTGGAACACTGTGAGAAGCTTGAACAGTTAAGAGCGCTTTACAACGGTGTTAATATTCATTGCGCCGAAGCGGTTGAACCTGTGCCTGCCGGTGTCGATACTGCACAAGACTTGGCGCGAGTTTGTGCGGTATTTAATAACGCTTGAATAAAATCTAATGCGGTTACGGGATCTGATTGATAAGGCCAGGATTGGCATGGTGTAGCTCGCTTGGGTTATCAATAGTACGGGCCTATTTTTGCGCGAATCACTTTTTACGAGGAATTTACTTTGCAACCGGCAGTAAGCGTTTTATTTGTTTGCTTGGGCAATATTTGTCGATCGCCCACCGCTCACGGTGTTTTTCAAAACTTGGTGGATAAAGCTGGGCTTGCCGATGCCATTTATATTGACTCGTGCGGCACGGGTGATTGGCATATTGGTCATGCACCCGATGAGCGTGCAACCCAAAAGGCAGCACAGTACGGTTACGATTTATCCTCGCTTCGTGCTCGACAATTATGCGCCAATGATTTTAGCCAGTTTAATGTATTGTTGGCCATGGACAAAGCAAACTTGCGAGACATGCGAGCGCTCAGCCCGACGAGTTTTCAAGGTAAGCTTGAGTTGTTTCTAAGCTATGACCGCGCTTCAGATAAGTCTGCGGCCGGTGTTGATGAAGTGCCCGATCCTTACTACGGTGGTGAGCAGGGTTTTGATGAGGTTGTTCAGCTCACTGAACGCGCCGCGCGCGGTTTACTTGAAGAGCTCGTTCGTGAGTACAATTTATCGAGTAGCAGTTTGTGAGTGGTGTGGGTAAAAACAACGCGTCCTTAGAGCCTCACAACACGCTAAAGCTACAAAGTCAGGCGAGTACTTTAGTTGAGCTTAATAAGCACGACCAACTGGATGGGGTCTTTGAGTATGCCAAAGATTTGAATTTATCCGTTGTACCATTAGGCGAGGGCAGTAACGTCGTTCTGGGTGAGCATATTGAAGCGCTGGTGCTGATTGTTAATACGCAGGGTATTAAGGTGCTAGATACCACCGACAACGCCGTTTATGTTGACGTTGCTGCCGGAGAAAATTGGCATGACTTTGTTGTGCATTGTGTTGAACTTGGGTGGCATGGGCTGGAAAACCTAGCGCTGATTCCCGGTAAGGTGGGCGCTGCGCCGATTCAAAATATTGGAGCTTATGGGGTTGAAATCGCGCCATTGATTGAGCGTATTTATTTGGCGCCGCTGCCAGGCAGTGAGCTAGATGTAGACCCCAACCTACAGGAGGTTTTACAGCGGACGGATGACGGCAATCTTTTTATTGCAGCAGGAGATTGTCAGTTTGCATACCGAAATAGTATTTTTAAGAAGGCTCTGCGCGACAAAGTGCTGATTACTTCAGTGCTGTTTAAACTTGGCACGCGTTTCAAGCCTGTGCTTACCTATCCTGCATTGCGCGATTACCTCAGCGCTCAGGCCAATGGTTTGCAGCCCGATCAGGCAAGCGTGAGCGCTACTGATGTGATGAATGCGGTTATTTCAATACGGCGAACCAAGTTACCTGACCCAGCTGAACTCCCTAATGCAGGCAGCTTTTTTAAAAATGTCGTGTTGGACGACGAGCAGTTCGATGTGTTCGTTAAGCGGCATCCGCATGCGCCGTATTACGCGCAGCCCTTAGCCGGTATTGATCAGTCTATACAATATAAAATCCCGGCTGCTTGGCTTATTGAGCAGTGCGGCTTTAAAGGAATTTACGACGGCAATCTTGGTATGCACAACCAGCAAGCGCTAGTCATGGTCAACCGTGCTGCTGGGCGCACGCAGGGCGATGCAGTTATTGCGTTTGCTGAGCGCATACAGCAAACAGTTGCAGAATGGTTTGGCGTGCGGCTTGAGATCGAGCCGCGGTGCTATGCGTGCTAAGTGTTTTGCTCCAGCACAGGCGCGTTATCTAAAATGGCGCGTGATACCGGTCGTTGAGAGAATGCGCGTTGAGATTTCTTCTATAGATACTTCGGTGGTGTTGATAAAAGGAATGTCATAGTGCTCAAATAGTTTTTCTACTTGCTGTACTTCACGAATGCATTGCTGCTCTGAGGCATAGCGACTGTTGGCCATGCGTTCATTGCGAATGGCCGCCAACCGGACGGGTGAGATGGTCAGGCCAAACAGTTTGTCACGATGCGCGCGCAGTGGTTTGGGCAGTGAAAAATCCTCAAGATCTTCTTCGGTAATCGGGTAGTTAGCCGGAAAAATTCCAAACTGCAGCGCCAAATATAAACTTGTGGGCGTTTTTCCCGATCGTGAAACGCCAATGAGTATGATGTCAGCCTGTGGGTATTTATGCGTGCGGCCACCGTCGTCGTTATCCAGTGCAAAGTGAATCGCATCGATACGTCGCGTGTAATTGGCATCTTGCGTAGCAATGCGGGGCCTACCAACTGCGGCGGTGCTGTGAGCGCCTAGCTCGGCTTCGAGTGGTTTGAGAAAGGTATTGATAATATCAACGCTAAAGCTGTTGGCTGTGGTTACAATTTCACGCAGCGACGGATGAATAAGCGTTTCAAAGACAATGGGCTTGGCCTTATCGGCTATTGCTGCTCGGTTGATTACCTCCACTGCATTATGCGCCTTCGTTTCGGTATCGATATACGACAATACCTGCCGTTCAAACTCGATGCCCGGAAAATGTGAGAGCAGGCTTTCTCCCATCACTTCGGCTGTGATACCGGTACTGTCAGATATAAAAAATGCGGTACGTTTCATCTGTGTTTTTGCGCTCTAATCGTTTATGCTTTCGCCCGCTAAAACGCGGACACTTTGGCAGACTCACAGCGTATTTTATCGCTTGCTGGCTACCCCAAAGCCGCATTATATGCTAATGCCAGACGATAGTTTAGTCGGGCATAAACTTAGCACATAAACAATTTTATTCTCAAATTCGGAGGTATGAACTTGGAACCGTTGGTATTGTGGTTTAACAAGCTTGGCATGGATGACGTCGATACAGTGGGCGGCAAAAATGCTTCTCTGGGCGAGATGATCAGTAGCCTAAAAAACAAGGGCGTACAGGTGCCCGACGGTTTTGCAACCACTGCCGATGCCTATCGACAGTTTATAAGTTACCAGGGTCTTAATGATCGCATTCAACAATCACTCGATGCGTTGGACGTTGAAGATGTAAACGCGCTGGCTAAAACAGGCGCCGAAATTCGCCAAGCCATTCTCGACACCCCATTTCCTANCGACCTCGATGAAGCCATAGAGGCAGCCTTTGCTGATCTGCAGCAAGGCAATAGCCAATTGAGTGTGGCCGTGCGCTCATCGGCCACCGCCGAAGACCTACCCGATGCGTCTTTCGCCGGGCAACAAGAAACGTTTTTGAATATCAAGGGCATCGACAACGTTAAAGTGGCGGTTAAAGAAGTTTTCGCCTCGCTGTTCAACGACCGCGCCATTGCCTATCGCGTACATAAAGGCTACGACGATGGCGGCATTGCATTGAGCGCCGGCATACAGCGTATGGTGCGCTCCGAAACTGGCAGTGCCGGTGTGATGTTTACCATGGACACTGAGTCGGGTTTTGATGGCGTAGTGTTTATTACCGGCTCCTATGGTCTGGGTGAAACCGTGGTACAGGGTTCGGTAAACCCCGACGAATTTTATGTTTCTAAGCGCGCGCTCAGCTCGGGTCACTTGCCCATATTACGTCGCAACCGAGGCAGTAAAGCTATAAAAATGATTTATGGCGAAGAGGCTAGCGCCGGTTTGTCGGTTAAAACGGTTGACGTTGATGAAGCGGAGTGTCTGCGCTTTAGTATCTCTGATGACGAAGTGGTCGAACTGGCCAAGCAAGCGGTTATTATTGAACAGCACTACGGCCGTCCTATGGATATCGAGTGGGCCAAAGATGGTGATGACGGTAAGTTATATATCGTGCAGGCACGTCCTGAAACAGTAAATAGCCAGCAGTCTTCCAATACCGTCGAACGCTACCTTTTAAAAGAGCGAGCCGAAGTGCTTTGCGAGGGTCGCAGTATTGGTCAGCGTATTGGGCAGGGGCCGGTGCGACTGATTAACGATATATCGCAGATGGACCAAGTTCAACCGGGTGATGTTTTAGTTACCGATATGACCGACCCCGACTGGGAGCCGGTGATGAAACGAGCGGCGGCCATTGTCACCAATAGAGGAGGGCGCACCTGTCATGCGGCAATTATTGCACGTGAGTTGGGAATCCCCGCCGTGGTTGGCTGCGTTGATGCCACGCAAAAGCTACAAGACGGTGCTGCGGTTACGGTGAGCTGCGCCGAGGGCGATAGCGGCTTTATCTATAACGGTGCGCTCGACTTTGCTATTTCGAAAAGCGACGTGGGTAACATGCCCGAGCTGCCTTTTAAAATTATGATGAACGTGGGTAACCCCGATCGCGCCTTCGCGTTTCAGGCACTGCCCAATGCCGGTGTTGGTTTGGCGCGCTTAGAATTTATTATCAACCGCATGATTGGTATCCATCCCAAGGCGTTACTGAACTTCGACAAGCTTAGCGATAAGCTGCAACAAACTATCAGTAAACGCATTGCCGGTTATGCCAGTCCGGTCGACTTTTATATCGACAAGCTCGTTGAAGGTATTGCAACGCTGGGCGCAGCCTTTGCGCCCAAACGCGTGATTGTGCGCATGTCCGATTTTAAATCCAATGAGTACGCTCACCTAATCGGCGGCGGTGACTACGAGCCAGATGAAGAAAACCCCATGATTGGTTTTCGTGGTGCCTCGCGCTATATCAAGCCCGACTTTGTCGATTGCTTTGCATTAGAGTGTGTTGCGTTAAAACGGGTTCGAGAAGAAATGGGCTTAGACAATGTTGAGGTTATGATTCCTTTTGTGCGAACACCGGATGAGGCCCGTCAAGTTGTTGATCTGCTAGCAGAGCACGGCCTTAAACGTGGTGAGAACGGACTTAAGTTGATTATGATGTGCGAGTTGCCTGCCAATGCACTTATCGCTGAGCAATTCTTGCAGTATTTTGATGGCTTTTCTATTGGCTCTAACGATTTAACCCAATTAACCTTGGGGCTTGATAGAGACTCGGCGTTAGTCGCGCATTTGTTTGATGAGCGTAATGATGCGGTTAAGTCGCTTTTATCGAGTGCGATTAAAGCCTGTAAAAAAGAAAACAAATACGTCGGTATTTGCGGCCAAGGGCCATCCGATCATCCCGATTTTGCCCGATGGCTAATGGAGCAGGGTATCGACAGCGTATCGCTTAACCCCGATAGCGTGCTCGATACTTGGTTGTATTTAGCCGAAGATAATTAGGTGCATTGACCAAAGCCGGCATGTGGCTATAAAAAGCGAGCAATAAAAAGGGCCCTGAAACGGGCCCTTTTTATTGTACATTGGATCTTAGATTTTTTACTGGTGGTAGCCGTTATTGTGGCGCTGTTTTCCAATCACCTTCAGGCAGGCTATCGCCAGGTCGCAAATCGTAGGTTTTGCCCGTGCGCAGTGTCTCAAAGTCGGGCAGTTCGACGATGTCTTCGGCACTATCTTCGCCGGTTTGCTTTTCACGAATGGTCTCGTAACGTTCGGCCGTCTCTGTATAAATTTTTCCACTCTCGTCAAGAATCGTTGGTTTGATAAAAACCATTAAATTCTGCTTGCGTGAGGTTTCGCTAGAGCCTCGGAACAATCGTCCCAAAAACGGAATGTCACCGAGTATGGGTATTTTGCTTTCGCTGCGGGTTAAGCGATCTTCGAGTAATCCGCCCAGCACAAGAATCTCGCCATCGGCCACTAATACTTGGGTTTGAATACTCCGTTTGTCGGTCACTAAGTCTTGCGCGCCAGTCACCGATTCTTCACGAACCGATTCAACTTCTTGTAAAATTTCGAGCGTGATGGTTTTTGCCTTACTAATTTTTGGCGTGATTTTTAGCGTGATGCCAATATCTTCACGCTGTATAGTTTGAAAAGGATTGTTTACCGTAGTCGATGATGAAAGCTGGCTACCGGTAACAAACGGCACATTACTGCCCACCAGCACTTCGGCTTCTTCGTTATCGAGCGTAATAATAGAAGGGCGCGACAAGATATTGCTATTACTATCGTTCTCAATCGCTCGCAGTAGCACGCGTAACGTACCATTGCGGAAAAACCCCCAGTTGAGCCCTGACTGTAAAAACGTGGCAGCAGGGTTTTCGCCGCTAAGGCCACCTACGGTGGTATTAGAAGCTAAATTAGCGCTGGTAACGCCACCACTTAAGTCGCCGTTAGAAACCGAATCGGTGGCCCAGAGTATTTCTAAGTCGCGCGTGAAGGTATCTGACACTTCAACAATCACTGCGTCAATCATAACCT